>Ga0209598_10000527_pt1 | contig 30575 bp, 30 predicted proteins | sample M_140807_EF_Meta_FD_187317 | JGI IMG/M metagenome (GOLD analysis project Ga0209598, IMG submission 187317) | Freshwater microbial communities from Lake Montjoie, Canada to study carbon cycling - M_140807_EF_MetaG (SPAdes) (version 2) | ecosystem: Environmental > Aquatic > Freshwater > Lake...
GCGGCTGGCCGAACAGGGCGGCCCCGCCGGCCTCGAACCCACCCGTTTCGGCGACTGGGAACGCAAGGGCATCGCCGTCGACTTTTAGGCGCCGCTGGGGGTGTGGGGGTCAACGGCCCCTCAGTTAACCCCCTCCGTCGCGCTGCGCGCGCCACCTCCCCCTTGGGGGCGGAATTAGAGCCCTCTAATTGCTCCCCATCAGGGGGAGCTCCGGGCGAAGCCCGGTGAGGGGGTCAACGACACCTCAGCTGCCCCCTCCGTCCCGGGGCGTTGCCCCGTGCCACCTCCCCCTTGGGGGCGGAATTGGAGCCCTCTAATTGCTCCCCATCAGGGGGAGCTCCGGGCGAAGCCCGGTGAGGGGGTCAACGGCATCGCCGCAGTTCCCTCTCCATCGGCACCCGTCCGCTCAGGCCTAGACCTAGGCCGGAACCGCCGCCATCTCGGCGATCACCTTCAGGGCCGCCTCTGCCGGGTCGTTCGCCGCCGCGATCGGCCGGCCGCATACCAGGTGCGAGGCGCCGGCCCGCAGGGCCTCGGCCGGGGTCGCGGCGCGGACCTGGTCGTTCTTGGCCGCCCATTCGGGTCGCACGCCCGGCGTCACCACCAGGAAGTCCTTGCCGCCGATGCTGCGCGCCAGTTCCGCCTCCTGGGGACTGGCCACCACGCCGGCGCAGCCGGCAGCCATGGCCTGGTGGATCCGGCGCTGGACGAGGCTGCGGGCACCGGAGCTATAGCCGATCGCCCTGAGGTCCTCGTCCGACAGGCTGGTCAGGACCGTGACGGCCAGGACCTTCAGGCCCGAGTTTCCCACCCCGCGGACCGCCGCCGCCATCACCTGGGGCTCGGCGTGCACGGTCAGCAGGTCGCAGCCAGAGTCGGCGAGGGCCGCCGCTGCGCGTTCGACCGTGGCGCCGATGTCGTGCAGCTTCCAGTCGATGAAAACCTGCTTGCCCTGGGCCTTCAGCTCCCGGGCCAGCTCCATGCCCCCCCGGGCGAACAGCTCCAGCCCGACCTTGTAGAAGCTCACCCGGTCGCCCAGGGTCGCCACCAGGGCGCGCGCCTCCGCCAGCCCCGGCTGGTCCAGGGGAACGATCAGTCTGGGGTCTGCTTCGGGCGTCGTCATCCTGCGGTCTCCGGGGTCGGCGGGGTCGGCGAATTGGAGTATGAGCCTCCCATGATCCCCGACAATTTCGCCGTCAACTTCTTCATCGCCCTGTTCGCCCTGATCGATCCGGTGGGCAATGTGCCCCTGTTCGCCGCGGCGACCCGAGGGGTCAAGAACAGCACGGCGCGGCTGATCGCGGTCTTTGTGGCCCTGTTTGTCATGGGCTTCTTGGTCTTCTTCTACTTTACGGGCCTTAGCCTGCTGGCCTTCTTCGGTATCTCTCTGCCCGCCTTCCGGATCGCCGGAGGCATCCTGCTCCTGCTCCTCGGCCTCGACATGACGCGGAACGACTTCACCGCCACAATGGCACCCAAGGGCGAGGAGGCCCTAGAGGGTGGCCAGACCGCCCAGGCCCGCAAGCGGTTCGAGGCCATGATCGTGCCCTTCGCCATGCCCCTGCTGATCGGGCCTGGCGCCATCTCCACGGTGATCATCTACGCCAGTGAGGCCCGGGATTACGGCATGGTCGGCGTGTTTACCGGGGTCGGCGTGATCGCCCTGGTCGCCCTTTCGACCATGCTGTCCTTCTGGGCGACCCCGATCATCTCGCGCCTGCTGGGACGGATCGGCCTGGCCATCGTGGTCCGGGTCCTGGGGCTGATCCTGTGCGCCATGGCGGTCCAGTTCATCCTCTCGGGAATCGCAGACTCCACCCACGGCCTCATCCTCGACGCGGCCTCCAAGCCCTACCAGTCCTGAGGCCGTCAGGTCTTCCGGAACCGGCCACCCTGGGACTCCATCAGGGCCAGGGCCCAGTCTTCCGGCATGAGCCTGGCGAGGGCGGCGATGGTCTTGTTCGGTGCGCCGGGCACACAGACCGGACGGTTGGCCTCCAGGGCCTCAAGACCGGCCTCCGCCACTTCGTCGGCGCCCATCCACAGCCAGTCCGGCGTCGACTTCCGGGTCGTCTCGCGGGTGCCGTTCACGTCGTGGAATTCCGACCAGGTGAACCCCGGGCACAGGGCGCTGACCTGGACCCCTGAGCCGGTAGTCTCCAGGTGAAGGCTCTGCGAGAAGCGGATCAGGTAGGCCTTGGTCGCCGCATAAAGTGTGTGCCCGCGGGCGCCCGGCAGGAGGCCCGCCAGGGAGGCGACGTTCAGGATCCGCCCGAAGCGCCGCTCGGTCATGCCGGGCAGCAGCCGATGGGTGAGTTCGGTGGGGGCGTGCAGCATCACCTGCAGGAAGTCGGCCTGTTCCTGCCAGCCGGTCTCCACGAAGACGCCGGGCAGGCCGTAGCCGGCATTGTTCACCAGGACGTCAATGTCGCGCCCGGCCACCTCAACGGCGGCCAGCAGGCGCGCCGGGGCGGCCGGGTCCGCCAGGTCCTCGGGGATGACCAGGGATGCGGCACCGAACCTCAGGCGCAGTTCATCGGCCAGGGCGTCCAGGCGTTCCTGCCGTCGCGCCGTGAGGGCGAGGTCATAGCCACGGGCGGCCAGGCTTCGGGCGAGGGCGGCGCCGATCCCGGCGGAGGCGCCGGTCACCAGGGCGAGTCGTCGGTGCATGCCGTCTCCTGTCAGCTTGCCCTCAGGGTGGCGAAGCCCAGCCGTAGGTTCAAGCCCCAAGCTTGGGGGAAACGCCCCCTCGCCCCGCGGGCTGGGGGCGCACCCCTGCGGCCGCCTCCGCCCGGACCCGGAGGCGGACCTTGGCCGTGACCGGCCGAGGCTGCAGGGCCAGGGTCTGCTTGACCGCCTCCATGAGGATCAGGCCCGAGGCCGGTCGCCAGAGCCGCGAGCCGACCAGCTCGAAACCCTCCGCCCACCCGGCCAACCCGGGGATGGGGGGGACATAGAGGGCTCGGGTCCAGCCGGTGGGCGCCAGCCCCGCATCCTCGAGTCGCCGGGCCAGCTGCCGGCGGCTATAGGGCCTGCCATGCCCAAAGGGTGTCGACTCGAACGGCGCCCAGGGCCCGTTCCGGGCGGCGGCCACGGCGATCAGGCGCCCGGCGGGGGCAAGCACCCGCACAGCCTCGCGCAGCAGGGCCTCCGGGTCCAGGCTCTCCTCCAGGGCGTGCACCATAAGGATCCGGTCGAATCGGGCGTTGGGGAAGGGTAGGGCGTCCTCCGCCGTCAGGACCGCACGGTTTCTACGCCCGGGGGGCCAGGCGTCCGCGCCCTGCCCAGTGGGCATGGCCGCCACCGCCCGCCCGGCGTCCTTGGACAGGGCCTCTAGGTAGGGCGCTGCGTACCCCGCGCCCAGCATCTCCAGGTCCCGGGTCTCGCCCCAGGTCTCACGGATCTTGCGTGTCGCCATATCCCGGGCCGCCTGGCCCAGGGGCGAGGCGTAGAAGGCCGCCAGATCAGAGATGTCTTGCCGCATGCCTCAGATTTAGGCCTAGTCGCGCCCAACCGCGAGCCCCGGAAAGTCCGGAAGGCGCGCCGGAGGAAGGACCCCATGACCCTGACCGTTCACCAGTTCCCCTGCCTGTCCGACAATTACGGCTATCTGATCCGCGACGAGGCTTCGGGCCGGACCGCCTGCATCGACACGCCGGACGCTACCGTCGTCCTGGCCGAGCTGGGTCGGCTGGGCTGGAAGCTGGACCTTGTCCTGAACACCCACTGGCACGCCGACCACGCCGGCGGGAACGCCGAGGTCAAGGCCGCCACCGGCTGCGAGCTTCTGGGTCCTGCCGAGGTTTCAGGGCGGTTCCCTGTCGACCGTGTTCTGTCTCCCGGCGAGACGGTGAGCCTGGGCGGGACGGTGTTCGAGGTCCTGGAGTCTGGCGGCCACACCCTGGGCCACATCGCCTTTCACGCACCGGAGGCGGGCGTCGCCTTCGTGGGCGACACCCTCTTCGCCTTGGGCTGCGGACGGATGTTCGAGGGCTCGCCCGCACAAATGTGGTCCAGCCTGCAGCGCCTCGCGGCCCTGCCCGACGCGACCCGCGTCTACTGCGCGCATGAGTACACGGCCTCGAACGCCCGGTTCGCCCTGTCGGTGGATCCGGATCCGGCTGTGCGCGCCCGGGCCGACGCCGTCTTCGCCGCCCGCGAGCGGGGTGAGCCCACCGTGCCCAGCACCATAGGCGAGGAGAAGGCCACCAATCCCTTCCTGCGCGCGCCGCACCTGCGGCCAGGGCTGCCCCCGCATGACGCCTTTGCGGCCCTGCGCGCCGAGAAGGACAGCTTCCGGGGCTAGCGGATCCCCGCCGCCGCCAGGATGCGGTCGGAGGAGGGGCGGCCTGACAGGCCCTGCCCGGGCGCCACGGTGATCTCGATCACGCCCCGCCGGAGCTCGGCCCGGGCCTGGCGGCCCTCGACCAGCCGCACTCGCTTCACCGTCATCAGGATTTCCCGGCCGTCCTGCAGCCGGGTCAGGCGGAGGATGGCCTCTGCGGCGACCATGGCCGCGTCCGCTGTCAGGGCCGAGGAGGCCGGCGAGGCGTCGGCCTCGAAGGGGATAAGCCGCTGGGCGGCCCGGGTCGCCCGGGTGCTGGCCTGGGCCAGGCGCTCCAGCAGCTGCTGTGGCCCCAGGGGTGTCATGCGCAGGGTCTGGCCAGCGCCGGAAAGGGCGACCAGCAGGCCTTCGGGCCGGTCAAATGTGAAGACGGTCAACCCGCCGGTCCGGTTTGCCCTCAGGATCGGCTCGCCCAGGTCGTTCAGATAGAGGATGTCCCCTCGCGGCGCGGGCTGGGCCCTGAGCACCCAGACCTCGGGGCTGCGATCGAACTTCATCAGGGGTACGGGCTGGCTGCGGTCGAAGGTGAAGCGTACCCCCGTCTCGCTGATATAGCGGGCCACCACCGGCGCGCCTGGCGGTCCGGCCTGGACGCCGCCAGGGCTGAACAGGACGCTGCGCCCGACGGTCACGGACTGGGCGCTGGCCGACGCCGCGCAGGCCGCCGACAGGGCCACCAGCAACAGGAGTCTCAGCCGCGTCCGCCTGTCTGGAAATTGGGATTTGTCCATCAGTACCGGTTAGTGCACGGCGACTGGGGCGGATTTTGGACGCTGCGACGCCCCCGCCCCCTGAATACGCCACTCATACCGGTCCTGTCCTCAGCCGGCCATGTACTGGCCGCCGTTGAGCGACAGGGTTGAGCCGGTGACGAAGCCAGCGTGCTCGCCCGTCAGGAAGGCCACCATGTCGGCGATCTCCTCGCCCCGGCCAAGCCGTCCCACCGGGATCTGGGCGATGATCGAGGCCAGCACGGCCTCGGGCACGGCCTGCACCATCTCGGTGTCGATATAGCCCGGGCAGATGCAGTTCACCGTCACGCCCTTGCGCGCATTCTCAAGCGCCAGGGCCTTGGTGAAGCCGATCATCCCGGCCTTGGCCGCGGCGTAGTTGGTTTGGCCTGCCTGGCCCTTCTGGCCATTGATCGACGAGATGTTGACGATCCGGCCCCACTCGCGTTCCCGCATCCCCCCGATGACCTGGCGGGTCATGTTGAAGACCGAGTCCATGTTCACCCGGATCACGTCCGACCACTGTGTTGGCGACATCTTGTGGAAGGCCCCGTCGCGGGTGATGCCGGCGTTGTTCACCAGGACGTCCACGGGCCCCAGCTCGGCCTCCACCGCGCGCACCGCGCGGTCGCAGTCCTCGAAGGCGCCCACATTGCCCTTTACCACCATCACGCCCAGTTCCCGGGCGCAGGCCTGGGCGGCCTCCTCGTTGCCGGAATAGCCGGCGGCGACCTTCATGCCATCTGCCGTCAACCGCTCACAGATCGCACGGCCTATGCCCCGCGTGCCTCCCGTCACGAACGCTACCCTCGCCATCGCCGCCTCCTGTTCCGTTACTGGAGCTTCAGACCTGTTCGACGCAGAGGGCGACGCCCATGCCACCACCGACGCACAGGGTCGCCAGGCCGCGGGCCGCGCCCGACCGCTTCATCTGGTACAGCAAGGTGGTCAGGATCCGCGCGCCGGAGGCGCCGATGGGATGCCCGATGGCGATGGCCCCGCCGTTTACGTTCACCTTATCCGGGTCCAGGCCCAGCTCGCGCACGACGCACAGGGCCTGGGCCGCGAAGGCCTCGTTGGACTCCACCAGATCCAGGTCGGAGGTGCTCCATCCGGCCCGCTCGAGGGCCTTCCGGGTCGCCGGGATGGGGCCCGTCCCCATGATCTGCGGATCGACGCCCGCCTGCGCCCAGGAGGCGATCCGGGCCAGCGGCGCAAGGCCCCGCGCCCGGGCGTCCGCCGCCGACATCAGCACCAGGGCCACGGCGCCGTCATTGATGCCCGAGGCGTTGGCCGCAGTGACCGTCCCGTCTTTGGTGAAGGCTGGGCGCAGGCCGGAAATGGCGTCCAGGGTCACCCCGTGGCGGATGAATTCGTCCTGGTCGACGAGGGTGTCGCCCTTGCGGCCCTTGATCGTCACCGGGACGATCTCGTCGGCGAACCGGCCGGACGTCTGCGCCGCCTCAGCCCGGTTTTGCGAGGTCACGGCGAACCGGTCCTGGTCCTCGCGGGTGATCTGCCAGCGGGCGGCGATGTTCTCGGCCGTCTGGCCCATGTGGTAGCCGTGGAAGGCGTCCCACAGGCCGTCCTTGATCATGGTGTCCACCAGGGCGAGGTCACCCATCTTCTGGCCGCCGCGCAGCTGCTGGGCGTGGGGCGCCTGGCTCATGCTCTCCTGGCCCCCGGCCACCACCACTCGCGCCGCGCCATCGGCAATCTGCTGGGCGGCCAGGGCCACCGCGCGCAGGCCCGATCCGCAGAGCTGGTTGAGGCTCCAGGCCGGCGCCTCCACCGGAATCCCGGCCCCGATCGCGGCCTGCCGCGCCGGCCCTTGGCCCGCCCCAGCCTGCAGAACCTGGCCCAAGATGACCTCGTTCACGTCGGTGGCGGCCACCCCGGCCCTGGCCAGGGCCCCGACGATGGCAATGCGTCCCAGTTCCTGGGCGGGCAGGCTGGAAAGGGCGCCGTTGAAGGACCCGACGGGGGTCCGCGCGGCGGAAACGATGACGATGTCGCTCATCGGGAGTCTCCTGGATGGGTCCGGCGGCGACCAGACCAGCGGCCGCTGGCTTCGCCCCGAAGAAGATGCTCGCATCGGCTATACTGCAATGCAATAGTGCTTCCTCTGGCGCAGGTGCGTACAGGAAGGAACCGGAATGGCCAACGCCAAGGGCGCCAGGACGGGCGATGGCCCGGTCATCATTAAGAAGTACGCCAACCGGCGACTCTACAACACCGCTTCGAGCGCCTACGTCACCCTCGAGCATCTCGCCGAGATGGTGCGCAAAGGCGTCGACTTCGTCGTCTACGACGCGAAGACCAACGACGACATCACCCGGTCCGTGCTCGCCCAGATCATCTTCGACGAGGAAGGCCGGTCCGAAAGTCTCCTGCCCATCCAGTTCCTGCGCCAGCTGATCGGCTTCTACGGCAACTCCATGCAGGCCCTCCTGCCCTCCTACCTGGAAATGTCCCTGGCTTCCTTCGCCGATCAGCAGGAGCGCCTGCGCCAGCAGATGACCGGCGCCACACCAGCGGCCGGGCTCGCCGTCTACGAGGAGCAGGTGAAGAAGAACATGGTCCTGTTCAACCAGGCCATGCAGATGTTCTCGCCCTTCGCCTACGGCAAGCCCGAGGCTCAAACGGTGCCCGCCGCCGATACTCCGTCCCCCGCGCCCCCCGCGCCCCCCGCCTCCGAGGACGCCATCGCCGACCTCAAGCGGCGGATGGAGGAGATGGCCGCCCAGATTGACAGACTTGCTTCGGGACGATGACCGGGCCGATTGATCCCATTCGCAGGTCGCGGCGGACCCCAGGCGCCCGAAACCCGTCTGTCGAGCCTGTCCTCGCGTTACCGAACCCCAACGCCGGCGCCGGCCGGACGGATCGCGTCAAGCCGCCCCCGGAGACTCCCCTCGCCGAAGGCGCTGCGGTGCTCAGTGCCCACCTTCTGGGGCAGGAGGGCGCCCGCCGGGGCCTGCGCGGCGGCGCCCCCGTCCTGGATGAAGCCCGCTCGGCCTATGAGACTGCCGAGTGGTCTGGCGGCGCGGATCGCCGCAAGAAGAAGGGACGCAAGGCGCGCCTCAAGACCTGATCCGCTCCGGCGAAATCCGCCGACCGGTCAGGATTGCCGCTGCCAAGGCGGCCTGTGTCCGCGGAAAAGCCTTGGTTTCCGGAGGCGCCCGGTCTGGCCCGGGCCTTGCAATAAGTTTGGCGAGATCCTCTCCGGAGCCCCGCCATGCCCGCCCTCGTCGCCCGTGTCCTGGATGTCGCCCTCGTCGTGGCCATTCTGACCGCCTTTACCTGACGGCCCGGCCGTCCTGCGGCGGCTTCAGAGTTCGACGACGGCGCCTGGGCGACGGGCCCGGGACTGCAGCCACATCACGCCCCAAAGGTCCGAGATCGAGGCCCAGAGTCGCCCGAGGTTGGTGTACTTCGACGATCCGGTCGTGCGCGGCCTGTGCCCAACAGGCAGGAAGGCCGTGGCATAACCCTCTCGCAGCATCAGGGCCGGCAGGTAGCGGTGGATATGGTCGAAGTAGGGAAGCCTCAGGAAGGCCTCCCGCCGGAAGGCCTTCAAGCCGCATCCTGTGTCGTTGGCTGTGTCCCGGAGCAGGCGCTTGCGCACGCCGTTGCCAATGCGTGAGGCGACCTTCTTGGCGGCGCTGTCCTGCCGGCGCACCCGCTCGCCTCCCACCAGGGCCAGTTCCGGCGGACCCGACTTCAGGGCCTCGACCAGTCTAGGCGCGTCTGCGGGGTCGTTCTGCCCGTCGCCGTCCAGGGTGACGATGATGTCGCCTCGGGCCGCCAGCACGCCCGTCCGTACGGCCCGGCTCTGGCCAGCGTTGGCACTGTGACCCAGAACCCTCAGCGCCGGGATCTCGGCCTTCAGGGCCAGCAGGCGGGCGCGGGTGTCGTCCCGGCTGCAGTCGTCAACGAACAGGATTTCAAGGCTGTGCCCGGCGAAGGCGGCGGCGATCTCGCGGGCCAGGTCGGCGGCGGCGCCGGACTCATTGAACACCGGAACCACCACCGACACCTCGGGCCGCGTGGGCGTCTGGCGTCCTTCAGAGACAGGTTCTGCGGGGGCCTTGGGCATGGGTCATCCTACGAGCTTTCAGGCCTCAAGGGAAACGACGCCGCTTCCGGATCGTGCTAACCAACCCTGTATGTGGCTGGCGAACATCATCGACGCCTTCCGGCGCCCCGGCGGCTGGCGCGGTCCGGCGGTCGCGGCCCTGTTCACCCTTCTGGCCGGCCTGCCTGGCTTCCTGGCCCTGCCGCCCCTCGACAGGGATGAGGCTCGGTTCGCCCAGGCCACCGCCCAGATGCTCGAGCAGGACGACTATGTGGTCATCCGGTTCCAGGACCAGCCACGCTTCAAGAAGCCGGTCGGCATCCACTGGATGCAGGCCCTGGCGGCGTCGGCCTTCGGCGACGCGGCGCTGAGGGATATCCGGCCCTACCGCCTGCCCTCCCTATTGGGAGCCATGCTGGCCGCCGCCGCCTGCGTCTGGGGTGCTGCAGGCTTCTTCAGCCGGGGCGTGGCCCTGACGTCCGGGCTGATCTTGGGTAGCGGGCTTCTGCTGTCCACCGAGGCCTTCATCGCCAAGACCGACGCCATGCTGACGGGGCTCACAGTCCTTTGCCTTGCGGCCCTGGGGCGTCTTTATGCCGAGGCCCGGGGTGGGCGGCCGGCCGGTCGCCTCGCCATTCCCCTGTTCTGGCTGGCCCTCGCCCTGGCCATCCTGGTCAAGGGCCCCATCACGCCGCTCATCGTCGGGCTCGCCGCCCTGACCCTGCGGCTGGCCGACCGTCGGCCCCTGACATCGCAGCCCATCGGGTGGGCCTGGGGGCTGATCCTCCTGGCCCTGGTCATCGGCCCCTGGGCCTGGGCGGTCACGGTGGCGACGGACGGTGCCTTTTGGGCTGCAGCGATCGGCGGCGACCTCGCCCCCAAGCTGGTGGGGGGACACGAGACCCACGGCGCGCCACCCGGCTTCCACGCCCTGGCCCTTCCCCTTCTGGCCTTTCCCGCCACCCTCCTGCTTCCGGCCGCTGCGGTGGTCGCCTGGCGGCGGCGACGCGAGCCGGGGGTCCGGTTCGCCCTGGCCTCGCTGGTTCCCGCCTGGATCCTCTTCGAGGCCACCCCGACCAAGCTTCCCCACTATGTCCTGCCCCTCTATGCGCCCCTGGCCTGGCTTTGCGCCGCGGGCCTGGCGGAGGCGGCGACGCCTTGGGTGCGGCGGATCGGGGCTGGCCTTCACCTTCTGGCGGGAGGTCTCCTGGCGGCGGTCGCCCTTGGCCTTGCCCTCACCTATGGCGACGCCCGGGACCTACCGGCCGCCATCCTGGCTGCAGGCCTCTTCGCCCTGGCCGCCGCCGGCGGTGCCCTGTTCCTCCTGCGGGGCCGGGTCTTCCGCGCCCTGGCCTGGGCCCTGCCCGCCGGGGTCCTGGCGCATGGTGTTCTGACCGGCCTCCTGGCGCCGGGTCTCCAGCCGCTCATGCTCTCCAGCCGGACGACGGAGGTCCTGGCCCGGGCGCGGCTCCTTCCCGCCCAGGGCGTGCTCCCCGGCCCCGTGGCCATCGCCGGATATGCCGAGCCCAGCCTGGTCTTTCAGGTGGGCACAGACACCGGACTGGGTGACGCCGCCGATGCCGCCAGGGCCCTGGCCTCGGGTCGGGCCGCGGTGGTCGAGGGTCGCGAGCAGCCCGCCTTCCGCGCCGCCCTCGCCCGGAACGGCGTCACGCCCATCGAGGTCGGCCGGGTGGCGGGCCTGAATTATTCCAACGGCGATGCGACCGAGCTTACGGTCTACGCCCCGCCCCCGGAGGTCCGTCCATGAGCCGCTTTATCGAGGTCGTCGAGGTGGGGCCGCGTGACGGCCTGCAGAACGAGAAGGTCGCCCTGACCCCCGCCCAGAGGGTCGAATTCATCCACCGCCTGGAAGCCGCAGGGGCCCGCCGGATCGAGACCGTCTCCTTCGTCAATCCTGCCCGGGTCCCGCAGATGGCCGGCGCCGAGGAGGTCTGCGCCGCCCTTCCGGCCGAGCCAAAGAGGTCGCGGATCGGCCTGGTCCTCAACATGCGCGGCTGGGACCGGGCGGTCTCCACGGGCTGTGACGAGGCCAATGTGGTGGTCTGCGCCACCGACGCCTTCGGGATCCGCAACCAGGGGGCGGACACCCGGGCCCAGATGGACACCCTGGCCGCCATCGCCGGCCGGCGGGCGACCGAGGGCGGCCCCCGCCTGTCGGTGACCTTTTCCGTCGCCTTCGGCTGTCCCTTCGAGGGCGAGGTCGATCCGGCGCGGGTGGTCGACCTGGTCCGCGAGGCGGCGGGCCTGCCCCTCGATGAGATCGCCCTGGCTGACACCATCGGGGTCGCCGATCCCTGGGCCGTCCGGCGCCTGGTGGAGTCCTGCAGGGCCGTCTTGGGAGAACAGAAGCTGCGCCTGCACTTCCACGACACCCGCAATACCGGCCTGGCCAACGCCTTCGCCGGGGTAGAGGCGGGGGTGGACATCCTGGACGCCAGCTGCGGCGGCCTCGGCGGCTGTCCCTTCGCACCCAACGCCACGGGCAATATCGGGACCGAGGACCTGGTCTACATGCTCGAGCGGGCGGGCTTCTCGACGGGCTACGACCTGCCAGCCCTGATCTCGACCACTGGGTGGATCTGCGGCCTCCTGGGCAAGTCCCCAACCGCTGCGGTCACCCGCGCTGGGCTCTTCCCCCTCCCGGCCTGAGGTCGGTCCGGCTCAGGCGGGGGGCTGCCCGAGACGCCAGAAGACCGGACGGACAACAGCGGCGGCGACGATGAAGGGGGCCAGCCCCAAGGCTGCAAGGGTCTCGAGGGGCGTGCTCGCGCGCTTGCAGAAGAACCGGGCCAGGCCGCGACCCTTGGCGTACTCGACCCTGAGGGGGTTGGCCCGGCTGGTATGCCCGACATGGACCACCTCCGCCTCGGGCTGGAAGACCACCTGGCCGCCAGCCTGGCGGATGCGCCAGCACAGGTCGATGTCCTCGACGTGCAGGAAGTAGCCCTCGTCGAACCCGCCGATCGCCGCGAAATCATCCCGGCGGATGGCGAAGCAGGCGCCCGAGATGGTCGGCGCCTCGATCACCGCAAGCGGTGCCGGCTCATCCTCCAGATGGACCTCAAAGCGCTTCAGGCCGGGGATCCGGCTGGCCAGGGTGGACAGGCTCAGGAAGGTCGAGAGCGGGGTAATCTCACCCCGTCGCCCGCCCCTCTGTTCCGAGCCATCCGGGTTCAGGATCCGGGCACCGACCAGGCTGGGCGAGGGCCGGCCCTCGAGGGCGCGGGCGAGGGCCGACACCCCGCCGGGGCCCAGGAAGGCGTCTGGGTTGAGGAAGACCAGCAGGTCGCCCCGGGCGGCGTGAGCGCCCAGGTTGGCGCCCCTGGCGAAGCCCACATTCCCCTGGCCCGACACCAGCTGCACCCTCGGGTTCTTCGCGGCCAGGTCGGACAGGCGTTCAGCGTCCCCGGACGTGGAGCCATTGTCGACGATGACCACCTCGCCCACCTCCGGCTGGGACAGGGCGCTCTCGATCGAGGGGAAGAGGGACTCCCCGGTCATGTAGGCCACGAGCACGACGGAGGCCCCCGCGTTCAACGCAGGGGCCGCCAGCTTTGGGTCTGGACCGGAACGGGTGAGCATCAGCCTCTCGAGGTCCCGCGGGCCAGGTCAGGCGGGACCGCTTCTGCGACCAGGGCGGCGACCGCTTCGTCCAGGGGCAGAACGGTCTGGCCTTCGCTGCCCAGCCTGCGGATCGCCAGGGCGCGGGTCTCGGCCTCCCGGCGACCGACCGCGGCGATCACCGGGGTCTTGGCCAGGCTATGCTCGCGGACCTTGTAGTTGATCTTCTCGTTGCGCAGGTCGAGCTCGACCCTCAGGCCCGCCGCCTTCAGGGTCGCGGCGACCTCGCGGGCGTAATCGTCGGCGTCCGAGGTGATCGAGGCCACCACCGCCTGGGTGGGCGCCAGCCACAGGGGGAAGGCCCCCGCATAGTTCTCGATGGTCACGCCCAGGAAGCGCTCCATGGACCCGCAGATCGCCCGATGCAGCATGACTGGCCTCTGCTTGGAACCGTCCTCGGCCACATACTCGGCGTCGAGGCGCTCGGGCATGACGAAGTCCAGCTGCAGGGTGCCGCACTGCCAGGTCCGGCCGATGGCGTCGCGCAGGTGGAACTCCAGCTTGGGGCCATAGAAGGCGCCTTCGCCCGGCAGGGGCTCGACCTCCATGTTGACCGCCTGGCGGGCGGCCCGGTCCAGCTTGGCCTCGGCAATGTCCCAGACTTCGTCGGACCCGGCGCGGACTTCAGGCCGCAGGGCCAGCTTCACGCTGTGCAGGTCGAGGCCGAAGTCGGCATAGACCGAGTTCAGCAGCCTTACGAACTTGGTCGTCTCCGCCTCGATCTGGTCCTCGCGGCAGAAGATGTGGGCGTCGTCCTGGGTGAAGGCGCGAAGGCGCATGATGCCATGCAGGGCGCCAGACGGCTCGTACCGGTGGCAGGCGCCGAACTCGGCCATGCGCAGGGGCAGGTCGCGATAGCTCTTTTGGCCATAATTGAAGATCTGGACGTGCCCCGGGCAGTTCATGGGCTTAACGGCCAGCTCCTCGCCTTCCGTCGTCTCGCAGGTAAACATGTTCTGGCCGAACTTCTCCCAGTGGCCGGACTTCTCCCAGAGTCCCCGGTCCATGATCTGGGGTGCCTTGACCTCGACATAGCCGTCCACCTCCACGCGTCGGCGCATGTAGGCCTCCACCGTGCGGTAAAGGGTCCAGCCCTTGGGATGCCAGAAGATCATCCCCCGGGCTTCTTCCTGCAGGTGGAACAGGTCCATGGCCCGGCCAATCCGGCGGTGGTCCCGGCGTTCAGCCTCCTCGATACGCTTCAGGTAGGCCTCCAGGTCCGCCTCGCTGGCCCAGGCCGTGCCGTAGATGCGCTGCAGCTGGGCGTTGCGGTGGTCGCCGCGCCAGTAGGCGCCCGCCAGCTTGGTCAGCTTGAAGGCCTTGCCCACATGCCGGGTCGAGGGCAGGTGCGGACCCAGGCACAGGTCCTTCCAGCTGCCCTGCCGGTAGACGGTGATGACCTCGTCCTCGGCCAGGTCGGAGATGATCTCGGCCTTGTAGGCCTCACCGATCCCCTTGAAGTGGGCGATGGCCTCGTTGCGGTCCCAGACCTCCCTGACGATCTTCTCGTCCCGGTCAATGATCTCGGCCATCCGCGCCTCGATGGTGCCGAGGTCATCCAGAGAGAAGGGCTCGTCCCGGGCGAAGTCGTAATAGAAGCCGTCCTCGATGGCCGGACCGATGGTCACCTGGGTTCCGGGGAAAAGCTCCTGGACCGCCTGGGCCAGCACATGGCTGGCGTCGTGGCGGATCACCTCCAGGGCGTGGGGGCTCTCACGCGTCAGGATCTCGAAGGTCCCGCCGCCGGGCAGGGGGCGGTCAAGGTCCAGCAGCTGGCCGTCCAGGCGCACCAGCAGGGCGCGCTTTTCCAGCGACTTGGCGATGGACGCGGCGACGTCGCGGCCGCTGGCGCCCTCGTCGAAGGCCCGCTTGGAGCCGTCGGGGAAGATGAGTTCGATCATGGCTTGGTCTGTCCGTTTCGGAGCCCCCCGGCGTCGCCAGCAGCGATCGGCGCGGGGATCCGGGGTGGAACGGGGTCGTAGCCCGTTCCACCCCAAGGATTACATCGACACAGTCGGCTGGCGGCCAGTCCGGCGCCTTTCCAGGGACCATGCGTGATCAGGGCGTCTGCGGCGTAGTCCGAACAGGTCGGAAGAAACCGGCATTGGCGCCCGATCACGGGCGAGAGCGTCAGTTTGTAGGCGCGGTGGGCGCCCCTGACGCAGTGTTCGTAGAAGGTCATGCCGGCTCGCAGGTTTGCGAATTTCGCTTGCGCTTATCCCGCGGAGTCTGCGGGATCAAGCCGCGCCGGCGGGGCTAGTTCGGGCCTGGCCCCTGCGGACGGCCTCGAGCGCGGCCTCGAAGGCCAGCAGGGTCGAGGCGTGCCGGGCGGGGTAGTCCTTGACCGGGGCGAGCATGGCGAGATCCGAAAAGCGTCCTGTGGGCGCAGGACCGCCTGCCTTTAGCATAGAGCGGAAGGCGCCGGTCGCCAACTCAAGGTCTTCCTGGCTGGCGCCGATCGCCCCGGCGCCGAGGATGGCGGCTGAGGCCTGTCCCAGGGCACAGGCCTTCACCTCCTGGGCGAAACGGTCGATCCGGCCCGAGGCATCCAGTCCGACGTCCACCGTCACCCGGCTTCCACAGAGCCGCGAGCTCTTCTCCGCCGAGCCATCGGGCGCCTCGAGCCGACCCAGGTGTGGAAGGTTGGCGGCCAGGGCCAGCACCTTCGCAGAATAGATATCGTCGATCATGGCGCGCCAATCATGGCGCTTCTGGCGGGGCCCCGCCCCGTTCCGCCCAAAGCTGGCCCGCACGGTCGATCAGGGCTTCGTTCATGGCCCGGAATCCGTCCAGGTGGGCCGTCCGGTTGGCCTTGAGATGCCGCTTGGCCAGCAGTCCGGTGAAGACCTCACCGTTCGAGACGATGCAGCCGGTGGCGCTGACGATATCGACCTCGATGAATCGGACGCTCTTGACCCAGCCATCCGACCGGCTGTCCCGCCAGTGGATCTGTTCGAGGGGTACCCAGTCCAGCATCACAGGCCTGGCCTCCCGGGTCGTGCGGCCCGGCAGGGCCTCGGTCAGCTCAAGCGGGGCGCCGATCCGGATCTCTCCCCGGGACTTCGGATAGAGAGGGTTCCAGGCGCTCCAGCCGTCGACGTCGCTCAGCAGTTCCCAGAGGATTTCCGGGGGGACCTGAACGCCGATCCGGTGCTCAACCTTCAGGGGCGCGGCGCCGCCGGCCGACGGCCTTGGGCCGCGGGATTTCATCCCGAACATGGGTGGCGGGCGGATCGCCATCAGGTCCTCTCCTTCAGTCTCCAGGTCGCGCCGGACGCGCTGTCCATGACCTCGACGTTCAGGGCGGCCAGTTCGTCGCGGATACGGTCGGCGGCGGGCCAGTCCCGGTTGGCGCGGGCTTCGGTGCGGCTGGCGATAAGGTCGTCGATCTGGGACCTGAAGGCGTCATCTGCGCCGCCCTGGAACCAGTCTTCGGGATCTCCGAAGAGGAAGCCCATCAGCCGGGCCGAGGCCAGCAGGCGCCCCTTGGCCCCAGGCCGCCCGGGTCCGGTCGCTGTCTCCAGGGCTGTCGCCAGTCCAAACAACTCGGCCATGGCTTCAGGGGTGTTCAGGTCGTCCTCGAGGGCGGCCAGGAAGGCCGGGTCCGGGCCGGTGTCGGTCGCCTCCACCCCCGCCGACCGCCGCAGGGCGCCGTAGAGACGGTCCAGGGCCTTGACCGACTGGGCGATCAGCTCTCCGGTCCACTCCAGCGGTGCCCGGTAATGGCCGACCAGCAGGGCCCAGCGCAGGGCCTCGCCGGGGGCGGACGTCACCAGGTCGTTCACCAGGGCGACATTGCCCAGGCTCTTCGACATCTTCTCCTCGCCGAAGTTGAGGAAGCCGTTGTGCATCCAATAGCGGGCGTAGGTGCGCTCGCCGTCTGGTCCGGCGCCATGGGCACAGAGCCCCTGCGCCCGCTCGTTCTCGTGGTGCGGGAATAAAAGGTCGATGCCGCCGCCGTGGATGTCGATGGGCAGGCCCAGGGACTGCTCGATCATGGCCGTGCACTCGATATGCCAGCCCGGCCGGCCCGGGCCGAAGGGGCTGTCCCACACCGGCTCGCCGGGCTTGGAGGGCTTCCACAGGACAAAGTCCGCCGGATGGCGCTTGTAGGGGGCGACCTCGACCCGGGCGCCGGCGATCATCTCGTCCATCGGATGGCCAGACAGGGCCCCGTAGTCCGCGCAGGCCTGGGTGTCGAACAGGACATGGCCCTCGGCGCCATAGGCCGAGCCATTGTCCACCAGCCGGCCGATCAGGGCGATGATGGCGTCCATGGTCCGTGTCGCCCGGGGCTGGAAGGTGGGCCGCAGGGCGCCAAGCTCGGCCATGTCGGCGTTGTAGGCGGCCAGGTAGCGGTCGGTGATGACGTCGATGGACACGCCTTCTTCGGCGGCCTTGCGGTTGATCTTGTCGTCCACGTCCGTGACGTTGGCGGCGTAGAGCACGGCGGCCTCGCCGTAGATCCGACGCAGAAGGCGGAACAGGACGTCAAACACCACCACCGGCCGGGCATTACCGATGTGGGCGAAGTTGTAGACCGTCGGCCCGCAGACATACATCGTCACCCGGTCCGGATCGGCGGGGACGAAGGGCCGCTTGGCGCGGGCCTGGGTGTCGTAGAGCGAGAGGGGCATGGGACGGGTAGGACCTGGTGGATTGCGGCGCAAGGTTGCCCCCGGCGGGGCGGCTCCCGTATACAGTCTGGCCCTCCGGCGGGCCAAGGACTTTGGGAACCTCCCCGACGTCGCCGCGCCGGGACCAGAGGAAGGACGCCATGGCCGCTCCCGCCGACACGAATGCCGCCGCCGTGCCCGTCGGGCTGGAGCCCCTGCGTCGTCCAACCCGCGAGGAGGCCATGGAGGCCGTCCGCACCCTCATCGCCTGGGCCGGCGACGACCCCCGCCGGGAGGGCGTACTCGACACCCCCAAGCGGGTCATCGACGCCTACCAGGACTGGTTCGAGGGCTACCTCCAGGACCCCGCCAAAGAACTGTCCAAGACCTTCGAGGACGTCCAGGGCTATGACGATATCGTCATGCTGCGGGGCATCGAGGTGGAGAGCCACTGCGAGCACCACATGGCCCCGTTCCTAGGCAAGGCCTATGTGGCCTACATGCCGACCAACCGGGTCGTGGGTATCTCCAAGCTGGCCAAGGTGGTGACCATCTTCGCCCGTCGTCTCCAGAACCAGGAGACTCTGACCCAGCAGATCGCCAACGCCATCCACGACAGCCTGCGCCCGGCCGGCGTGGCCGTGCTCATCGACGCCGCCCACCAGTGCATGACCACCCGTGGCCTGCACCACCGGCACGTCACGACCCTCACCACCCAGTTCACCGGGGTGTTCAAGACCGACGATTCCCTGCGCCAGCGCTTCCTGGACTTCGTTAACCGTCAATAGGAGCCGCCATGACCGTCGATTTCCCGGCGGCCCCGTCGGTGGAGGCGCTGGAGACTGGCGACGTCCTGGCCCCCCGCTTCGGTCCCGACGGCCTGATCGCCGCCATCGCCCAGCACGCCGATACTGGCGAGGTGCTGATGCTGGCCTGGATGAACGCCGAGGCCCTGCGCGCCACCTTGGCCTCGGGCGAGGCCGTCTATTTCAGCCGCGCCCGCCAGGCCCTCTGGAAGAAGGGCGAGACCTCCGGCCAGGTCCAGGTGGTGGCCGAGGTGAGGATCGACTGCGACCAGGACGCCGTCCTCCTGAGGGTCCGGCCGCAGGGCGACGGCGGCGCCTGCCACGTGGGCGCGCGCACCTGCTTCTTCCGGAGCGTGACCCCGGACGGCGCCGGCCTTGTCCCCGTCCCCGGCGCCGGGCCTGACCGGGAGGCCGGCTGAGACTTGAGCGTTATGCAGGTTCATTGCATAACGGTCGTCTCGGGTCAGGGGGTGCCGGCATGTGGGAGCGGGGTCCTGTGGGCGGATTGGCCTTCGCCCTGATTCTGGCGGGAACCGCCGTCGCCGATGCGGCCCCCGAGCCTTCCGTCGAGCCCCTGATCGTCACCGCCCGGCTGCGCGCCGAGAACGACCTCGCCGCCCCCGTCTCCCTGACGGTGGTGACCCGGGAGACCCTGCGCGCCTCCGGGACCGACGGCGTCGCCGGCCTGGCGGTGCGCATCCCGGCCCTGGGCTACAGCTCGCCCAACCCGCGCAACACCGCCCTGACGATCCGCGGCCTGGGCAGCAGCGTGGCGGCGGTGTCCCAGGCCAATGACGGTTTGGAGCCGGGGGTGGGGTTCTATGTCGACGGCGTCTACCGCGCCCGGCCGGCGGCGGCGGCCTTCGACCTGTCGGACCTGGAGCGGATCGAGGTCCTGCGCGGGCCCCAGGGGACCCTGTTCGGCAAGAACACCACGGCGGGGGTGGTCAGCCTGACAACCCGCGCCCCGTCCGGCGTCCTTGGGGCCGACGCCGAGCTGACCCTGGGCGGGTTCGGGTATCGCCGCGCCCGGGCCAGCCTCTCCGGCCCCCTCGGTGACGAGCGGATCACCGCCCGGCTCAGCCTGGGCGGCGCCGACCGAGACGGAATGCTGCGCAGCATAAAATCCGGAGGGCGCAGCAATTCCCTCGGTGCCTTCAACGTCCTGGCGCGCCTGAGGATCGCCCCCTCAGATACCCTAGTCATTGATTTATCAGCAGATGCTGCAAGCCTGAAGTCCGAATGCTGCACCCAGGTCCCGGTGCGGGTTGGACCAACCCTGAAGCCCGCCGACCGCCAGTTCCCGGCCCTCGCGGCGGCGGCGGGCTATGTCCCGCTTCCGCTGGACCCGAAGGCGCGGACCACGGACATCGACGCCCCCCTGGCCAGCGACACGACGGAGGGCGGGGTCCTGGCGCGGATCGAAGCCCGGGCCGGTGCCTTCGACCTGACCAGCCTGACCGCCTGGCGGAGGTGGGACTGGGACGCAGCCAACGACCGGGACTATACGGGACTGTCGATCCAGACGGTCCAGCACATCCCTTCACGGCAGACCCAGGCCAGCCAGGAAGTCCGGCTGGCGACCCGGGGCGAGGGGCCGCTGCAGGCCGTGGCGGGGGTTTTCGTCTTCACCCAGGTGATCATCGGCCAACCGAAGTCCGTATACGGATCAGTAGCCACGGCCTGGCTGCTCGGGCCGGCCCCGACCTACCCGACGGACCTGCTGGACGGCTACGGCACGGACGGGCGGACCCGGTTCCGATCGACCAGCGCGGCGGTGTTCGGCGAGGCCAACTGGGCGGCCAGCGACCGCCTCAGCCTGACCGCTGGTCTGCGGTTCACCCGTGAGGACAAGACCGGCCGGTTCGACTCCACCGTCTCTGGCGGCGGCCCGGCACCCACCGCCTTCCTGCAGTCGGCCAAGCTGTCCATCCTGCGGCCCCAGTCCTATTCGGCCAAGGTCGGCGACGGCGCCGTTTCCGGACGCCTCGCTGGCGTCTATCGCCTGACGCCCGGCCTGTCGGCCTATGCCAGCCTGGCGCGGGCGGAAAAGTCCGGCGGGATCAACATGTCGGGCCTGCCCACCGACACCCAGGGCCAGCCGGCCCTGACCACGGCCGTCATCCGGCCCGAGCGGGTCACCGCCTGGGAGGCGGGGCTCAAGCTGCGCCCTGAGGGCGGCCGCGTCGCCGTCAGCCTGGACGTCTTCGAGACCCGGGTCCGCGACTACCAGGCCAATGTGGTCGACGCTGGCCCCGGCGCCCTTCGCGGCTACCTGGCCAACATCGAGGCCGTCCGCTCCCGCGGCGTGGAGGTGGAGGCCGAGGTCCGACCCGCCGAGGGGCTGGTCCTGACCGGCCAGGCCGCCCTGACCGACGCCCGCTACCGGTCCTATGCCAACGGACCCTGCCCCCTGGAGCGCATCGGCTCCGGGACGGCCGCCTGCAACCTGTCGGGCCAGCGCCTGCCGGGGGTCCCGAAGTGGGCCTGGAGCGCGACAGCGGACTATGCCCGCCCCCTGGCGGGAGCGGGCCTGGAGGCCTTCGCCCGCGCCGATGTCAGCGGCCGCAGCGACAGCGCCGGCGAGGCGACGGGCTCTGCCTATACGATCATTGACGGCTACGCCCTGGTGAACCTGTCGGCAGGGGTCCGCCGCCCGGGAGCCTGGGAGGTCACGGCCTGGGTGCGCAACGCCTTCGATGCCGCCTGGCTGACGGCGGTGACCGTCCAGGCGGGAAACTCCGGCCTGGTGCTGGGCGCGCCGGGCGATCCGCGCCTTGCGGGCCTGACCCTGAGGCTGGCCTACTGATGGACACTCCCGACCGGAGACCGACATGAACGCCCGCACGCCTCGTCCTCCCGGCACGCCCCGTCCTCCCCGCACACCTCGGGGGCCGCGCAAGCCGCCCCCCATGCCGCCGGAGTTCCAGCCCCGCCAGGGCGGGCCGCCCCTCGAGGCCAGCCTGACCCTCGGCCGGCGGGGCAAGGCGATCGTGCCGGCGGCCCGCATCGCCCTCCTGGCCGACATCGGCCGCCAGGGCTCGATCTCGGCGGCGGCCAACCGGCAGGGGATCAGCTACCGGACCGCCTGGGACGCTGTGCAGGCCCTGAACAACCTCTTCCCCCGCCCCCTGGTCGAGGGCCAGCCCGGCGGCGCCCGGGGCGGGACGGCCAGCCTCACCGCCGACGGCTGGGCGGTGCTGCGGGCCTATGAGGGCCTCAATACCGAGATGAAGTGGGTCCTCGGGGCCCTGGAACTGAGGCTTCGCAGCGGAAAGACCGACTTTGACCCCACCTTTCTGTGGAGCCTGACCATGAAGACTTCGGCCCGGAACATGCTGCGCGGCGAGATCGTCTCGGTCCGCGAGGGGGCGGTGAATGCCGAGGTGATTCTGGACCTGGGCGACGGCCGCAGCCTGGTGGCCGGGGTGACCCTCGAGGCCGCCCGGGAACTGGGCCTCGCCCCCGGCGAGCCGGCCCTGGCCCTGATCAACGCCGGCGACATCCTGCTGGCAGCCCCGCCCGCCCCGGGTGAGCCACCCCTGCGCACCAGCGCCCGGAACGACCTGGAGGGCGTGGTCTCGCGCCTCGAGACCGGGGCGGTGAACGACGAGGTCCACGTGGACATCGGTGCCGGCAAGACCCTGGTGGCGATGGTCACCCACACCAGCGCCGAGGCCCTGGGCCTGGCGCCGGGCACCCCGGTCCGGACCCTGATCAAGGCCGGGCATGTCCTGCTGGCGGTGGGGTGAGGGGGCGGGGATCCCCTCACCGACCTTCGGTCTAAGCTCCCCCTTGGGGAAGTCATTAGCTCTCTAATTCCTCCCACCAGGGGGAGGTGGGCCGCGTAGCGGGCCGGAGGGGGTCAGCTGAGATGCCGTTGACCCCCTCAGTCAGCTTCGCTGACAGCTCCCCCTTGGGGGAGCAATTGGCGCTTCGGTCCTCGCCTGAGGGGCGCTAGGCCTCCTTCAGCCCGGAGACCCCGTCGGGGCTTGGGGTGAAGGTGAAGGTCTTCAGGACGCTTGTTGTGAAGGTCTTCTCCTGGATGGTGGAGACGGCCATCATCTCGGCCTTGCCGTTGGTCCGCCCGAGGGTCAGGAGGACGAAGCCCTTGGCGGCCTGGTCGGAGTAGACCACCTCGCGGTTGGCGTCGGCCATGATCTGGCCCACGGGAACGTCTGGCAGGGCGTCGCCGGCGCCGGGGCTGGTGATACCGGTGGTGCCGAACTCCACGGCCACCCGCTTGCCGCCCTCGGGGGCGTCGTAGAGCTCATTGGCCCAGAAGGCGTGGCTGTCGCCGGAGACGACGACGGCATTGGCCTTCGCCCGGTTGATCAGGTCGTAGAGACGCTGGCGGTCGGCGGGATAGCCGTCCCACATATCCAGGCCATAGGGCAGGCCGAGCTTCGAGATCCCGGCCATGCGGTCGATGCGCTTGAGGCCGTCCGGGCCGAGGCTTGCTGTGGCGGCGGCGAACTTGTCCGCGGCCATGGCGCCGCGGATGTCGGGCACGCCGATCCGGGCCATGACCACCTGGTTGCCGAGCACCTGCCAGGTGCGGCCGGACTTCACCGAGTTGGCGAGGCCCCGGCGCAGCCAGTCGGACTGGGACGGACCCATCATGCGGCGGTCTGGGTCCGCCAGGCGCTTGCGGAACCGGACGACATCCGGCTTGCCATCCGCACCGTTGAGGTCGGTGGCGTAATCCAGCTGCAGGTCCCGGGCGGTCAGCCGGGTCTCGAGCATGAAGAGGCTGGCGAGGTCGCCGAACTCGAAGGTCCGGTTGATGGAGAAGCCGCCGCCGTCGGGTTCGCGGATGGGCATCCACTCGTAATAGGCCTTGATGGCCGCCGCCTTGCGGCGGTTCCAGGAGCCCTCATCCTTCTGGTGGTTCTCGGCGCCGCCGACCCAGCTGTCGTTGGCGGTCTCGTGGTCGTCCCAGACGACGATCCAGGGCGCCCGGGCGTGGGCGGCCTGGAGCTGGGGATCGGTCTTGGTCTGGGCGTGCCGGTTGCGGTAGTCCCCAAGGGTGAAGATCTCGTGGCCCGGCTGGACCCGGCGACCCAGCTTCTTGCCAGACTCCGCGCCATAGCCCTCAGGCCCGTACTCGTAGATGTAGTCCCCCAGGTGCAGGACGACATCGACCCGCGGCAGGTCGGCGATGGCCTGGTAGGCGTTGAAATACCCGGCCTGCCAGAGGGAGCAGGAGGCGATCGCCATGACGGCGTCCTCGACCTGGCCCTCGGGCAGGGTGCGGGTGCGGCCCATGGGCGAGGTCGCGCCGTTCGAGGTGAAGGTGAAGGTGTAGGCCCGGCCCGGATCGAGGCCGCCGACATCCACCTTGACGGTGAAGTCCTTGGCCGCCGAGGTCGTTCCCCGGCCCGACTTCGCGCCACCGGCCCGCCGGTCGATGGGATTGAGGCTCCACGCGTAGGAGATGGCGCCGCTGGACGGATCCGCGGGGGTGATGCGGGTCCAGAGGATGACGCGGTCTGCGGTGGGATCCCCCGAGGCGACCCCGTGGTCGAACCGGACCTGACCCGCCCCCTGAGCCGCGGCGCTTCCACCGGTGGCGAGGCTTCCGGCCCCGAACAGGGCGAGGGCCCTGCGACGATCCACGCGCATGATCTTAAATCTCCCCCGGGACGGCCGCTGCGGCCATCACCCCTGCCTAGGTGTCCTAAAGACCCCAGATGACGATACCGTGTCCAGACCTTCAGGGCCTTGCGGCGGCATCGCCAGATGGGATTCATGGCCCGATGACCGACACGCCTGACCTGCCCGATGACGATGCGGCGACCGCCTCCGGCACACGTCTGGAGGCCAGGCTGCCCGAAGGCCTCACCGGCCGGCTGGACCGGGCGCTGGCCGACGCCCTGCCGCAGGTCTCCCGGGCCCGCCTCAGGGCCCTGATGGAGGCTGGCGTGGTCACCCGGGAGGGGGTCCCGGTCCGGGATCCGTCGGCCAAGCCGGCGGCGGGCGGCTACCGCGTCGAGGTCCCGGCCCCCGCGGCGGCGCTTCCGGAACCCCAGGATATTCCCCTGGAGGTCCTGTTTGAGGATGCCAGCCTGATCGTGATCAACAAGCCCGCCGGCATGGCTGCGCATCCGGGCCCGGGCATACCGGACGGAACCCTGGTCAACGCCCTCCTGCACCACTGCTATGCCTCGCTGTCGGGCATAGGCGGGGTGGCCCGGCCCGGGATCGTCCATCGGCTCGACAAGGAGACTTCCGGGGTCATGGTGGCGGCCAAGACCGACGTCGCCCACCAGGGCCTGGCCGCCCTGTTCGCCGCCCATGACATTGAACGTCTCTACATGGCCCTGGTCCGAGGTGCGCCCCGACCGACCGGCGGGGAGATCCGTACACGGATCGGCCGCTCGTCCCACGACCGGATGAAGATGGCGGTCCTGAAGTCCGGGGGGCGGGAGGCCATCACCCACTACCGGACCGAGCGGGTCTTCGGGCCCGCCGCCGCGCCCCTCGCGGCCCGGGTGACCTGCCGGCTCGAGACCGGACGCACCCACCAGATTCGGGTGCATATGGCCTCCCTGGGCAGTCCCTGCCTGGGCGACCCGGTCTATGGCTCCGGGGCCCCCGCGGCGGCGGTGCGCGAAGCGATCAAGGCCTCGGGGCTGGAGCGCCAGGCCCTGCACGCCGCCATCCTGGGGTTCGTCCATCCGGTCACCGGCGAGGCGCTGAGGTTCGAGACCCCGCCGCCGCCCGATATGACCAGCCTGGAGGCGCGCCTGTCGGATTTGTAACCGGCTGTGGCGGACCGTCGCCTTGAAGACGCCGCTTTCTCTCATTAGGTGAATTCCGACTTGGGGGGTGGGTCTTTTGCCGCCTCCTGAATGGAGGAGGATCCGCATGTCCGCGAACACTCTGGCCGTGATGACCCCCGAGGGAGGTCTCTCCCGGTACCTGACCGAGATTCGCAAGTTCCCCATGCTCGCCAAGGACGAGGAGTTCATGCTGGGCAAGGCCTGGCGTGAACACGAGGACCCCCAGGCGGCCCACCGGCTGGTGACCAGCCACCTGCGCCTGGTGGCCAAGATCGCCATGGGCTATCGCGGCTACGGCCTGCCCATCGGCGAGGTGATCTCCGAGGGCAATGTGGGCCTGATGCAGGCTGTCAAGAAGTTCGAGCCCGACAAGGGCTTTCGCCTGGCCACCTACGCCATGTGGTGGATCCGCGCCTCGATCCAGGAATACATCCTGAGATCATGGAGCCTGGTCAAGATGGGCACGACGGCCTCGCAGAAGAAGCTGTTCTTCAACCTTCGCAAGGCCAAGAGCGCGATCTCGGCCTTCCAGGAGGGCGACCTGCATCCGGACCAGGTCGACATCATCGCCACCAAGCTGGGGGTCCAGAAGGACGAGGTCATCTCGATGAACCGGCGCCTGTCCGGCCCCGACCCCTCACTGAACGCCCCCATGCGGGTCGATGGCGAGAGCGAGTGGCAGGACTGGCTGGAGGACACGAACGCGGTCAGCCAGGAGACCCAGGTCGCCGAGAACGAGGAGCGCAGCCAGCGGATGAGCCTGCTACAGGCGGCTATGGTCGATCTTTCCGACCGCGAACGGCACATCCTGACCGAGCGGCGCCTGAAGGACGATCCGACCACCCTCGAGGACCTGGCCTCCCAGTACGGGGTCAGCCGCGAGCGGGTACGCCAGATCGAGGTCCGCGCCTTCGAGAAGCTGCAGAAGGCCATGCTGGCCGCGGCCCGGGCCAAGAACCTGGTCGAGGCCTGAGCTGGGCCCGCAGGCCGGACCGGGGCTGGCCGGGTCGGGGCTGGCCGGACCGGGGCTGGCCGGACCGGGGCTGGCCGGACCGGGGCTGGCCGGGTTGTGGCGGGCGTCGACAAGTCAACGCGCATTGACATGGGCCTGCGCCCGGCGCAGGTTTCACCCTGAGACAGGCCGCGCCAAGACGCGGCTATGCCAGGGAGATACCCATGAATATCGCCGTCAGGATCGATTCCGACGAGGCCGTCCGCGAGGCCAACGAGACCCCACTGGAACTGCTGAACCCCGGCCGGGCCGACCGGTTCCAGAAGGACACCATCTTTCCGGTCTTCGCCCGCCTGCGGAAGGAAGACCCCGTCCACTTCACCGCTGACAGCGACTTCGGCCCCTACTGGTCCGTGACCCGCTGGAAGGACATCATGGCGGTAGACACCAACCACGACATCTTCTCGTCGGCCCAAGGCATCACCCTGCCGAACCTGGTGGCCCTGGCCGAACAGCAGAGGGTGCTGGGCGAGCTGGCCCGGCCCCGGACCGGCGGCGGCGCCGGCTTCATCACCATGGACGAGCCCGAGCATGGGGCCCAGCGCAAGGCCGTGAGCCCCACCGTGGCCCCGGCCAACCTGCACAGGATGGCCCCCATCGTCCGCGAGCGGGCGGGGCTGATCCTCGACTCCCTGCCCATTGGCAAGGAGTTCGACTGGGTCGACCTGGTGTCGAAGGAACTGACCGCCATGACCCTGGCGACCCTCTTCGACTTCCCCTTCGAGGACCGCCGCAAGCTGACCTACTGGTCGGACATGGTCACCAATCCTCCTGGCCACGGCCCCGTGAAGAGCTGGGAGCACAAGTTCCAGGCCATGGGCGAGTGCTTCACCGCCTTCGAGGACCTGTGGAACCAGAAGGTCAACGCCGAGCCCGCGGCCGACCTGATCTCCATGCTGGTGCACAATCCGGCGACCCGCGACATTGACCGGGACACCTACCGCGGCAACGTCATCCTGCTGATCGTCGGCGGCAACGACACCACCCGGAACACCATCTCCGGCAGCATCGTGGCCCTGAACCAGTTCCCCGACCAGTACGCCAAGCTGCGCGCCAATCCCGGCCTGATCACCTCCATGGTCTCGGAGACCATCCGCTGGCAGACCCCCCTGGCCCACATGGCCCGGGTGGCGAAAACCGACTTCGAGCTGGCCGGCAAGACCATCAAGGCCGGCGAGCGGGTGGTGATGTGGTACCTCTCGGGCAACCGTGACGAGGACGAGATCGAGAACCCGAACAGCTACATCATCGACCGCGACCAGTCCCGGCATCACATGTCGTTCGGCTTTGGCGTCCACCGCTGCGTGGGCAATCGGGTGGCAGAGCTGCAGCTGACCATCATCTGGGAAGAGATCCTCAAGCGCTTCCCCGAGATCCGGGTCTCCGGCGAGCCGGTCCGCAACTTCTCGGCCTTCGTCCATGGCTTCGAAAGCCTGCCGGTCATCATCCCGAGCCGGAACTGAGCCCGGGCCGGACCGCATGACCGATCTGGCGGAACCGGTGCGCCCTGCCGCGGCGCCCCGGCGTCGTGACGCTGGGGCCACCCGCGCGGCCATACTGGAGGCGGCCAGGAACGCCTTTGCCGCCACCGGCTATGACCGGACCTCCCTGCGCGACATCGCCGCCCTGGCCGGATCGGACGTGGCCCTGATCCCGCGCTATTTCGGGGGCAAGGAGGGCCTGTTCACCGAGGCCCTCAAGGCCACCATCGCCCCCGACCGCCTGCGCGACTGGGACCGGAGCCGCTTTTCCCGGGATGTGGCCGAGATGATGGCCGGCGCCGCCGACATCGCCGATCCCCGGACCCGGACCTTCCAGTTCCTGCTGCAGGCGGCGACCTCGCCCACCACCGCGCCCCTGCTGGGGCGGGCGGTGGAGGAGCGCTTCCTGGCGCCCATCCGGGACTGGCTGGGCGACGCGGCTGGGCAGGAGCGGGCCCGGGTGCTGGCTGCCATCTACATCGGCTTCCTGGTCGAGCGCCTGATCCGCGGAGCCGCCCTGGAGGGCCCTGAGCGCACCGCCTTCATCGAGCGCGTCACCGCAGTGATCGACGGGGTGGTCGGGCCACAGCCATAGGGTCCGTGGCCGCCAAACGGTCGCGCCGGCTCAGTCCGCCACGGCCCCGGCCAGCCAGCCCTCCTGCCGCAGCAGGCCTACCCGTGAGCGAGAGACAGGCGCCTCCAGGCCACCCACCAGCTGAAGGCGCAGGTTGCGGCCATCCTCGACCACGCCGGTGATGGCGGCGCGCGCCACCCACCAGGACCGGTGAGTCTGTACCCCTTCGATATCCTTCAGGCCGGCGATGGCCTGGGACAGGGACATCAGGATCAGGGTCGAGCCCTGTGATGTGTGCACCCGTACATAGTGGTCCTCCACCTGCAGGCAGAGGACAGTGCGCCCGAGGCGGGGAGACAGGCGGTCCCGCGGGTCCGCTGAAGTCGGATCCGTTGCGGGCGCCGGCGTGACCCGCCTTCGGGTCACCCAGAGGATGACCGCCATGGCGATCGCGCTGATCGCCAGGCACTGGCCAAACCACTCCGCCGCCGAAACCCGGCCGACGACCGGCCAGAGCTTCAGGGCGAGGAGCCGGCTGAGGGCGGCCGGCGGCAGGGTCAGGAGGGCGACGGCGGGGGGCGCCCAGATCCAGGTGGCCAGGCCTCGGGTCTGCGCCCACCTCGCCAGGGCCGGCACGCCGATCGCGAAGGTCAGGGATCCGGCCCAGACACAGACCAGCCAGTAGCCGATCCGCACGCCGAGCGAGCCGCTGAGATAGCTGCCGAAGGGGCCCAGGACGCCCAGCGCCAGGCCGCAGGCCGTGGACACGACCAAGCCGATCACCGCTGGACGCTGCAAGGCCGCCCTTGCCCAGGCCCACGCCATCTCAGTCTCCTGTCCTCGGCACCCCAGGGGGCAGGACCGCTCGCCGGCCAGCGAACCCACTCGCCCATTCGCCCATCGTCGCTGGCGGAGCGGAAGGCCGCACGGTCCAAAGCCAATGTCTTCTTCTTCTCGAAAGCACCCCGCATGTCCATACGCACACGCCCTCTCTCCGCCCTGTCCCTGGCGACGCTTGCCGCCGCCGCCCTGGCGGCAGCGGCCTGCTCCATTCCGGATATGGCCCCCGCCGCCCCCCAGAAGACCGCGGCGGCGGTTCGCGACTCTGTCGTCTTCACCCGATTCCTGGTCCCCGACGGCGATCAGCCCGACATCGAAGCGGGTGTGTGGCGCCCATCTGGAACGGTGTCGGCGCCTCGCCCCTTGATCGTCATCTCTCACGGCACGGGAGGGGATTTCCGTAGCCATCTCGGCACTGCCGAGGCCCTGGCCCAGGCGGGCTTTGTCGTCGTCGCCCTGACCCATACGGGCGACAACTGGCACGACCAGAGTCGGGCGACTGACCTGGGCGGGCGGACGCGCCAGGTCTCTGTGCTGATCGATTACATGCTGACCGCGTGGGAGGGCCGGGGTGGGATCGACGCGACGCAGATCGGTGCCTTCGGATACTCGGCCGGGGGGTTCACCATGCTGGCGGCAGCTGGCGGGGAGCCGGACATGACCCGGGTGGTCGAACACTGCCGCTCCCATCCCGACTATTTCGACTGCCGTCTGGTCGCCCCGCAATCCGCGACCGGAAGTCCGGCCGTCCGGGACGCCCTGGTGATCCATCGGGATCCGCGCCTGAAGGCCCTTGTGATCGCCGCGCCTGCCCTTGGCTTCACCTTCGCTGGCAAGGGCCTGACCAAGGTGACCCAGCCTGTCCAATTGTGGCAGGCTGGCGCAGACCAGATCCTGCCAGCGCCGAGCTATGTGGAGCCCGTGAGATCTGCCTTGCCGAAGCCGCCGGAGTTCTTTCGGGTCGAAGGCGCTGGCCATTACGACTTCATGCCGCCCTGTTCGGCCCAGCTGAAGCTCTTTGCGCCGGCGATCTGCGCGCCGACGCCCGGTTTTGACAGGGCGGCCTTCCACGAGACCTTCGACCGGGAGGTGACCCGGTTCTTCACCACGCATCTGCGCGCGCCGTCACCCAGGTCGGCGGGTTCCGAGGGCTCGGTTCCCAGCCAAGGTGCCCGCCTCAGTCCAGGAACGGGTCCCGCATCATGATGATGTCGTCCCTCTGGGGACTGGTGGACAACAGGGCCACGGGGGCGCCGACCAGTTCCTCGATCCGGCGGACATACTTCACCGCCGGGCCGGGCAGGTCCTTCCAGGAGCGGGCGCCCTCGGTGCTGTCGGTCCAGCCCTCGATCTCCTCGTAGACCGGGACCAGACGGGCCTGGTCGCGCAGGCCGGCGGGCAGGTAGTCGAAGGGCTGGCCGTCGAGGGTGTAGCCGGTGCAGATCCTCAGGGTCTCGATCCCGTCGAGGACGTCCAGCTTGGTCAGGACAATGCCCTCGACACCGCCGACGCGGATCGACTGGCGGACCAGGGCCGCGTCGAACCAGCCGCAGCGGCGGGGCCGGCCGGTGACCGTGCCGAACTCGTGCCCGCGGTCGCCCAGCCGGGCGCCGATCTCGTCGTGCAGTTCGGTGGGGAAGGGGCCCTCGCCCACCCTTGTGGTGT
>Ga0209598_10000529_pt1 | contig 30555 bp, 27 predicted proteins | sample M_140807_EF_Meta_FD_187317 | JGI IMG/M metagenome (GOLD analysis project Ga0209598, IMG submission 187317) | Freshwater microbial communities from Lake Montjoie, Canada to study carbon cycling - M_140807_EF_MetaG (SPAdes) (version 2) | ecosystem: Environmental > Aquatic > Freshwater > Lake...
GTTCAAATTAACCAAATTATTCTTGCCATTGAGGAAGCTTGTTCGAATAATATTAACTACGGTGATCGTCCCGAAAACTATGAAGAAATTGAAGTTTTTATTTCTTTTGAGAAAAACAAATTAGTAGCAGATATAAAAGACAACTCAGCTCCTTTTAAAATAGATGCTTCAATATGTTGTTCTATGTTAGATAAAATAATAAAAAAAGATAAAGGGGGATTAGGTTTAACTTTAATTAATAAAATTATGGACTCTGTTGAAACTTTTGAGCGAGGAGACTACTATATCTGCCGTATGACAAAAGTTTTGAAATAACAGTATGCCTTAATGCTTTTGTTATGTTGCCATATGAGGGTGGTTTGTTAAATTTGCCTGATTTAAAAAAATATGTCAAATAACTGGCCTAACAAAGTTCTTTTTATCCCTCTTTTTGCCCTTGGCTTAAGCTTAAACACTGTTGTAGCCCAAAAAACCACTGACCCTACACTTTTAACTTTTGGAAACGGTCAAAAAGTAACTAAATCTGAGTTTGAATATGTTTACCAGAAAAACAATGGGGGGCTTGAAAAAGCTAAAGCTGATAGCTTACCACAGTACAAGGAATACCTAGATCTTTATATTAAGTTTAAACGTAAAGTAATGAATGCTGAGGCTGAGGGACTTGATACCTTAGGTTCTTTCAAATCAGAATTTGCAGGTTATAAAAAACAATTAGCGCAACCTTATTTGGTAGAAAAAACAGTTTTAGATGATTTAATAAAAGAAGCCTATGAAAGATCTAAAGAAGAAATCAGGGCTAGCCATATTCTTGTTCGGTTGGGAGAAAACCCAACTCCAGACGATACTCTAAGTGCATATACAAAAGCATTAACTCTAAGAGATTCAGTAGTTAATAATAAAATCTCTTTTGAAGATATTGCTGAAAGAAATTCTGAAGACCCAAGCGCTAAAGCTAATAAAGGTGATCTAGGATATTTCAGTGCCTTTAATATGGTTTATCCATTTGAAACAGCGGCTTACAATACTTCTGTTGGAACCATTTCAATGCCGGTTCGCACACAATTTGGATATCATATTATTAAAGTAATAGATAGAACTCCTTATTTGGGTCAGAAACAATCTGCTCATATTATTATTAGAGTAGGACCAACCTATAGTGCTAAGGATACTTCAGCAGCAATAGCAAAAATTAATGAAATTTATTCCAAGTTAAAAGCCGGAGAAGATTTTGGCACACTTGCTTCCCAATATTCTGACGACCCGGGATCTTCCAAAAAGGGGGGTGATTTAGGCGCTGGTAAACTTTTAGGTGAAATGGAGGAAATAAAAAGGAAATTGGGTAAAGGTGAAATATCCAAACCGTTTACAACTCAGTTTGGTTGGCACATTTTGAAAGTAACCGAAATCACTCCATTAAAGCCTTATGATCAAGCAAAAAATGAATTAAAATCTAGAGTTTCAAAAGATCTAAGGTCAAACTTAACTCAAGAAATTTTCATCAATAAACTTAAAAAAGAATATGCACTTTTAGTAAACAAAGAAAACCTTTCTAAATTCTCAGCTACTCTGGATAAAACCTTTACCAATGGATTGTATGTTCCCGATACAACAAAATCAGAATTATATGCTCTGCAGTTATTTAAATTAGGAAAGGATCCTGTTAAAACAGTTACAATCAATGATTTCATCAATTTTATTGACGAAACAAATCCTAACCTTTCAAATTTAACTGTGCAACAGGCTTTGGATAAGGAGATTGCTGATTATGAAACGAAGGTATTACTAGAGTATGAAACAGAACAATTACCAAAAAAATATGTTGAATACAGAGAATTAATTAAAGAATATAAAGATGGTATTTTATTATTTACTCTGACTGAAAACAAGGTTTGGAGAAAAGCAATAGAAGACACTACCGGATTGAAAAACTTTTACAATGAAAACACTGCCAAGTTTTCTGTTGGAGAAAGAATTAAAGTGAAAGAGTTTAGATCTACGGATTCATTAAGATTATCTAAAGTACCTGATTTAATCAGGAATGGATCCAGTGATACTGAAATAGACTCAATTATTAATGATGATTCCGCATTAAATCTTCGGATTTTAAATCTAACTTATGAAAGAGGTAATAAGGATTTACCATCTGTTTTATCCGGAAAGAAAAAAGGATTTGTATCTGATGTAGTAAAAAAAGATAAAAACTTTATTGTTTATTCTCTTTTCGAAGAATTAGCTCCTGGTACAAAAACATTTGAAGAAGCACGTTCTGAGTGTATTACTTTGTATCAGAATAAACTTGAGACAGACTGGATAAATGATCTTGAGAAGAAATATCCGGTTAAGGTTGATGAAAAGATATTAGCCAAATTGTATAGGTAATCTCTTGAATCATGCTTATTCAGTTCTGAAATTTCCTTTTTTTCTTCTGATACTAGTCAGTTGTAATGGACCAGGAAATGATGATCCTGCAAAATCTGCTGTAGCAAGGTATAAAAGCTCCTTTCTATCCCAAAAGGAGCTTAAATATTACCTTCCTGAAAACTTAAGTTTTGAGGACAGTACACGATTTGCAAAACTGTATGTAGAGCAATGGCTGAAGCAACAGATAGTTGCAGATGAAGCTTATTCAAATCTTAAAAATCTAGAGGAAAAGGTTGAATTTAAAGTACGTGATTATAGGGCAAAACTAATAGCTTTGGAATATTATAATTATCTTTTTAAAACACAGATGGATTCTGTAATTGATGATACCCTTTTAACTGGAATTTATAATAAAACAATAAATAAATATATTTCTTTGGAAAAGTATTATAGTTATTTATATACAGCTTCTGAAGTTGCAGAACCATCAGCCAAGGATTGGATTATGCTTAAGAGACCTGGAGATGAAATCCTTTACAAAACTTGGGCAGAAAAAAATGCATATAAGTTTAAAACAGATACGCTTTGGAAAACAAGTGCCTCTCTTGATTCTTTAAGTCATGAATTTGATTATAACTTTAAAAGTATTTTTCCTTCCAGTACTCCTTTAATTCTAAAAGCAAAATCGAATAATGGTAAAACCTACAATATTACTTTTAGAATGAGGAACATTCGGACTGAAGGACAATTTATACCTTTGGATATCGTTAAACCAACGATAGAAAGTGAAATTCTAAGCGAAAGACAGAAAAAACTTGTTGAAAGAAAAGAACAGGAACTTTTACAAAAATCATATTCGAATAATGATATTTCACATTATAAAATTAAGTAAGCGACTGTTATTTTTTTTATTTTTTATAAATTTAACTTTACAGGCGCAAGTCATAGATAAGGTTATTGCTGTATTGGATGATAATATCATTTTACAGTCAGATCTGGAAAATCAATACATATACCAGATTTCAAATAGTGCAAAGGACGATGGCACACTCAGATGCCAGATACTTGAAAGTATATTAACCAATAAATTACTTTTAAGTAAAGCAAAGCTAGATTCTTTAACAGTTGCCGATGACCAGGTGGAACAGGAATTGAATAGAAGGATTGCCAATTTTATACAATACTTTGGCTCACAGGAAAAACTAGAGGAAGAATATAAAAAATCGCTGGTTGAGATTAAAGTTGAACTTAGACCTGATGTTAGAGAATTATTACTGGTTGAACAACAAAAAAGTAAAATCACCGCAGATGTAACTATTACCCCTAAAGAAGTAAAAGAATTTTTTAGTAAAATTCCTAAGGATAGTATTCCTTATCTGCCTGCAGAAGTTATAATTAACCAGATTGTTGTAAAACCTCCATATTCAGAAAAAAACAAAAAAGCAGCTAAAACAAAACTTGAAGGTATTCACAAACAAATTCAGAGTGGAAAGTCAGACTTTCAAGAAATGGCCAAGCTTTATTCAATGGATGGAAGTGGCAAACAGGGCGGTTATTTGGGAGAGTTTGGAAGAGGTCAAATGGTTCCTGAGTTTGAAGCTATGGCATTTTCGATGAAAGAAGGAGACCTTTCAAAGGTTTTCGAAACAGAGTTTGGATACCATATAATTCAGCTACATAAACGAATGGGTGACCGCATATCAGCTAGCCATATTTTAATCAAACCAATCAGAGATGAAGAAGATGATTCTGTTGCAATTCGCAAACTAGTGTCGGTTAAGTCCATGGTTAAAACAGATACTATTTCCTTTCAAAAAGCAGCAACTATTTATAGTGAAGATAAAATGACCCGAGATTGTGGTGGGTGTATCATTAATCCTCAGACTGGCGAAAGTAGAATACCCATTGATCAATTAGATGCTGATCTGTTTTTTAAAATTGATCGCCTGAAGGAAAAAGAAATTTCTGAACCGATGCCTTACTTTCTTGCAGATGGCACCAAGGGATATCATATAGTTTTGTTACAAAAGAAATTTCCTCCACATGCTGCCAATATATCTCAGGACTACCAAAAAATCCAGACTGCAGCATTGCAGGAAAAGCAATCCAGAGCAATGGAAGAATGGTTCGTAACTGCCCGAAAACAGGTGTTTATTGATATCAAAGAAAACGAGTGTTTAAGTGCACTAAAATATTGGAAAGAATGAAAAATTTTACCTCAGATATTGAAGCAGCCGATGCTTTAAATCCTATTTTCAAACAGCTTAAAAAGGAAATTTCCAAGGTTATTGTTGGTCAGGATGAAGTGGTTGATAGATTGTTAATCGCTCTATTCTGTAATGGTCATACCCTATTAATAGGTGTTCCGGGATTGGCAAAAACCTTATTAATCAGCACCTTGGCCAGAGTTTTGGATCTGGATTTCTCCCGTATCCAATTTACTCCAGACCTCATGCCCAGCGATATTCTTGGTACTGAAATTCTGGAAATTGACCCTGAAAATGGCCAGAAATACTTTAAATTCCTTTCTGGACCAATATTTTCAAATTTGGTACTGGCAGATGAAATTAACAGAACTCCACCCAAAACTCAGGCTGCGCTGTTGGAAGCAATGCAGGAAAGACATGTTACTGTAGCTGGCAAAAAAATGGAATTAAAAGCACCGTTTTTTGTACTTGCAACCCAAAATCCAATCGAGCAAGAAGGTACTTACCCACTTCCGGAGGCCCAATTAGATCGCTTTATGTTTAATCTCAAGGTAGATTATCCGTCATTCAGTGAAGAAGTTGAAATTGTAAGAAGTACTACCAAAGATCAAAATATTGAACTATCTCCTATTATAAAAGCCGAAGAAATAATTTATTTTCAAAAATTGATTCGAAAAGTTCCCGTTGCTGATAATGTGATTGAGTATGCAGTTCGGTTGGTTGGTAAAACCAGAATTTTACATCCTTCAGGTGATCCTGGACTAAAAGATCTACTAACCTGGGGTGCTGGCCCTCGTGCCTCTCAATATCTTATTTTAGGCGCTAAAGCACATGCGTTATTAAATGGTAAATACTCACCTGATATTGAAAATGTTAGAGCAATTGCCTTACCAGTTTTAAGACATAGAATAGTTCCTTCCTTTCATGCCGAGGCTGAGGGTATTTCTGCTGAAGATATAATTAACAAAATTCTCTGATGGCAGTTATTACCGATTGCCTGGTCATAGGTAACGGTGTAGCAGGACTAACCTTTGCGTTAAAAGCAGCTACTTTTTCCAAGGTATTAGTAATTGCTAAATCAGGTATTAATGACACCAATACCGCCTATGCTCAAGGTGGCATTGCTGGAGTTTTTTCCGGAATCGACAGTTTTGAAAAGCATATTTCAGATACTTTGGTAGCTGGTGATGGACTTTGCAAACAAGAAGTTGTTCAGCTTGTTATTGAAAATGGACCACGATGCATAAAAGAGTTAATTGAACTTGGGGCAAACTTTGACCTAGAACCAAATGGTAATTATGCTTTAGGAAAAGAAGGAGGACATTCTGAAAACAGAATTCTCCATAGTCAAGATTCAACAGGTCAGGAAATACAAAGAACTCTAAATGAAGCTGTCCTTAAACATCCAAATATTACCTACATCACAAACTGGTTTGCAGTAGATTTAATTACTCAACATCATTTAGGTCAATACATTAATCGGGGTAATCCTGATATATCCTGTTTTGGGAGCTATGTTTTGGATGTCAAAACCAAAAAAATATTAACAGTTTTAGCTAAATCTACCATTTTGGCTACAGGTGGATTGGGAAGTGTTTATGCCAATACAACAAATCCTGTTGTAGCAACCGGGGACGGATTTGCGATGGCATTAAGAGCAAAAGCGAGGTTAGGCAATATGGAGTTTTGTCAATTTCATCCAACCGCGTTATATCAAAAAGAAGTTCAACCTGCCTTTCTAATCACGGAAGCGCTAAGAGGTAAAGGAAGTATTTTAAAAAATCCTGTTACTCTTGAGCCTTTTATGTATAAATATGATTTAAGAGAAAACCTTGCGCCACGCGACATTGTTGCAAGAGCAATAGATTCTGAAATGAAATTAACGGGATACAATTTTGTTTATTTGGATTCTACCCATTTAGATCATGATATGCTTAAAAAGGAATTTCCAAATATTTATAATAAATGCAGAGAAATTGGTCTGGATCTTACTAAAGATTTAGTTCCAGTTGTACCAGCAGCACATTATATGTGTGGAGGAATTGAAGTAAATAGTTCAGGCGAAACTAGTATTCACCAATTATATGCCTGCGGAGAATGTGCATTTACCGGTCTTCATGGTGCAAATAGATTGGCATCAAATTCATTACTTGAAGGATTGGTTTATGCAAATCTAATTTCAGATAAATTAAAATCTAGAATTCACACTATTAGCTTACCAGAGGATATTCCAGACTGGAACGAATTAGGTGTTTCTGATACAGAAGAATGGGTTCTAATTTCACACAATCTACAGGAAGTGCAAAAAATAATGAGTAATTATGTTGGTATAGTTAGAAGCAATAAAAGATTAGACAGAGCTGAAAGACGTATTTCTCTTATATATGCAGAAACAGAAACTTTTTACAAGAGAACAAAATTATCTCCGGAATTGTGTGAACTTAGAAATATCGTTGCCTGCGCTTATCTAATTATAAAATGTTCAAAAATTAGGAAGGAAAGCAGAGGACTACACTTTACAACCGATTATCCTGACAAATTGAAAAATGTCTGGAATACCCTTGTTTAATTTATAATATGACTTTTAAGGCACTTGTTACCGGATCTGGAGGATTTATTGGTAGCCATCTTGTTGAACATCTGGTTCAAAATGGTTTTGATGTTCTTTGTATGCTTAGATATAACAGTCGAAATAGTCTAGGCAATCTTAATTATCTTACCAGTGAATCGAGGCGAGAAATTAAAATTATCAGAGGTGACTTAAAGGATCCGGATTTTTGTTCAAAGGCAGTTAAGGACATAACCCATATTTTTCATTTGGGTGCATTGATAGCCATTCCCTATTCATATATAAATCCAATTGATTTTTTTCAAACCAATATTCTTGGCACTTCTAATCTGCTGCAGGCTGCATTAAGAGAAGGTGAAGTTGAAAGATTTATTCATTTATCAACCTCAGAAGTTTATGGCACTGCCATTTATCGTCCAATAGATGAAAAGCATCCTATACAATCCCAATCTCCCTACGCAGCATCTAAAATTAGTGCCGACAGTATTGTAAATGCCTATTTCAGATCTTATGATTTACCTATAACCATTGTCAGACCTTTTAATACTTATGGACCAAGACAATCAGAAAGGGCAGTTATACCAGCTATACTTAGTCAGTTAATAAAAAAAAATGAACTTGAAATAGGTTCTTTGGTTCCAAGAAGGGATTTTTTATACATCAAAGATACTATTACAGGTATCGTTTCTTGTTCAATGACAAAAAACACTATCGGTGAAACCTTAAATCTTGGTACAGGACAATCAATTAGTATTGGTGAACTACTTGATAAGATTTGTATGCTAATTGATAAAAAACCCAAGGTTATCCGAGATCTAAAAAGAATTCGACCGGATACTTCAGAAGTTTTTCATCTTGAGGCAAACATTGAAAAAGTAAAATTATTAACCGGATGGAAGCCTGTTTATCCTTTGGAACAAGGATTGCAAGAAACAGTAACCTGGTATAAAGAAAACCCGGAATATTTAAAAGGTTCTGAATTTACCCTTTAACTGACTTTAAAATTTCATTTATTTTAAAGCCGATTTCTGCAGGAGTTATTTTTTGTAAGTTTTTCTGAGAAATTGCCTTATCCTTAGCAAAGGAGGAATATTTTTCTGTTGGAGGTATTAAAGTATTCGACTCCATCTGGTTGTAAGGTCCCCATCTTTTTGGATGAAGAGGAGGAAACGTTGAATAAAATCCTAAAACTGGTACTTCAAGTGCTCTCGCCAAATGCAAAGGACCTGTACTGTTAGCCAATAAAATTTTAGCTTTTTTATATAAAGCTGCTAACTGACCCAAAGTTAGTTTCCCAGATAGGTCCAAAGTTCTTTCACCTGTTGAACTTATTGTTTCAGCAATCAAACCATTTTCTTTTTCAGAACCAGTAAAAATCCAAGTGCCTGTTCCATAATCAGATATGAATTTTCTCAGGAGTGTAGGATCAAGATCAACAGCACTTCCACCAGAGCCCGGATGAATAATAGAAAAATTTGAGATGTTATTTAGATTCAATAAATTATTTATAAAAACTTCATCTTCTTTTTTAACTATCAAATTAAATTTTATATCATTTGGTTTTGGAATTGTACACCATGGATGGAGATACTCCAAATTTAGGTCGAGTTCATGCTTTCCAGATGTTTTTCGCTTCTGTATAATCCATAAATTGAAATCATACCAGTAAATTCTTAGTAAGTTTCCCATTCTATACGTTACATTTAATTTATGCATCTCCCTTGCAAGCTTTGAATTTATATGAGGCATCAAACACAACTCAGGTTGAAGAGTTAGTATTTCTTTTTGCCAATTATTAGAATTATAAACAATAAGTTCATCAATAAAGGGACTTAATTCTGCAATTGGTTTTGCATACTCCGATATCAGAAAAAAAACTTTTAACCCAGGATAATTTGTTTTTAAAACTTGAGCCATTGGCATTGTAAGAATTAAATCTCCCAATCTATCTGTTCTTGTAATTAAAACAGATTTTATATCATTCAGACTTTGAAGCTTAGAAGTTAAGTAACGGGTTTTCAATAAATGAGATTTTCAGGAATTTCGATGTTTATCCCCTCTAAAATCCAGTTTGGCCGAAGTTTAAGGGTAGAAGGGTAAAAATAAACCGGCTCAGGTAGTTGATAGGGTGTAAAAGATCCTTGAGTCCAAACCTTGTTATTATCCTTATCCAAAATTACCCTGAGTTTATATTCTCCAGGTTCAATTTCTAAGAATTCAAATTCTTGATTAAATGATTTTTCAATGATTTTCCCACCGGGATCAAGCAATTCTATAATAACATTCTGGTAATTAATTGTTTTTCCGGATATAGTCCCTTTTCCATTAACTCCTGGTAGTGTTATAGTTTCAGTAAAAGTATCTTTAAAGCAAGTTGTAACCTCAAGAATCTTAGAATTTTGAGATTCCTGTAAATCTGGTATTAACCCAAAAAGAAATGGTCCTGACTCTATGGAATAATTTATCTTGTTACCAATAGAATCGGTTAAGCTAATTTTTTCAAACAAAGCATTATACTCTGTTAAAGGACTATTATTTAAAAAATATATCGGATCAGTTGATTTTAAAGGATTAAAAATCTTGTACCCTTTTGATTTTTCAGGTATTTCTTTATTTAGATATAGAACAGTATCGCCTGAAATTCCAAAAGTATCAATAATTCCCTTTATAGTTAATTGAAATTCAGCAGGTAAAGTATCAGTTAGTGATATAAATATTCTATTCTTGGGCACACTAAACCATTGAAAAGTATCTATTTCTAATTCATAATTTTTAAGCGTATCTGATATATTAATCTGAAGACTACCTACACTGCAGCCCGAACACAAACCAAAAGAAATAGTAGAGCTATTATGAAATTGGGCATCCAGAATAACCCGACCGGAATAGGGTATTGTAGTGGTATAAAATGGTATTGGAAATACAGAATCTAAACTACAAACTGTTTTAATCTCTGGTTCTGTGGGCATTGCCGCTTTTTCAAGAAAACCATCAAATTTTAAATTCGAATTGTTGTCTTTAAATCCGAATACATAAAACGAATCACAAGGTAAATTTGTAAAATCAAATACTCCTGACTTATTAGAAAAAGTATAATACTTTGGTTCTTTAAATAAAAAATTATACTCTTTTATTGAATCCTTGCTATATAACCCAATAAAAAAACCGGGTTCTGCCTTATTCTCATAAGAATTAATAATTTTCCCTACTACTTTTCCTGAATCTAATATTTCTCCTGTTGAAAAAGCATAATTAAAAACAGAATCCATCACATTTCCTTCAGTAAGGTCCTTTACTTCACCAAAACTTATTTTGTAAGTTACGTTTTTAGGGAGGGGTTCTAAAAACTCCAAAATCAACTTTCTATTCTGGGTTTTTAATTTTGTTTCTCCTTTTACTTCAGGCATTAAATGGATTGCCTTATCTGAAGTTGCAACTTTTATTGGCTCTGAAAAAGTAATTATTATTTCAGAGCCAGAAAAACTAACTGTTTGGTTAGGTGGCTGAATGCTAAGTATACGGGGTGGAGTGGTATCTTTTTTGCCTCCTTCCGGAGATTGAATGGATGCACAACCCGAAAAAAACAAAAATAGACAAAGAAAATATCTATAAAATAATCTATTCTTCACAGAAAAATTAACTTCTTAAATAAAAAAACAAATAGACCCCAAGAGAACCAACAGCAATTGAAATAATAGGAAGTAGATATTTTCTTTTTTTTAAAGTTGTCTTTTTCAAAGATTTTTGTTTTCCAGAAATAGAATCTATAGAAAGTGTGTCCTTTTTTTCTAAAACTATTGTTCCTCTGTTTGCAAAGTAATTATCAGATTGAAATGCAAATGCAGTATTATTTAAAGCAATAATTAAACATAACAAAGAAAGAATTAATAAATATAATTTCATATTTAACTAATTATTTGTTCTTTTTAAAACATATACAACTGAACTTGCCTTTTTCACTGGATTTAAATTAGAACCTATTCCAACGAAAAAGGCCCTGATATATCCAAAAATTCCACTTTTTTTATATTTTTCAGAAAGTAGAGCAATATAAAAGGGGTCAAATCTCATAGGAATTAAATCTACTAACTCGCACTTTACCTCTTTTGCCAGAACATTTAAAATGGTAGGAGTAAAATGGTAGAGATGTCTGGGTACATCATATGCAGCCCAATATTCTTTATAATATTCAGCATCAAATGAATCAGAATTTGGTACAGCTATTAAAAGAAATCCATTCGGATTAAGAAGTGACACCAAATGAGTCAAGGTATGTTTTAAAGTATGTACGTGCTCTAAGACATGCCAAAGGGTTATAATATCAAAAGATTCTGGTTGGATTTCCTGCAACTCTGTTTTCGTAAGAATATTTAAACCATAATTCTGTTTAACCAGATTTCGGGCACTTTCATCTGGTTCATATCCTTTAACATTCCATTCATTTGAATACATTTCAAATAAAAACGCACCTGTTCCACATCCATAATCCAGCAATGAACCTTTTGAGGGATAATATCTAGAAATCCAGGATCTTTTTTGCTTTAAGGTAAATTTTCGAATCAGATGGTAGATTCTTGAAATTAAACCAGATTTTGTGTCTGTATGCGAAATATATTCTTCGGATTTATAGTAGGGACCAATTTCACTTTCAGATGGTGCATCAATTGTGTACTTAAACGTACAGTCATTACAGGATACAATCTGAAATACCTTTCCGGTAACAGTAAAATCCTTAACCTTAAGGTAGAGTTGCGTACTGGAACCAGAACATATCGGACAATTTGTAAAGCTCATCTTCCTATAAAAACCATTAATGTTGAAATATCTGCAGGACTAACACCACTAATTCGACTTGCCTGACCCAAATTTTGAGGCTTAACTTTTTGAAGCTTTTCCTTACCCTCTGCTGAAAGTGAATTAATCTTGTAAAAATCAAAGTTTTCGGGTAGTCTTACCGAATCTAGTCTGGACATTTTATCTGCAATTTCTCTTTCCTTTTCAATATACGAAGCATATTTACATTGAATCTCAATTTGTTGCTTAGTTTCTTCATCTAAACTTTCAGCAATTGACTTGAACTCCTGATTCCAATTCAAAATATCTTCAAGCGAAACCTCAGGTCTTGATAAAACCTGATAAGCCTTTGTTTTTTGCCTTAATGGAGATCCTTTAATTTGTTCAAGGTCATTATTTGCTTTTTCTGGATCTATGGATAAATCCAATAATAAATTAAGAAAATTATTTATATTTTTTTTCTTTTGTAAGGTCGTATTATATCTTTCTTCACTTGCAAGACCTATATGAAAGCTTCTTTCGGTCAGTCTTAAATCTGCATTGTCTTGTCTTAGCATAATTCTATACTCTGCTCTGGAAGTAAACATACGGTAAGGTTCTTCTGTACCTTTAGTGATTAAATCATCAATTAATACCCCAATGAAAGCTTCATCTCTTTTTAATACGAACGGATTTTTTTGGTGAATTTTTAACGCAGCATTAATACCTGCCATAATTCCTTGGGAGGCGGCTTCTTCATACCCAGTTGTACCATTAATTTGTCCCGCAAAAAACAGAAATTCAACTAAATGAGTTTCAAGATTTAATTTTAGCTGATTTGGAGGGAAATAATCATATTCAATGGCATATCCTGGTCTAAATAACTTTACAGATTCTAAACCTGGTATTTTCTGCAATGCTTCAAATTGAATATTCTCTGGAAGAGATGAAGAAAAGCCATTCAGATATATTTCGACAGTATCCCATCCTTCGGGCTCAATAAATAATTGATGACTGTTTTTTTCACTAAATCGAACAATTTTATCTTCAATTGATGGACAGTATCTAGGACCTAAACCCTGTATTCTACCTGCAAACATAGGTGAATATTCAAATCCTTTTTTTAGGATGTCATGTACCTTCTCGTTTGTATAAGTTATATAACAAGGCTTTTGCTTTTCTGGAAGGTCTATGGGTAAGTATGAAAATCTACCAGGATTTGTGTCACCTTCCTGAACTTCTAATTTGGTGTAATCTATTGATCTGCCATCAATTCTTGGAGGAGTACCAGTTTTCATTCTTCCAGATTCAAATCCAAGACTAACAAGTTGTTCTGTTATACCATATGATGCTGATTCTCCTGATCTACCACCCTTGATTTGTTTTTCACCTATATGTATTAACCCATTTAGAAAAGTACCATTCGTTAAAATAACAGCCTCGGAGTGGATTTCAATGCCCATTGAAGTTATTACACCGGAACATTTGCCACTCTTAATTATCAAATTAACGACCATGTCTTGATAAAAATCAAGATTTGGAATTCCTTCAAGTGTTTTTCTCCATTCTGCGGCAAAGGCCATTCTATCAGATTGGGCTCTTGGGCTCCACATTGCCTGTCCTTTGGAACGATTAAGCATGCGGAACTGTATTCTTGTTTTATCAGTAACTATTCCAGAATATCCACCTAGGGCATCGATTTCTCTAACAAGTTGACCTTTTGCAACACCTCCCATTGCAGGATTACAGGACATTTGTCCTATTGTTTGCAGATTCTGAGTTATAAGAAGTACTGAACAACCAAGATTTGCTGCGGCTGCGGCTGCCTCACACCCAGCATGTCCGCCTCCGGCTACAATAATATCGTATTTTTTAAACATGAGGCTTTTAGAGCGAAAGAACACAAAGTTACTATTAGCTATAGACTTTTTTAAATTGAATGGGCTTTTTATATGGCTTGTTCCACGTGGAACAATAATCTAAAATCAATATTACTGTTCCACGTGGAACACACTTACAACTCTAACAATTCAAGGGATTTGTCTTCTTGAATTCTCATAGTATCAGAATCTACTTCATTCTTATCATTAAAACCGATTAAATGAAGCAATCCATGTACCATAACCCTTGCTAACTCCGACTTAAAATCAACACCATAAGTCAGAGAATTGTCTTTTACTCTATCAATAGAAATGTAAATATCTCCAATAATAACTTTAGAACCAGGAATAGATAAATCAAAGGTTAGAATATCTGTGAATTCATCATGCATCAGGAAACTATTATTCATTACTAATAATGCTTCATCTGTCATAAAAGTTATTGACAACTCTTCGATTTTTTTTAAATGCAACTCTGCTACACTATTCAACCATTTAGCATAGTGATCTTGACTATCTAAAGAAAAAAAATCAACTTCAGAATTAAAAGAAATCAAACCTAAATATTAAAGTATAATTCAACTACTTTACCATTGTTGTTAAACACAACATCATCAGCTAAAGCTTTCATTAAAAACACACCTCTACCACCAGGTTCTTCTAATCTATCCTTCTGGGTAGGATCTGGTAAACTATCATAAGAAAACCCTTCTCCTTCATCTTCTACTATAACACAAATCCTAAATGGATTAATCTCAACACATCGAACAATAACTTTTTTCTCTTTATTCAGTTTGTTTCCATGAAATATACTATTATTTACCGCTTCAGTCACAGCAATCATTAACTTACCATACTGATCTTCTTTAATATTCTTCTCGTCTCTGATACTTTCAATAAAAAGTTCAGCCAGACGAATATTTTCAGCGATGCTATTAATTTCAAGAATCATTTTTAGGGCTTAATTAGTTCGAAATACTTTTCAATCAACACACGGTAAGGACGTTGGTAACTTAGATTTCCTGTTTGTAATACCTCTCTTCTAAGATATTCTTTTTTTACAGATACTGGCAAATCAAGAGGGACTGTACCATTTATATTCTCAGCCGTTTTAGATTTTCTTTCTTCTTCAAAATCCCTCTCACGTACTGATTTTTGAGCATCGAGCATCTTGTTTAAAATCTGTTGCTGCCTTAATAATGTCTCTTGTGTTAACATTTGGTTAACCAAATCATCCTCTGTTTTCTTCATTTCGCCAGCGAGATTACCTTTATCTCCTAAAACAGGTTTTCCCTCTTCACTTAATTGCTTAAAAGCATCATCTAACTGTTGTCTTATCAATTCTTGTTCTGCTGACATTTGCGCCATCTTCTTCGGATCTGGCTTTCCACCCTTCATTTGCTCCCACATTTGCGCATTTAAATCTTTCTGTTTTTTTGATAGCTGACTCATAGAAGGTTTTTTTCCCCCTGGTTTATTACACATACCTTTTCCAGGTTGATTGTTCTTCATCTGATTCATCATTTGTTGCATGGCTTCAGACATCATATTGGCAAGATTATTCATTCCTGTCATTGCTGCCTGTTGGTCTGCATTTGCTTTTGCAATCTGTTTCTCAGACAATGCCAACGAGGCATTCTCTAATTTTTCAATTATCCTATTGGTTTCATCAGTAAGTAACTTCTCAATTTGCACAGAACGCTTTGCTAAACTATACAAACTATCCTTCACCATTTCCATATCCTCCCTAATTTTCTTTTGCTGCTGAGCTTTCTTATTCAACAAGGGATCACCAATTTTTAAAGTTTTAACTTCATCTCTGAGTTCTTCCTGATCAAATGAAAGCATTAATAAGTTTTCAATTAAATCTCGCAAATCTTCAACATTCTTCTTGTCTTGCTCCATATTTATAGACAATTGCATATCATCCAGCATTTCCATCATTTCTTCCATACTATCAGAAGCTTTCTCTTGCTCCTTCTTTGCGCCATTTTTATCACCAGCCTTCATTTTCTCTGAAGACTGCTTCATACCAGACTTAGTATCTTCAGCTTTTTTATCGAGATTATCCATCTTTTCCTTATCTGGATTCTCAGAATCTTTCTTTAAATCCTTAAGTTCAGATAAATCTTCCTTCAACTTATCCATTTTATCATTAAGATTATCTTGTTTCTCTTTAAGATCAGAAAGTTCCTTTTTATCCTTAGAATCATCGGTTGCTTTTTTCAAATCATCTTGAAGCTTTTTAGTTTCATCTAGTTTTTTAATTAGTTCTTGAACTTTAGCTTCAATTTTCAACATTTTCAACAACTCCAAACTTCTTTCTAAATCTTCTTTCAGTTTCTCTTGTTCATCTTTAGACTTTTCAATTTCCTTATTTAACTGATCTGGTTTTATTTTATCTAATTGCTCATTCAACTTCTTTAATGCTTCTTCCAATTTAGGATCTTTAATCTGCTTTAAAATCTCTTTTAGCTGATCCATCTTTTTCTGCATATTTTCTGTAACCATTTCATTTTCTTTCATCATGTTGTTATTTTTTTCCATTTGCTTTTCCGTTTCCTGAAGATTTTTATTTATCTCTTTTTGATTGTTATACATTTTTTCAACTTCTTTTTTATCTTCATAAGTTAAAGCCTTCTTTTCTAAAAGTTTATCCTGCAGTTTTTCAAAATCTTTCTTTAATTCAGCAGATTTCTCAGCCAATTTCTCAAGCGCATCTTCAACCTTATCCTGATCTTTCTTAAGTTCTTCATAAAGTTCTTCTGTGGAAGCAACTTTAATTACTAATGGGAAACTTTTAGACATTTTAGGTCCTGAAACTCTGTCATTATCCCAAACTTTGAGAACAAGCTCAATTTCATCACCACTTTGCATAGCCTCATTACTTAAATCTAAAGCATACTCAAACACCTGGTTTTTTTCATTATTATTAATATCTATTTTAAGCTTCCTAACATCCTTTAAATTTTTATTAGGGTCAGTAGATTTTTTAAAGGTATACTCAGCTTCAAGTTTTGAAAAACCGAAATCATCCGATATCGAAACAGGAAATGATAGCAAACCTTCTTGTTGTACTTTAATTACTTCTTTCTCTACATTTAAAATTACTGATGGAAATAAATCCTGAATCATGGTTGCAGAATAAATCATGGAATCAGCATTTACCAATCCATTATCAGCAATCAATTTTATCCTATACTGAAAATCTTCTGTGATTCTACGTTTAGCAATTCTTTGACTATTAACCGGTTCGAAAAAAGAGGCTGAACCATTAAGAACTTCAATACTGCTTTCTTTCTCAATAGCTTCTGTACTTAGTGACCAAATAATTTGAGAACCTTTCAATGCAGAAAAATCCCCTGCACTTCCATCTAAGGTATCATTCTTTAAGGCTGTATATTCTGGATAATCTATTATGATAGAGAAATTCTTGATTCTTGGTCTCTTTAAAACCTTGATTGTATAAACCTCACTTCTACTTTCAGGATTACCAGCATAAATTTCAATATCCTCTTTTTCAAATGACAGTAAACCTGAGAATTTTCCTCTATCGGACCTCTTAAGCACAACTGGTACAAAGGCGCCTGTACTTCCAGTTCTTTTAAATAAAAACAATTCCTCGGGAAACTCCTTTCCTTCAGAATGAATTGACAATTCCAATCTGGCATTTTCTTCAACAGAAGAAGGAACAGAATCAATAATTACGGAATAAGGAGCCGGTGGTAAAAAATCTTTATTAAAATTTACAATTCTGTAAGACGACCCTGTTAATAAGGTTGGATCTACAAATACCACCATTACGATTATCAAGGCTGGTATAAATAACCATCTGGATAATTTAACAACAGAAGCAAAATTTATTGCTGTTGGAAATTCAAATACCTTCAGTTCCTTTGATTTTCTGGCAATAGCCTCTGAAAGCAACTTATTCTCTAAATCAGATTGATTGTTAAGCTGAAGCAAATTCAGCAAACGATCTTCAATACCAGGTATAAGTCCCCCAATTAGTACTGCAGCCTTTTCATCAGAAAGAAATTTATCAGGAAATAAAAAAGCAATAAAATTTCTATTAACCCAATAAAAATAGCCGGCTGCTATTCCTAAAACAGAGACCATGAACAACCCTAGTCTTACTGTCGAGCCAAAATAAAACCAGCTCTCAAGCAATAGAGATATAATAAACCAAAGACTTACAGACAGACCAAAAAATACTAAACCTCTAAAAAGTTTCCGCTTAAAAAACTGCTTTTTAAAAGAATAAATTTCGGAATGCAAAAGGTTCTTTTCCATTACTCCTAGATACGAAGTTACTGTTTATTTTATGCTAATTGTTTATCAATTTCTAAAAGAACCGGACAGTGATCTGAATGGAAAGCTTGAGGAAAGATGTTCACATTTCTAACATAGGCCATCATTGGCAGACTTACCAAATGATAATCTATTCTCCATCCTAAATTCTTTATCCTGGCACCCGCTCTGTACGACCACCAAGTATAATTTCCTGGCTCCTTATTGAATTCTCTAAATGCATCAACAAATCCAAGGTTTAAAAATTCAGAAAACCATTTACGTTCATGAGGCAAAAAACCTGAACTATTTTTATTAGAAACTGGATTATGAATGTCTATTGGTTCTCTACAAATATTAAAATCACCACACAAAACAACTTTTTTACTATGAAATTCATTTTCTACACAAAATCTCGTAAAAGTATCGAGATACTGATCTTTTACTCTTTGTCTATCTTCTCCTGTAGTGCCAGAAGGGAAATAGCTATTTACCAATATAAAATTCTGATAATTCAAAATAATATTTCTTCCTTCTGAATCAAAATCAGGAATATTCAATCCTAATTGAATATCAATAGGTTTATTCTTTGTATAAACAGCAACACCGCTATATCCTTTTTTCTGTGCTGAAAAAAAATAAGGAAAATATCCTTTTCTTGAAACAATCTCATCACTCAGATCCTTAACATCAGCTTTTATTTCCTGAAAACATACAATATCTGGATCAACTGATTCTATCCAATCCCACAATCCTTTGTTGGAAGCAGATCTAATTCCATTAACATTGTAACTCAGGATCTTCATGATTTAAAATGATTCCAACCTTCAGCTTTTAATTCATTCAATGTTCCCGAATTATCAATCCAAAAGGAACCTTCATCAACATCAGAAATATATCCAATAATAGAAATAGTCTCATTTTTATCAACTAAGTCATAATACTTCTGATCAATAGTAAACAATAAGTTATAGTCTTCTCCCCCATATAAAGCATATCCAGTTGTACCCTGCTTAAATAATTCGGCAACCTTTCTAGTCTCTGTATCTATGGGAATTTTTTCTTCATAAATTCTTACTCCACATCCAGATTCAGAACATATATGCAATAACTCACTCGCTAATCCATCAGAAATATCAATCATTGCCGTAGGAATAATCTCGTTATTTCTTAAAAATTCAACTACGGAAATTCCTGGTTCTGGTTTTAATTGCCTTTCAATAACATAGGTATAATCTGTTAAAATGGGTTGCACTTCTGCGTTTTGAAGAAAAACCGCTTTTTCTCTTTCAAGAATCATTAATCCAGCAAATGCTGCTCCTAGGTTTCCATTTACACAAACAAGATCATTCTTTTTGGCTCCATTTCTATAAACAATTTCCGATTTTTTAGCTTTACCAAAAGCAGTAATAGAAATAATTAAACCCGATTTACTTGAAGTCGTATCACCACCAATAAGATCAACATTAAATTTATTACAAGCAAGTAAAACACCTTCATAAAACTGATCTAAGGCTTCAACAGTAAACCTGTTACTCATTGCTATATTCAGAGTTATGGCTATTGGTTTGGCGTTCATAGCCAATATGTCACTAATATTCACAACTACACTTTTATAGCCTAAATGTTTCAATGGAACGTAGCCCAAATCAAAATGAACACCTTCCACCAACATATCAGAAGAAACAACGCATCTATTTTCATCATCAAAATGAAGAATGGCCGAATCATCTCCAATTCCTTTTTCAACTTCTTTATTTACAATAGAAATCCGATTAGAATACCGCTTTATTATTCCAAACTCACCTAACTCAGTCAGTGGAGTTAAATTCTGCTTATGTTTTCCAATATCCATCAACTTAAACTTAACATTTTTTCAATCGGTTTCAGAGCATCTAGCATTAGCTTATTGTTAATTTTCAATTCGGGCAATTCATACTTAAGAGATAAATAAATTTTTTCTATAGTATTCAGTTTCATGTGAGGACAATCATTACAGGCACAACTTGAATTTGTAGGTGCAATTACAAAATTTTTATCGGGATTATTTTTTTTCATTTGATGCAATATTCCAGATTCAGTACAAACTATAAAATCATTACTAATATTTTTTTTAACAAAATCCAATAATGCAGAAGTAGATCCTATAAAATCTGCGAGCACCAAAATTTCTTCCTGACATTCGGGATGCGCAACTACAATAGCTGTCGGATATTTTTGTTTTAGTAAGAGTAGTTTTTTTTCAGCAAAAATATTGTGAACCATGCAACTACCTGGCCATAAAACCATGTTTCTACCTGTAACTTTATTTAAATAGGCACCTAAATTTTTATCAGGAGCGAAGATTAAATTTTGGTTTAAAGGATAAGACTCAATGATCCTTTTTGCATTTGACGAAGTAACGATAACATCACTCAATGCCTTTATATCAGCAGTACAATTTATATATGATATTACTTTAAAATCAGGGTATTTATTTAAAAATATTTTAAATAATTCCACAGGACATGAGTCTGCTAAAGAACATCCTGCATTAAGATCAGGTACAATAACTTTTTTATCAGGATTTAAAATTTTAGCTGTTTCGGCCATAAAATGCACGCCAGCAAATAAAATTATTTCTGCATTGGTATTTTTAGCTTGTTGTGCTAAAGCTAGGCTATCTCCAACAAAATCTGCTATATCCTGAATATCAGGTTCTTGATAATAATGAGCCAGAATAACTGCGTTCTTTTTCTTCTTTAAAAATTCTATTTCTTCAAAAAGGTTTAAACTCGGATTTAGGTCTTCTTCCACAAAACCTTTATGAACAATTTTGGTTCTATCTATATTCATTTCTTTTTTTAAATATAAAGATGTGTTGTTGTATACGTGGATACGGTTGATATAAATAAGTTTTCCCCTTTGAAAATTCGATATCTTAATTCTATACCCAAATTTTCACAAGGGTAATTAATTTTAAACGCCTCATTCAATGAAATTTAAAGAATTTACCCACGAATTAACATAGTGTTAACAAACACGCAAACTGGATAACTTTCCCATAACATTAGGTTGGTAATTTGTTAATAAAGAAGGAACAACCAACATACCAACAACACACCAAAAATGTGTGAATGAATTGTTAGTAAAAATGTGGATTCTATACCTATCTAATTTCAACTTTTTCATGATCATTTATTCTATCCAGATTAATACTTACTTCTCCCGAATCATCAACATCGTATACTTTCATGAATTTGCCACCCCAAACAAAATCGCTGAAATTATAGGAAGTTCTCTGATGCACAGGTTGACCGTAGGTCTCATCAAAACCTTTAATGAGTATCATTATTTCGAAATCCATTTTATGAATGTCTGATTCGTTTTTTCCATAGAAAACACTACTTGCATCAATAGGATGAACAATAGTCCAGGACAATGGAAAAAATATTATGTTAGAAATTTCCAAATTTAAACTAAAATATTTTCTATTTTTTTGTTCATCTGTATAAGATAAAATTACCTTAGCCTCAAGATCCATAAGGTTATTGCTTCCTTTATTTACTACCCGGAACATTAGGGCATTCAATTTGTCCTTGTATGGGCTAACTAAAACGTTTTCAGAAAACTTAAGAAAGCTTTTAGGTTTGGAGAATCTTCCGTAAACCAAACCAGTAACCAATGCAAATCCAACTAGGCTAAATAATGCTTCAATTCCGGCTAAAAAAGATGCAAGATGTCCTACCGGATGGATTCCTCCATATCCAACAGTTGTAGATGTTTGCATGCTAAAGTAAAAAGCAAAAAGGTATCTTTCCCATTCAGATTTGGCAGGCATTCCAGAAAAGCTGTCAAGGCCAATTGAAAAATATAATAATGCAACCAATAAATTGAGAACCAAATAGGTACAGCAGAAAAGTAAAAAGAATTGCGCCCAAGAAATTCTTAATAGATAGTCATATAAGCTCTGGATTTCTCCATGTCTTTTAATATTGTAGGAACCATTTTTATTAATAAACCTCTTTGAAGATTTATTATACTTAATCCCTAAACCGGGATCTGAGTTTTGTGTTTCCATATTCTGGTAAACAGTAATATAGTATTCTTTGCCGTATTTTACGTGAATTATCCGATCCGGTTTAAAAGAAAAATTGAGATAATTATGAAACAGAACAGAAGCGATTTTTATACCTCGGTATGGCAAATTGTGGAACAAATTCCCATAGGAAGAGTTACATCTTATGTAGCTATTGCAAGAACATTAGGTGCAGGAAAATCGGCTAGAATGGTAGGATATGCAATGAATGCCTGTCATTTAACCAATTTAAATGTGCCAGCTCATAGGGTAGTGAATAATAAGGGCCTTTTAACAGGAAAACATCACTTTGGAGCTCCTGAAAAAATGCAGGAGTTATTGGAATCAGAAGGCTTAAAAATCGAAAATGATACTGTTAAAAATTTTACAATAGTCTTCTGGGATCCTGCAAAAGAACTCAACCTTTAGTAAATTGACCTCCTAAATCGATCATTTGTCATCACAGGAAGAATCATATCAGATACATTTACCTCAGTTTGAGGGACCGTTTGATTTATTGCTTTTTTTCATTGAAAGAGATGAGCTGGATATTTATGATATTCCAGTTTCACAGATTACCAAAGATTTTCTTGATTATCTGCAGCAATTAAAAACAATGAACATTGAAGTCGCATCAGAATTTATTCTGATGGCCTCTACTTTAATGCATATAAAAGCTAAAATGTTGCTGCCAAGACCTGTTTTAAATGATGCAGGAGAAATTGTTGATCCGCGTAAGGAATTGGTTGAACGATTGCTAGAGTATAAAAGATATAAAACAGTATTAGAGGAAATACAAAAGCTTGAAACTGAAGCTCAATTAATAAGAAAAAGAGGCTTTTCAAAAGAAGAGCAAAAGTCCTTCCTTGAATCCTTGTCAACAGAGCAGGAACTGGATGGAATAACTTTGTTTACGTTATTAAAAACATTTAAAAAAGTACTTGAAAGATATCACAATCAATTAGAGAAACCTAAACATGTTATTCAACCTTTCCCATATTCAATGGAGGAAGCAAGATTAAATATTCACCGCGCAGTACATTCTAGAGGTAGAGTCGATTTTATTTCCTTAATACTTGAATTTCCAAATAAATACTATGCGGTAGTTTGCTTCCTTGCAGTATTGGAAATGATTCAGTTAAATTTAATTAAACTAATGATTGGTGAAGGAAATAACAATTTTTGGATAGAACCTCAACTGGCAGAATCCTAATATTCTAAAGCCATTTTTGTTGCTTCAGGAATAAGAGTCAAGGCCTTGGTAATACATTTATCTTCTAATAATAGAACAGGATAATATCCAGAATCTCCAAAAAGCTGCCTGCCTAAATTAGCCTTTATTTGTTGTTTAATTAATTCTTTTGTAGATTTTTTACCGTCGAATTTTTCTTTAACTTCTTTTACATTACAAAAGGAAATAAATTCATTAAACAGTGATTCATTAACTGTAAATGTTTTGCAATATTCGTTTGGCGAAACCTTTTTTAACTGCAATCCCAAGTCAGACTCTGATTTTCGAACAGCAAACTGCCTAAATAGATTGTTTAAAAAGACTTCGCTATAGAAAGTCGAAAAACCTGAAGTGTCTTTTGGAATAAAATAATCTGGAAATATTCCACCGCTTCCAAAAACAATTCTTCCTTTCTTGGTTTTAAATTTTAGTGAATCTGGGAATTTTATGTTTGATGTATCAAACATTTCACCAGATTCATATCTTGATAAAATGTCATTTTCATAGACTTTTTTACCATCTGAATAAGGTTTTTGAATACATCTGCCGCTAGGTGTATAATACCTCGAAACCACAAATCGAATTGCAGATCCATCTGAGAGGGAAACCTGGTTTTGAACCAATCCTTTACCAAAAGACCTGTTACCAATTATAAGACCTCTATCCCAATCCTGTACTGCTCCGGCAAGGATTTCACTTGCAGAGGCAGAACCTTGATCAATTAGAATTATTAAAGCTCCTTTTTCAAAACGATTTAATTTTGCTGAAGAAACAAATTCACTATTACTCTCCTCTAATCGACCTTTCGTTGTAACAATGACTTTGTTTTTGGAAAGTAATTCATCACTAATTAGTTCAGCCATTTTCATATACCCTCCAGGATTATTTCTTAAATCCAGAATAAGGTTCTTCATTCCTATTTCTTTTAAAGAATCCAAATGGGTACAAAATTCCTGATAAGTGGTTTCTGAAAACCGGTTAATTTTAATATATCCGGTACCGGGTGAAATTAAATAAGAATAATCAATGGAATAGAGAGGAATTTCATCTCTTATAAGAGTAAATGGCAATAATTCGTTATATCCACTCCGTTTAACATATATTTTTACCTTGGTTCCTTTTTCGCCTTTGAGTAAACGCATAACCTCAATATTGGATAGCCCAACTCCTGCAATATTTTTATCGCCTACTTTAATAATTCTGTCCCCAGAGAAAATTCCTGCTTTTTGGGATGGACCACCTGCAATTGGAGCAACAACAAAAAGAGTATCTTCAAGAATATTAAATTCAATTCCAATTCCTTCAAAACTACCCTGCATTTCTTCTTCTACATTTGCCATTTCTCCTTTAGAAATATAAAAGGAATGAGGGTCAAGGTTATTTAACAGGCCAGAATATGCATTTTCCAACAATACAGAATCTTCTGTTTTTTCAACATATTGAGATTTAATAATTGTAATAATTTCATCTATTTTATTATTACTAACAAAAATTCCATGATTATTGTTGTCAGTAGTTGAATTAAAAATAAGGTATCCAAAAAAAACACCTATTAATAACAATAAAAAATTAACCAGAATATTTTTGTTCATTTTTTAAATTGATAAAAAGTCTTGTGCCGTTTTATAAAAAAGATTTTCCTTTGTTTTAGTATCCAAATCCTGCATTTCTTCTATGAATTTGCCATGATCAAGATCTCCAAGCGGGAATGGATAATCCGTTCCGTAGGCAATTCTTTCTGAACCAAAAATCGAAATAAGGTATCTAAGTGCATTAGGGTCATGAGTAATCCCATCAACATAAAATTTTCCCAAATAAGAAGAGGGTTGGTTATTAATATCAATTGCACACAAATCAGGTCTTGCAAAATAACCATGATCGATTCTTCCCAGGGTTAAAGGAAACGACCCGCCACCATGGCAAAACATAACTTTTAAGCTGGGAAATTTGTCAAATATTCCGCCAAAAATCATGGAGGAAATTGCACGGGAACATTCCGCTGGCATTCCAACCAACCAGGGTAACCAATATTTCTGCATGTTTGCCTCGCCCATCATTTCCCAAGGATGAACAAGTAGTGGAATATTCAAAGCTTCGCAACACTCATAAAAAGGATAAAAAACAGGGTCGTTTAAATTGATTTGATTAACATTTGTGCCAATTTCCAATCCCTTTAATCCAAGTTTTGAAACACATCTTTCAGCTTCCAAACAGGCAAGTTTAGGATCTTGTAATGGCACCGTACCCAAACCAAAAAACCTTTCTGGATTATTTTTTACCACACTTGACAAATGGTCATTTAAAAAAGCAGACCATTCCAAACCATGTTGGGGTTCTGACCAGTAACTGAATAATACAGGAATTGTGCATAGTACCATTTTTGAAACGGCATGCTTATCCATATCCTGAATAATGAATTCAGGATCCCAACAATTCTGTCCAATTTCTCTAAAAAATCGACCATCATCACGCATCATTCTTGCATAACCGGGTTTATGGTGATCCAAAAAAATCCAGCCTCCATATCCAAACATCTTTTTTAGATCTGGATAATTTTCGGGCATTATATGGGCGTGAACGTCGATTTTCATTAATACTATTTTTTAAATTTTTCAGGGACTTCCATTACAGTTTCGCATTTTTTGCAGGTTCTTAATGTTTCATCCTGATAGAATTTTTCAAAAACAGGTTGCATTTGGGATACAATGTCTGTTAATATAAAATATTCCTCATACAAAGGGTGATTACAATTCGCACAATACCATTGCAATCCATCTTTTTCCCCAGGCTTCCGTATTTTTTCTATCACTATCCCAACTGTATTTTCCCCTCTTTGTGGACTATGTGGAATTTTTGCTGGTAAAAGAAAAATATCGCCTTCATTTATATCCACTCGTACAGCTTCACCATCAATCTGAAGTTTTAAATGAATATTTCCTTCCAGTTGGTAAAAAAACTCTTCTGTTTCATTATAGTGATAGTCGGTTCTGGAATTAGGTCCTCCTACAATCATGATAATAAAATCACCTGTCTCAAGGTAAACTTGTTTATTACCAACGGGAGGTTTTAATAAATGACGATTTTCTTCAATCCACGCTTTGAGATTTATTACTGGGTGTTTAAGCATAACTTTTAAAGTTCGTGAAATTACAATTCAAATGTAAATACGATATCAAGCCATTAAAACGTAATTTTGTACCCTTAAATTAATTATGCCATTTATTTCCCGGCGTGGTATTGAAATGCCATCCTCTCCTATCCGAAAACTGGTTCCATATGCAGAACAAGCAAAAAAGAATGGAATAAAGGTTTTTCATTTAAATATCGGTCAGCCAGATATTAAAACGCCAGAAGTAATGACCAAAGCAATTCAAAATGCTAAAATAGAAGTTCTGGAATACAGTCATTCGGCTGGTAATGAGAGTTACCGAAAAAAGTTAACCGGGTATTATCATAAGTATGGAATTGAACTAACTGCGCAGCAGATTATGGTTACTACCGGAGGATCTGAAGCAATTCGATTCGCTTTTATGTCTTGTTTGAATCCAGGAGATGAAGTAATTATTCCGGAACCATTTTATGCTAACTATAATGGATTTGCAGTTGAATCTGGAGTTATTGTCAGACCAGTTACTTCTTATATTGAAACAGGATTTGCTTTACCTGACATTAATGAATTTAAAAAGTTAATTAATCCAAAAACAAAGGCAATAATGATTTGTAATCCAGGTAATCCAACAGGTACTTTATATACTTATAAGGAATTAGAACAATTATCAGAAATAATCATTAAAAATGATTTGTTTTTATTTTCAGATGAAGTTTATAAAGAATTTTGTTATGATGGAAATCAATTTTATTCAGCATTACAACTACCTGGTATTGAGGAAAATGTAGTGGTTATGGATTCAATTTCCAAGAGGTATTCCGCCTGTGGAGCAAGAATAGGATGCTTGGTTTCAAAAAATGTATCGGTTATGGAAACCGCTTTAAAGTTTGCTCAGGCCAGACTTTCTCCGCCTACATATGAACAAATTGGAGCAGAAGCGGCTCTTGATACGCCTGATTCCTATTTTGAAGAAGTATCCGCAGAATATACATCCCGAAGAGATTTAGTAGTTCAAAGGATGAACCAAATGAAAGGTGTCCTTTGTCCAAATCCTGGAGGTGCTTTTTATGTTATTGCTCGTTTGCCAATAAATGATTCTGACCAATTTTGTCAATGGCTACTTGAAAAATTTAATTACCGTGGCAGTACTGTAATGCTGGCTCCGGCTACCGGATTTTATGCAACGCCGCATCTTGGTAAAAATGAAGTAAGATTAGCGTATGTTTTAAATAAATCTGACCTTGAAAAAGCAATGGACTGTCTTGAAGCTGCTTTGTTGGAGTATCCTGGCAGGACAGAAGTTTCCTGATCTCTTTTGGCAGGAATTTATATTCATATACCATTTTGTAGTAAAGCCTGCAGTTACTGTGATTTTTATTTTTCCACTCAGACCAAACATCTATCTAAGTTTGTTGAAAGTCTAAAAGCCGAAATCATCTTAAGAAAAGATTTTTTCTCAAAAGAGGATTTTCCATTACAATCAATATATTTTGGTGGCGGAACTCCTAGTCTACTAAAAGCAGAACAAATAGATGAAATTCTGAGTTTGATTTCCTCTGTTTTTCCAATAAGTGATAATCCCGAAATTACCCTGGAAGGCAATCCTGAAGATCTTAGTGAAGAAAGATTAATTCAATTCAAGGAAGCAGGAATTAATAGACTAAGTATTGGTATACAAACACTTGCTGATTCAGAACTGAAAGTTTTAGAAAGGATTCATAACTCAGAAAAATCCATTCAGGTCCTGGAAAATGTTGAAAAAATCTACAATAATTATTCTTTTGATTTAATTTATGGAATACCAGGGCAAACAATAGAAAGCCTTGAAAAAACGCTCACCTTAATGCTTAAGTTTAATCCGGTTCATTTATCTACTTATTGTTTGACAGTAGAAAAAAAAACAGCCTTAAATTATAAAGTTGGGAAAGGCGAAATAATAATGCCCGATGATGAAAATGCCTTTGAACAGTTTGTATACATTTCAAATTATTTGGAAAAAAAACATTATGATCATTATGAAACTTCTAATTTTGCTTTAAAAGATAAAAAAGCAATTCATAACTCATCTTACTGGTACCAGAAGCCATATTTAGGATTAGGACCTTCTGCTCATGGATTTAAACAATCATACAGGTATAATAATATTTCAAATATTCACCAATATTCAGAAAGGATTAATTCTGGCATGCTCCCAACTGAAGGTGAAGAATATTTGGAAGCAAGTACACTTGGAAATGAAATGTTAATTACCAGATTAAGGCTAAAGGAAGGCATGTCAATAAAACAGTTTAACCAAGTATCTGGAAGAAATTTGCTATTAGAACGAAATGATATAATCAAAAAATATATTTTATCAGAACACTTGGTGTGTAATTCCGAATCTATTGCTCTAACTCGAAAGGGACGATTTATTGCTGATAAAGTTATTCTGGATTTAATGCTTTAATGTTATTTTCTTTTGCAGATATCTTTTTTGGCCCACTTTGGTTAATAATCATAGTTACAGGAAGCCTTTTATTTAGAAACAGATATTATGAAAAGAATGAAATATCCTTCAGGTTGTTTTTTCCAGCGCTGGGAATAAAACTTTTTGGTGGATTTTTGTTAGGGCTTATTTATCAATTTGTTTACAAGTATGGTGATACTTTTGGATATCATTATAGCTCAGAACTTATTTGGAATTACTTAGTTAATAACAATAAAAACTTAGTTTCTCTTTGGACAGCTGCTCCATCTTCATTTGGAGATGAGCTTGAAAAAATTGCAGGAATTTCTATTTATTCCAACAATGGACCAGCATGGTTTACTTCAAAAATAGTGGCATTTATCTCCATCTTTACTGGTCATAGTTATGTAGCAAATGGATTTATCCTTTCCGCTTATGCTTTTTCTGGAATATGGTTTTTTTATCGATCAGTTTGTTCAACATTTCCACGAAAGGACTTATGGTTTGGACTTGCCTGTTTTTTTGTTCCTTCAGTTTGGTTTTGGGGTTCGGGAGTAATGAAGGATTCAATAGCATTGGGTTCTTTAGGTTTTTTATATTTTGGCTGGGTTGAACTTTTTATAAAGGGAAAGAACAGAATTCTGGGCTTTATCCTTGTTTTATTAATGGCATTTATACTATTTAAAATAAAGGTTTATATCCTGCTCACGTTTATACCCTTTGCCGGAATTATTGGCGTTTTAGAATTAAGATCAGGTATTAACAATCCTAAACTTAAATCTGTTATTCTTCCAGCAGGATTGATTCTTGCATCATTAGTTTCGTATGGAATTTTAACATTTTTGAATCAATTGGATAAACGCTTTGCTTTTGAAACTTTACTTGAATATGCGCTTTTACATCAACAGGATTTATTAAATAATTCAATGTACTATGTCAATGGGGGAGGAAGTTTTTATGATATTGGAAAGTTTGAACCAACACTTCAAGGAATTTCTGGAAAATTTATTCCAGCCACATTGGCAGGGTTGTTCCGTCCCTGGATTTGGGAATCACAAAATCTGGTTATGTTTTTATCTGCATTTGAATCGCTAATAATTTTATTATCAACAATTTATACTTTATTAAATCAAAAAATATCAGAATTTTTTGTAAAAATCTTTACAAACAGGTATCTATTTATGTGGTTTATGTTCTCTGTCTTTTTTCTATTTGCGGTAGGATTAACAACTTCCAATTTCGGAACACTTGTCAGATACAGAATACCCGCGTTGCCATTTTATTTATGCTCAATCCTGGCTATTCTTAGTTTTCAAAAAAATCCCTTAAGCCCTAAAGATTTAATTTTATAAAAACAGACCAGTTTTTTATCAGAATTAGCTTTTTCCGAAATCAAAAGTCTCTAAGAACTTAGTTGTAAATTCTCCCTTTCTGAATTGTTCATTTCTCATAAGTTTCTGGTGAAAAGGTATAGTTGTTTTTATACCTTCTATTATAAATTCATCCAGAGCTCTTTCCATTTTAGCAATAACTTCTTCTCTTGAAAATGCAGAAACGATTAGTTTACCAATCATGGAATCATAGTAAGGTGGAATTACGTATCCTGCATAGGCATGAGTATCTACTCTGACA
>Ga0209598_10000532_pt1 | contig 30544 bp, 26 predicted proteins | sample M_140807_EF_Meta_FD_187317 | JGI IMG/M metagenome (GOLD analysis project Ga0209598, IMG submission 187317) | Freshwater microbial communities from Lake Montjoie, Canada to study carbon cycling - M_140807_EF_MetaG (SPAdes) (version 2) | ecosystem: Environmental > Aquatic > Freshwater > Lake...
CAGCGCGCTAGCCACATCGCGAACCAGATCCTCAACGAATTTCGGGTTGTCGTAGGCCCGTTCGGTCACGAATTTCTCATCGGATCTCTTAAGAAGACCCCAGAGTTCACAGGACGCTTGGGCTTCGATCAACCGAATCAGGTCATCTAACAACAGGTCGCCCTGAACGACAGCGTGAACCGTGACATGGGAGCGTTGATTATGAGCTCCATAGTCACTAATCCCCTTTGAGCAGGGACATAGACTTGTCACCGGAACAACGACGGTCAGAGCCACTTGAACCGCCCCTGCCGGCTCGACTCGACCTGCAATCGTCAGTTGATAATCCATCAGGCTGGCAACCCCTGAGACCGGTGCCACTTTGCGGATGAAGTGGGGGAAGCTGACTTCAACCCCGCCCTCGGTCGCCTCGAGTCGGGCAACCATCCGTAACAAGAACTCGCTGAAACTGGAAAGATCCAGAGGAGCAACTGCCGCCGCTTGTTCTTCGAGTAGCGCAACGAAGCGGGACATATGTGTACCCTTCTGATGCGCTGGCAACTGGACGTCAAGCGTCCAAAGGCCCACCGATGCGAGCGCCTCTTGCCCGGTACGCCAGCGAATCGGATGGCGTACACCTCGAATGCCGACCCGATCGATGACCAAGGCCCGATCGTCGGCGCTTCCCTGAACGTCAGGAAGCTCGTTCATCAAGCCGCCGACGGATTGGGAGGGGTACCAGAAGATGCAGCGGTCGCGAGCGGTTTGACCCAATCGCCAAAACGCGAGCGGATGGAACGTTCTATGCCGCCCGCATCGAGGCCCTCGGCCGCCAGCAGCTTTTGGTGATCGCCATGATCAATAAAGCGATCGGGCAGCCCGAGCATCAGCATTGGCCGCAAGATGCCGTCAACGGTCAATGCTTCGGCACACGCGCTACCAGCACCGCCGAAAATCGCATGCTCCTCGAGTGTGATGAGCGCGTCATGATCCGCCGCCAGAGACCTCAACAGTTCTTGATCAATGGGTTTGACACAGCGCATATCCACCACCGTGGCGTCGAGCGACTGCGCAGCCGTTAGCGCAGGATGCAAAAGCGTCCCAAACGCGAGGATGGCGACCCGCCCTGCCCCGCCTTGAAGCTGAGCTTGTCGCTGGCTTTGGCGGCGTATCTCACCCTTACCGATTTCGATTGGCTCAAGGTCTGTCCCGATTGCTGCGCCAACACCCGCCCCGCGCGGATAGCGGACCGCGACCGGGCCATCATGCGCGTAACCAGCGCTGAGCATCCGCCGACATTGATCCTCATCACTCGGAACGAGAACGACCATATTCGGAATACAACGCAGGTAAGCAATGTCGTAGGCCCCTGCGTGGGTCGCGCCGTCAGCGCCCACCAAGCCAGAGCGATCGAGTGCAAATAGGACTGGCAGATTCTGCAACGCAACATCATGAATCAACTGATCATAACCACGTTGCAAGAACGTGGAATAAATCGCGACAACCGGTTTGAGCCCCTCACAGGCAATGCCAGCCGCGAACGTGACGGCGTGCTGTTCGGCAATGCCCACATCAAAATATCGCGACGGAAACCTGCGCTCGAACTCAACCAGACCTGAACCTTCCCGCATCGCCGGCGTGATCGCAACCAGACGCGAATCCGCCTCGGCTTGGTCACACAACCATTGGCCGAAGACTTGGGTGAAGGTGGGCCGCGTCGGGGCACTCGATTTCCCCAAGCCAACCGCCGGGTCAAAACGACTCGGCCCATGATAGGCAATCGGATCGGCCTCGGCACGCTTGTAGCCCGCACCCTTTCGGGTCACCACATGCAAAAACTGCGGCCCGCGCAATTCGCGTAAATTCTGCAGTGTGGGAACGAGTGATTCCAGATCATGGCCATCGATTGGCCCCACGTAATTGAAGCCGAACTCTTCGAACATGGTCGCTGAGGACACCATGCCCTTGGCATGCTCTTCGAAGCGCCGCGCGATCTCCAGAACGGGAGGCGCAATGGACAACACATCGCGCGCAAAACTCCGTGCGGCCGCGTAAAAACGCCCTGAAAGCAATCGGGCCAAATATCGATTCAGAGCGCCAACGGCGGGCGAGATCGACATGTCGTTATCGTTGAGAATGACAAGCAGATCAATGTCGGCGGTCACACCCGCGTTGTTGAGTGCTTCGAAGGCCATTCCCGCACTCAGCGCTCCATCACCGATGACTGCAATGTGGCGACGTCGCCGCGGCCCGACGTTATCGCCGAGGTTGCGCGAGGCCACCGCCATCCCGAGCGCGGCCGAGATACTGGTTGAGGAGTGCGCCGTGCCAAACGTGTCGTACTCGCTTTCGGCACGACGCGGAAAACCCGACAGCCCGCCCAGTTGTCGAAGCGTCGGCATCGCGTCGCGGCGCCCAGTCAGGATTTTGTGAGGATAACTTTGATGACCGACGTCCCAGACAATTCGGTCGCGGGGCGTATCAAACACACGATGAAGCGCGATTGAAAGCTCTACTGTCCCCAGATTAGACGAAAGATGGCCACCGGTCTGTGACACGGTCTCAAGCAGAAACGCCCGCAGTTCATGCGCCAGTGGCTGTAGCCGAGATCGGTCTAGGCGACGCAGATCGGCTGGCGAATTGATTCGATCAAGCGTTGGATAAGCGGTCTTGGTCATCGGCGGATTAGGTTAAGCACGACGCTTGATGATACGGTCAGCCAGATCAATCAAACGGCGCGAACGGTCGCCCCACGGCGAAAGAGCAGCAACAGCCTCGTCCCGCAGAGCAATCGCCAGCGCGCGCGAGGCTTCGAGTCCGAGTAAAGACACAAAAGTCGGTTTATTGTGCTCTGAATCCTTACCGGCTGTCTTGCCCAGCGTATGCGTGTCGGATTCAACATCCAGCACATCATCAATGACCTGAAACGCCAAACCGACGAGGTTTGCGTAATGGTCGAGTTCCGAAGGAATAAAAGTCGCGTCCGAATCAGAGGCCCGCGGACCCGTTAACCATCCCAGGCGCACCGATGCCTGGAGCATGGCTCCGGTCTTTGCCCGATGCATGGCCTCGAGCGATTGACGGTCAAGAGTCTGCCCAACCGCAGAAAGATCAAGCGCCTGCCCGCCAACCATTCCCTGCGCGCCGGCCGCAGCCGCCAACTCAGCCACCATCTTTACGACGGCGGGCGCACTCACTGATCGACCTACCAATTGAGCCAACCCTGCAAACGCTAGAGATTGCAATCCGTCACCCACCAACATCGCCGTGGCCTCACCATAGGCCACATGGACGGTGGGTTTACCCCGACGCAAGACATCGTTGTCCATGCAGGGTAGATCGTCGTGCACGAGGGAGTAGGCGTGGATCAACTCGACTGCACTCGCGGCCAGATCGAGCGCCGGCTCAGAAGCCTCTGACAATTCTCCCGCCGCATAGACCAAGAGCGGCCGGATCCGCTTGCCGCCGTCCAAAGCCGCATAGCGCATGGCGTCGAGCAACCGCGGCGGTTGCGCGCCGCAGCCCTCAATGAGGCGCTCAAGTGCGCGCTCGACCGACGCTTGTCGCTGCACCGTCCAATCTGAAAAAGTGGGGTCGGACGGATTGGTCTGACGAGGCGCAGACATCTCAGAATGCTCGATCTTTGGTTCCATGTCGTTGATTTTACAATTCCCGGGGCCTTGACCTTGAAACCGGTGCGGGTAGACTCACCCTTCTGTCATGAAGATTTCATTAGAAAGGGTGGAACATGTCGGATCTGGGGCTGCGTGCAGCCTGGACGCCGGTCAAGTCGCAACTTCCGGTTTCGGCCTATTTCGACGACGCGCTTTTTAAGCGAGAGGTCGATTGGTTTTCAAAAAATGGGCCACGCTACGTCGGTCACACCCTCATGGTGCCCGAGCGCGGAGACTACTTCGCGCTCCCCCACGAGGGTGAAGGGCGGGTACTGGTCCATGGACCAAGTGGCGTTGACGTTCTGTCCAACGTCTGCCGCCATCGTCAGGCCATTATGCTCAACGGAAGGGGGAAGACCGAGAGCATCGTCTGCCCGCTTCACCGCTGGACCTACGATCTCGAAGGACGGCTATTGGGGGCACCCCATTTTGCCGAACAACCATGCGTCCAGCTAGAGCGCTCGAAGCACCTCCAAAACTGGCGCGGCCTGCTTTTTGAGTGCCCGAACACCATTGCGGACACACTGGCAGGGATGGTGGCCGCCGACCAGTTCAACTTTGAGGGCCACGTTCTGGATCATGTTGAGATTCATGAATGTGCTTATAACTGGAAGACTTTCATCGAGGTCTACCTCGAGGATTACCACGTCGGCCCATTTCATCCGGGGCTTGGCCGATTCGTCACCTGCGATGACTTGCGCTGGGAGTTCGGGCGCCATTGGTCGGTGCAGACCGTCGGGGTGAATGCCGAACTTGCGCGCCCCGGAACGTCGGTCTATCAGCGCTGGCATGCCGAGCTGATGCGTTTTCGCGGCGGCATCGCGCCCCAGCATGGGGCGATCTGGATGACGCTCTACCCGAACGTGATGGTCGAGTGGTACCCGCATGTTCTGGTGGTTTCGACCCTGATCCCCAAAGGGCCGCAGGCGACTACGAACATCATCGAGTTTTACTATCCTGAAGAAATTGCCCTCTTCGAGCGGGAATTTGTGGAGGCTGAGCGGGCCGCCTATCGGGAAACCTGCGTCGAAGATGACGAGATTGCACTGCGAATGGATGCGGGTCGGCGCGCGCTGCTGAACCGTGGCCAGGACGATGCAGGCCCCTACCAATCGCCAATGGAAGATGGCATGCAGCACTTTCATGAGTGGTACCGCCGCGAAATGTATGTTTAGGCCCCTCATTACGGTTGACGAGTTGCTCAGTGCGCAAGCCCGGGCCGAGCAAGCCCAGGACGCGCAAATCCTGCTGGTCGACTGCCGCCACGACCTGATGAAGCCTGAGGCCGGCAAACAGGCCTATTTGCAGGGTCATTTACCCGGGGCGATCCACTTGAGCCTCGACACCGATCTCGCAGACCACGCGGCGGGGCTTTGCGGCGGCCGCCATCCGCTACCAGCGCGCGAACGGCTCAGGGCTCGACTAGAGGCGATCGGACTCTCGGAGCAGACTCATCTGGTCGCCTACGACTCCGACGGCGGCAGTTTTGCGGCGCGCCTCTGGTGGTTAACGCAGTGGCTAGGCCATGAACGAGTCAGCGTCCTCGACGGCGGACTACCCGCATGGTTGGGCGCCGGCCTCGCGATGACCACCGAAATCCCATTACCCACGCCCGGCAAACTGCGCCTGAGAACCCCTTTGGTGGCATGGGTCGATATCGACACGGTCGCCGACGACGTTGCCCAAGACCGGCGAGTGGTCCTCGATGCCCGCGCACCAGCCCGTTTTTCAGGGGCGCAAGAACCGCTCGACCCCGTCGCCGGGCATATCCCCGGTGCCCTGAACCGGTTCTGGCAAGCCAATCTGGCGGCTGACGGCCGCTTTCACTCGACAGATCAGTTGCGGGCTGAGTTCTTGTCGCTCCTGAAGGGGCGTCCAGCCGACGCGGTCATTCATCAATGTGGTTCAGGCGTGACTGCCTGCCATAACCTGCTGGCCATGACCCATGCAGGGCTCGGTGGCACCTTGCTGTATGCAGGATCCTGGAGCGAATGGTGTAGCGACCCGTCAAGACCAGTCGCGACAGGGGGCTGAGCGCCTCAGTGCTGGTGAAGCACCTGAGCCAAGGCCGCGGCGATCGCAACACCAACCCCCAGCAACACCACCTGAAAAGCGGCCTGACGGAGTTGATTGGGATGTTCGCGGTGCAGCGACGGAACAATATCGGCCAAAGCGACATACAAGAATCCAGCGGCCGCAATCGACAGGGCCGCGGGCAACAGTTGGCGGGCATCATCGAGCACCATCCAGCCAACCACGCCGCCCACCACCGACGCCAGGCTTGACAACAAATTGAACGCAAAGGCGCGGGCGCGGGTGTAGCCCGCATTCAACAAGACGATGAAATCGCCGACTTCCTGGGGGATTTCATGCGCCGCCACGGCAGCGGCGGTGACCCAGCCGAGCGACTGATCGGCGAGAAAAGCCGCGGCGATCAGGATTCCGTCGGTGAAGTTATGGACTGAGTCGCCAATCAGGATCAACGCGCCGCCGGGGCCCGCGGCCTCCCGATCATGGCCGTGATGATGATGATGCCCGTCGCCCTCATGATGATGACTGTGGCGCAGGATCTCCAGTTTTTCGAGCCCAAAAAACGCCAGTAGCCCAACGAGCAACCACACACCGATCAGGTGGATATTGCCACCGCGTTCGAGCGCCTCCGGCAACAGGTGCAAGGTGCTGGTCGCTAACAAGAGACCGGCCGAAAGGCTGACAAGTGAACGCAACAGCCCGGCCACGAGCCCGAAGGTCAGAAGCGCAGCAGCCACCAGGGAAAGCGCGCCCCCCGCCAGGGTGGCAGTCACGATTCCCGCGAGCGTGTCCAGACCTGGCGCGCCGATTACCGCGCTCAATGGGCCTGGTCCCAGTTGGGTCCGATACCGACCTCGGCCATTAGCGGGACTTTCATGGTGGCAACGGCTGCCATTCGGGCGGGAATTTCGGCTCGCGCCCAGTCGAGTTCGTTGGGTGGGACTTCCAATACAAGCTCATCATGGACTTGCATGATCAGCCGCGATTGCCTGCCTTCCTGATCGATGACGTTCTGGACCGACACCATCGCGAGTTTGATGAGATCGGCGGCTGTACCCTGCATCGGCGCATTGATCGCCGCGCGCTCGGCACCTGCCCGTCGCGGCCCGTTGGGCGACTTGATTTCGGGCAACCAGAGCCGTCGGCCAAACACAGTCTCGACAAATCCATCGCGTTTGGCACGGGCACGGGTCGTATCCATATAACGGGCAACCCCGGGGTACCGATCAAAGTAGCGGTCGATCCAGGCCTTGGCTGCATCGCGCCCGATCCCGAGATTTTGGGCCAGGCCGAACGCAGTCATGCCATAAATCAGTCCGAAATTGATGACTTTGGCATATCGACGCTGCTCCGAAGTGACGCCCTCCGGGGTGGTCCCGAAGACTTCCGCGGCCGTTGCGCGGTGGACGTCCTGACCTTCGTTGAATGCGCGCAACAAGGCCTCATCTTCTGAGAGGTGCGCCATGATCCGAAGTTCGATCTGCGAATAATCGGCCGAGACAATCGACCATCCGGGCGGCGCGATGAAGGCTTCACGAATGCGTCGGCCCTCTGCTGTGCGGATCGGGATGTTCTGCAAGTTGGGGTCTGATGACGCGAGCCGTCCGGTCACCGCAACTGCCTGCGCATAGCTTGTGTGGACCCGGCCAGTGCGCGGATTCACCATCCGCGGTAGCTTGTCGACATAGGTGCTCTTGAGCTTGGAAAGACTGCGCCAGTCGAGCACCGCTCGCGGCAACGGGAAGTCGAGAGCGAGTTTTTCCAGAACCTCTTCATCGGTGCTCGGCGCTCCGCCCGCCGTCTTCTTAACCACAGGCAGTTTGAGTTGATCGAACAACAACTCCCCGAGTTGTTTGGGCGACCCCAAATTGAAGGGCTGCCCGGCCAATTCGTGAGCATGGCGCTCGAGTTGCAAGATCTTGACCGCGAGTTCCTCGCCCTGCCTGGCCAGCATGACGCAATCGACCAGCACACCGTGCCGCTCGATGCGTTGCAGGACCCGCGCAACCGGCAACTCGATCGTTTGGTAGAGCGCGGCCAACCGGGGTTCGGCCTGCAGCTTGGGCCAGAGATGCTGGTGAAGCTGCAAGGTGACTTCAGCATCTTCGGCCGCATAGTGCGCGGCCACCTCGACCGAAACCTGATCAAACGAGATCTGTGATGCCCCTTTGCCAGCAACCGATTCATACGAAACGGTGGCACGTCCGAGCCAGCGTTCAGCCAGCGACCCAAGGTCATGGCGTCGGTGGGCCTCGAGCACATAGCTCTCGAGCAATGTGTCGTGCGCAATACCGGCCAAGGCAATGCCGTGATTCTGCAAAACATGCTCGTCATATTTGAGATGCTGACCGACCTTGGCTGCCGATGGGTCTTCAAGCCAGGGCCTTAATCGCTCCAGAACGAGCGCCAACGGCAACTGATCGGGCATCGCTGCATAGTGATGTCCAACCGGCACATAGCACGCCACCCCGGGCGCTACCGCCAGCGAAAGGCCAACCAGTTGAGCGACCATTGGGTCCAGCGAGGTCGTTTCGGTATCAAAGCCAACCAGCGGACACGCCTTGATTCGGGCAATCCACGCATCGAGTTGCTCGACCGTGAAGACGGTTTCGTAGTGCAGTGCGTCCGGCGGGCCGGGCCGGTCATCTTGGCCATCGGGCGAGGCCGACCGGTCCACCACAGCGATTGCGCCACCCGCTTCGAGTCCCGCTCCAGGTCCCACTTCGGGTCCCGCTCCGGCTCCTGCTGCATGCCCCGGTCGGTCTTCAGACCCAACATCGCCCGCGAGGCGCGCGCGCAATTCCTTTTGCCAGGTCCTAAAACCCCAGCGCTCATAGAAAGCCAGCAGGCGCTGGTCATCTTCGGCATTTAGCGCCAATGTATCGGGACCCGAAAGATGGGTCGACAGGTCACAGTCGCAGCGCACCGTCACCAGTTCGCGAGCAGTCGGCAGCCAATCAAGGGCCAGGCGGAGGTTTTCCCCAACGACCCCCGATATTCGATCAGCGGCTGCCATCACCCCGTCGAGCGATCCGTATTCAGCGATCCATTTGATCGCGGTCTTCGGCCCGACTTTATTGACCCCCGGTACGTTATCAACGGTATCGCCCACCAAAGCCAACCAATCGATGATGCGATCGGGCGGGACCCCAAAGCGCTCCAGGACACCCGCGGCATCCATCGGCTGCGGAGGGCTGCCATCTCGGGTCATGGTGTTGACCAACACGCAGTGGTCGCCCACGAGTTGGGCCAGATCCTTATCCCCAGTCGCAATCACGGAGCGCATTCCGAGCGCTTGGGCCTGCGTCGCAAGGGTCCCGATCACATCGTCGGCTTCCACCCCACCCACCACCAGGACGGGCCAACCGAGGGCCGCCACGAATTCCTTGAGGGGATCAATCTGCCGAGCAAGGTCTTCAGGCATCGAAGCCCGATTGGCCTTGTATTGATCATACAAATCATCCCGGAAAGTGGGTCCCGGTGCGTCAAAGACCACGGCGCCGAAACGGGCACCGCCATGCAGCCGATGGTCGGCCCGGAGTCGACGCAACATGGCCGCCACGCCGTACAGCGCGCCGGTTGGTTCGCCCCCCGCGTTTCGCAGATCGGGTAGCGCGTGGAACGCACGATACAAATACCCAGAACCATCGACCAACAGCAATGATTCGCCCGCCACATCCGACATGCCAGCGTCCCCAAAACGCTGATTATCGCTGATCCAACTCATCGCCCTCTTGGCGCGCTGGCTTAGGGGCTTCAGGCTTTGCTAGAATTGAGCGGCGACCTTCATCGCCGCTGCACCACCTGCAACCCCGAGAAAAAAGCGCAGTCGCGTCGATGGCCGTCTTTACCGCCGTTTCTGACTCAGATCTCGAACCCTGGCTGCAGCGGTTCGATGTAGGTCGTCTGGTGTCCCTCGAGGGCATCGTGGCAGGAATCGAAAACACCAATTACAGAGTCATAACCGAACGCCAAGGTCAGGCGCAGCGCTTTGTGCTGACCTTATTCGAGCGCCTGAACCCCCAACAGTTGCCTTTTTATCTGGAACTCATGCGCCATCTAGCGTTGGCCGGAATTCCGTGCCCCAATCCGGTACCAGACCGCGAAGGACAGATTTTGGGCACCCTGGCCGGTAAGCCAGCGACCCTCGTGACCTGGCTTCAGGGAAAAGAGCTCACGGATCCTAGTCCGCAGGCCTGCGCCCGGATCGGTTCTGTGCTGGCCCGAATGCACCTGGCCACGCAAAACTTCCCCGGTCTCCAACCCAATCTGCGCGGACTCTCTTGGTGGCAGGAGGTCACGCCCCAACTTTTGCCATTCTTGCCCGAAGCACAAGCGTCGCTACTGGAACGTGAATTGGCGTATCAAAGCGCGCAGAATTTGACGTCGTTGCCCTGTTCAGCCGTTCATGCCGATCTCTTTCGCAACAACGTTCTTTTCGAAGGTGATGAGGTCGGTGGAGTGATCGATTTTTACTTTGCAGGGGTCGATACCTGGTTGTTCGACCTGGCAGTTACCGCCAATGACTGGTGCATCAATCTGGCGACTGGAGCATGGGATCACGACCGATTGAACGCGCTACTGAGTGCCTACCAATTGGTCCGGCCCCTCGAACCATCAGAACGCGAGGCCTGGCCAGCGGCACAGCGAGCGGGCGCCCTGCGGTTCTGGATTTCGCGACTTTACGACGTCCATCTGCCGCGCCCCGCGCAGGTCATTGTTCCCCATGACCCCAGGCATTTTGAACGGATTTTGATTGCCCGGCGCGAAACCCCCCACCGCTTCAACCCGGGAAGCGCTCATGCAAATTGAGCAGCGGCCGCCACGGATGGGCTGGCAATGGATCAAAGACGGTTTTGTTTTGCTTCGCAAGCAACCAATCCCGCTCCTGACCCTCACCTTTTTGTACCTTCTCATGCTCACGGTTCCCTCCGTGTTCCCAGGGATTGGCGGATTTCTTCCCCTCCTGCTGACCCCCTTGCTTGCGGTTGGCCTAATGACGGCGATGCTGGCGGCTGAACAAGATCGACTTCCGTTGCCCCGACTGCTCTTTCAGGGGTTCAAGGTGGACGAAGCCAAGGCCTGGAAACCGCTGCTGATTTTGGGCGGGCTCAATCTCGTCGCGACGCTGGCCGCCCTGATGCTGGCCTCATTGATTGATGACGGCACACTGATGCGACTGATTACGGGACAACTAGAGCGCGACGACCCAGGCTTGGAGACCGCCGACCTGATGATCGCAGCAGGCGTTTTCTTACTGCTGTACACCCCCATTCAGATGGCGCTCTGGTTCGCCCCGTTGTTTGTGGCGTGGCATCGCATCGCACCCGTGAAAGCCATGTTTTTTAGTCTGATAGCGGTCTGGCGAAATCGCGGCGCGTTCCTGGTGTTCGGGCTTTGCTGGCTTGCGATTGCGGTGGCCTTATCGATGGCGATTCAGATCATTGCCCGCACGCTGGACCCTGGGCCACTCCTGCTATCACTCGTATTGAGCCCGCTCTCGCTGATCATGCTAGCGGCTCTCTACGCCTCGTCCTGGATTACTTATCGGGATACGGTTCGAGCTTCGCCACTGCAAGTGCCAGCCATTTAAGACCAGCCGCGCCAAAATTGATCTGGACTCGGGCGTCACTCCCCGTTCCCTCGTAGGCCACTACGACCCCTTCACCGAACTTCGCGTGCTTGAGGGTCTGTCCGATACGGAACGGCGCACCAGAAGCCGCCGTGCGGCCATCGCTGCCATAGCCCCCGCTCCAAACGCCCGCTGCGCCCTGTCCGCTCGGCCCACCTAAACTGACCGCGCCCTTGGTGCGCCAAGCATTTCCACCACTTTCCCAGGCCCCACCCCAGCCTTCTCGCGTGGCCCGCAAGCCGTTGCGGGGTGTCAACCACTTGAGGGCACCATCGGGGAGTTCATCGATGAATCTCGACCGAAGGTGATAACGGGTCTGCCCATGCAAGAGACGCGTTTGCGCGAAGGACAAATACAGACGCTGGCGTGCCCTGGTCATCGCGACGTACATCAGTCGGCGCTCTTCCTCGAGACCCGAAGGTTCGTTGGCTGAATTCTCGTGCGGGAAAAGGCCTTCTTCCAGGCCCGTCACAAACACTGCATTGAATTCGAGGCCTTTCGCCGAGTGGACGGTCATCAGCTGCAAGGCGTCGGTGCCCTCGCCGGCCTGATTTTCACCAGACTCCAGCGAGGCGTGTGCGAGAAATGCCGCCAACAAAGACAATGGGGCATCGGAGTCCTCCGCAGGTGGATCGCCAAGAAATGCAATCGCGGCATTCACCAATTCACGGAGGTTATCGATCCGCTCTTCGCCGTCACGCTCGGCCGTGTAGTGCGCCAAGAGCTGACTGCGCTCAGTCACCTGTTCAACCAGTTCGGGCAATTCGAGGCGGAGGCTATCGTTCTGCAACGCATCCATCAGAGCGACAAATGCGGCCAGCCGCCCCCCCATGGCCTTGGCCGCTTCGTAGAGCGAGCAACCCCGCGCGCGCGCGGCATCCTGCAATTGCTCGATCGATCGGGCACCGATCCCGCGGGTCGGAAAATTCACCACCCGCAAAAATGCGCCGTCATCGGCCGGGTTTTCGATCAGGCGCAGATAGGCCAGCGCATGCTTGATTTCAGCCCGCTCAAAAAAGCGTAAACCGCCATAGACCCGATAGGGCATCCCCGCGGCAAACAAGGCATGTTCAAGCACTCTCGACTGGGCGTTTGATCGGTACAGCAGAGCGATATCGGCCCGCATCCAACCGTCCCGCACGAGACTGCGTACCTCTTCCACGATCCATTGGGCTTCGTCCTGATCGCTCAAGGCCTCCCGAACCCGAACCGGTTCACCGACCCCAGCCTCAGTCCACAGTTGCTTCCCCAGGCGATTGGCATTGCGCTGAATCAACTCATTCGCGCAATCCAGAATATGCCCAAAAGAACGGTAATTCTGTTCAAGACGGATCAGGTTTGGGGTTTGAAAATCGCGCTCGAACGCAGCCATGTTGCCCACATTGGCGCCCCGGAATGCGTAGATCGACTGATCGTCATCACCAACCGCAAACACCGCTGCGCCCGGACCTGCCAACAATCGAATCCAGCGGTACTGCAGCGTATTGGTGTCCTGAAATTCATCGACCAGCAAGTGCCGAAACCGCGACTGATAGTGATTGCATAACGCGGGCTGGGCCTGAAGCAATTCGAAGGATCGAAGCAGCAGTTCGGCAAAGTCGACTACCCCTTCGCGCCGGCACTGCTCGTCATAGGCCGCATAGAGTTCGGCCATGCGCTGGTCATACGCCGTCGGCGCCTCGAGGGACGAGGCTCGCAGGCCCTGCTCCTTGGCATTGTTGATGAACCACTGCACCTGACGCGGTGGGTACTTTTCGTCATCGACATTGAGCGCACGCAGGACCCGCTTGACGGCCCCGAGCTGATCCTGAGAGTCAAGAATCTGAAAGCTCGCCGGGAGCCCTGCATCCTGGTGATGCGCACGCAGCATCCGGTTACAAAGGCCATGGAAGGTCCCGATCCAGATCCGACGGGCGTCCAGGGGCAACATCGCGGTGAGTCGAGTCACCATCTCACGCGCCGACTTGTTGGTAAAGGTGACGGCCAGGATGCCGGCTGGGCCAACCTGACCAGTCGCCAATAACCAGGCAATCCGGGTGGTCAGGACGCGGGTCTTGCCGCTGCCGGCACCGGCCAGAATGAGCGCATGTTGCGGCGGGAGTGTGACCGCTGCGAGCTGGCGGTCATTGAGATTCGCGAGGAGATCGGCCATCCCGAGATTCTACGCAGGGCTTAGCTGCGCAGTATCATGGGCTGTTGCTCCAACACGAACCGATCGGGTGCCGCGCGCATTCGATGCACCCTCCCATGCAAGAAAAATATACCCCTCAGTCTGTCGAACGCGATGCCCAAGCCCACTGGGCCGCCATCGACGCCTGGCGTGCCATCGAAAACGATCCACGATTCCCCCGAGGCAAGTACTACGCCTGTTCCATGCTGCCCTACCCTTCGGGCAAGTTACATATGGGGCATGTGCGCAACTACACCATCAACGACATGATGGCGCGTCACCTGCGCATGAATGGCTGGAACGTGTTGATGCCGATGGGCTGGGACGCATTTGGCCTGCCGGCCGAAAACGCTGCGATGGCTAACAAGGTGGCGCCGGCAGCGTGGACCTGGTCAAACATTGCGCACATGAAGGCACAGATGCAGTCGATGGGACTGGCGATCGACTGGTCACGCGAGGTGGCAACCTGCTCACCTGATTATTACCGTTGGAATCAGTGGCTCTTTTTGCGCATGCTCGAGCGCGGTATTGCTTACCTGCGCACGGGCAGCGTGAACTGGGATCCGATTGACCAAACCGTCTTGGCCAATGAACAGGTAATCGACGGCCGCGGTTGGCGCAGCGGTGCCGTTGTCGAGAAGCGCGAGATCCCGATGTACTACCTTGGGATCTCGAAGTACGCAGACGAGTTGATCGATGGGCTCGACGCCCTCGGGTGGCCCGACCGCGTCAAGACGATGCAACACAACTGGATCGGACGTTCCGAAGGCGTGCGCTTCGCATTCCCGCATACCCTGGAGGACGCGGACGGGAACCTGGTGGGTGACGGACGCCTCTACGTCTTCACCACGCGCGCGGACACCATCATGGGCGTGACCTTTGTGGCGGTGGCACCGGAGCACCCGGTAGCCACCTTGGCCGCACGTGGGCGACCTGACATTGAGGCATTCATCGAACGTTGCCGCGCCGGCGGCGTCGCCGAGGCCGATGTGGCTACGCGTGAAAAAGAAGGTGTTCCTACCGGCCTCTCCGTTGCCCACCCCCTCACGGGAGAACCGGTACCGGTCTGGATCGGTAATTACGTCCTGATGAGCTACGGCGACGGCGCCGTCATGGGCGTCCCCGCCCACGATGAACGGGACTTCGCATTCGCGCGGGCCTATGGCCTGCCGATCAAACAGGTCATCGCACCGGCGCCCACCGCCGCGCTCCCCTCGGCTGCTGCCGCCGTGTCCGCACCGTTCAGCACCGAGGTCTGGGCGGACTGGTATGCCGACAAATCGAAAGGTGTTTGTATTCACAGCGGCGAGCTCGATGGTCTGGGCTATCTGGATGCAGTTAATCGGGTCGTCGAGCGGCTTGCGGCGAAGGGACTCGGCGAGAAGCGCACCACCTTGCGACTGCGCGACTGGGGCGTTTCGCGCCAGCGTTACTGGGGCACGCCCATCCCGATCATCCACTGCGATACCTGTGGGGCGGTACCGGTTCCTGACGACCAGCTACCCGTCATCCTGCCCGATGACCTGATCCCCGATGGCAGTGGTAACCCCCTGGCCAAAGACGAACGGTTCTGGCGCACCCAATGCCCGCGTTGCAACGCGCCAGCGCGACGCGAAACAGACACGATGGACACGTTTGTCGATTCGTCTTGGTACTTCATGCGCTACTGCTCGCCCGACGCAAGCGCTGCCATGGTCGATGCCCGCAATGATTACTGGATGCCGATGGACCAGTACATCGGCGGGATCGAGCATGCAGTCTTGCACTTGCTTTACGCCCGGTTCTGGACCCGGGTGATGCGCGATGTCGGTTTAGTCGGGTTCGACGAGCCCTTCAGCAACCTGCTCACCCAGGGCATGGTCCTAAACGACACGTTCTATCGGGAAGATAACTCGGGCCGTCGCACGTGGTTCCACCCCGACGACGTCGATGTGGCTCACGACGACAAGGGCCGCCCGATGGGTGCCGTTCTGAAATCTGACCACGAACCCGTGAGCCTGGGCGGGATCGAAAAGATGTCGAAGTCAAAGAACAACGGTATCGACCCCAAGGCGCAGATCGAACAATACGGCGCAGACACCGCGCGGCTCTTTACGATGTTTGCAAGCCCACCCGAGCAGACGCTCGAGTGGTCGGGCTCCGGGGTTGACGGGGCCCAACGATTCCTGCGTCGTTTATGGAACTTTGCTTATCTTCATCATCAACCGATCGCGGCCCGATTAAACAATCGCGCCGGCGACGGCCTGGGGGCGTGTGCGCTCAAAAAGGCCGAGGCTGAGCACCTCACCGAAGCGTTGCGCGACCTACGCCGCGAGATTCATATCAACCTGCGGCAAGCGGATTTCGACTTCACCCGTCGTCAGTTCAATACGGTCGTATCAGCAGCCATGAAAATGCTGAACACGCTGGAATCGCTGGGTCAGAGCAAGGCCCCTTCCACTGATACGCCAAGCCTCGCGGTTGCCACGGAAGGCCTGGGTATTTTGTTGCGTCTGCTGGCACCCGTAGTCCCGCATATCACCCACGCGCTGTGGGTCGAGTGTGGCTATGCACGTGTCGGCGGCGAGCTGATCCAGGCAGCCTGGCCTCACGTGGAAGAAGACGCGCTGTTGCGCAGTCAGATCACGCTGGTGCTGCAGATCAACGGGAAAGTCCGCGGCTCGATTTCGGTCCCTGCCGACGCGGACGGACCGACGATTGAAGCGAACGCACTGGCTTCAGAAGCATTTCAACGCGCCGCCTCCGGTCAAACGCCGAAAAAGATTATTCACGTCGCCGGGAGGCTGGTGAATGTCGTGGTTTGAGGGAGTCCGCGCGATGCGCCCCGATTGCAAGCCGCCCCAACTGTTGCGCCGTCGTTTCGTGCAACACGGGGGACTGTTGGGGGCAGTGGTATCCAGCACGCTATTTGTGCTCCCTGGTTGCGGATTTCAGTTGCGCGGCGGGTCCGCTTCCCGCCTGCCCTTCGGCAAGTTGTACACCACCTTCAGCGCGAATTCACCCATCGGGATCGAGTTCAAGCGTTCCCTGCGAAGCATTGGGGGCACCGAGGTTGTCGAGACGCCAACCAGCGCGCAAGCCTGGCTCGAAGTCCTCGGTGAGGTTCGTGACCGGCAGGTGCTGGGTTTCTCACGAACGGGTAGTGCGCGCGAGTATCAGTTGCGCCTGCAATTGCACTGGCGACTTCATGACGGCCGAGGCCGCGAGATGATTGCGCCCACCCGGATCTCGCTGTCCCGGGACGTCACAGCTGCGGACGCCCAGCAATTGGTCGCCAAACAGGAAGAAGACGCCTTTCTTTATCAGGATATGACCACCGATCTGGTCCAGCAGCTACTGCGTCAATTGGCCAGCGTTCGCCCGGCGGACGGATGATGGCGATCATGCGAGCCACCTGACGATGCCCTCCATTCGCCTTGAAACCCTGATGGCTCGCTTGGGCGAACCAAACGCCGGCCGGCAGGGCTCGTTAGACCCCACCTTGATCTGGCTTCATGGGGACGAAGCGCTTCTACAACTTGAAGCCGCAGATGCGCTGCGAGCCCAAGCCCGTTCTCAGGGATTTGATGAACGTGAGGTCATTACGGTTGACCGCAGCCTGAAGGCGAATCGCTTGACCGCGACCGCAGGTGCCCGATCACTGTTTGCCGAAAAGCGCCTACTCGAAATCCGGTTCGGACAAACCCGTCCGGGGCGCGAATTGGGCGAGGCGATCGCAGCGAATGCGGAATCAATCCTCGCCTCAGGCGAAGGCTCCCCGCGTCTGATCGTCAGTAGCCCACGACTTGATCGATCGACTCAGGAAACCGCCTGGTGGCAGCGCGTGGAGCGGGTTAGTTTAACGGTCGCGATCTACCCGGTTGAACGTAGCCAATTACCGGCCTGGATCGGCGGCCGTCTGGCCCGCCAAGGCCAACGCGCCGATGAGGCATTGCTCGCGACGATCGCGGAGCGGGTCGAGGGCAACTTGCTGGCTGCTCATCAGGAAATCCGCAAACTGGCACTGCTCTGCCCACCGGGGAAACTCGATCCCGAAGCGGTCCATGCCGCGCTCACAGATGTTGCACGCTTTGACGCGTTCGATGTCGTAGACGCCATGCTGGCGGGTGACGCGCGTCGGGCGATTCGAGCGCTGGAAGGGCTGCAAGCCGAGGGCGTGGCGACGCCATTGGTGATCTGGGCTCTGGCCGATGGCTGTAGAACCCTCGCCCGACTGGCCGAAGCCCAAGCCCAGGGGCGCGCACTCCAACCCCTGATGCGCAGTCTGCGTGTCTTCGGAACCCGTGAGCGCCTCTATGAGCAGGCACTGCGCCGGCTCGACCGCTCAAGATCAAACAAGCCCGCAGCGGCATCGATCGCAGCCGCCGCGCTGGCTGACTGTGCTCAGGCAGATAGAATTGCGAAGGGTCTCGACAGTGGCGACCCTTGGCAGGCATTGTTACGAGTCGCAATGCGCGTTGCCGGAGCCCCCGTGTTTGCTGAATTGATCGGATGAATCCACTCCAACACATCGAAGAACTGGGCCGCAATGCCAGAACCGCCTCGCGGGTTTTGGCACGGGCGTCGACCCGCGCCAAGAACGATGCCCTGTACGCCATTGCTGAGGCTATTCGTAACGATCGAGATGCGCTGCAAGCCGCCAATGCGAAGGACCTCGCCGAGGGTCAGACCAACGGACTCGACGCGGCCTTTCTCGACCGCCTGACGTTAAACGACAAGACCATTACAGCGCTCATGGATGGCCTTGCCCAAGTCGCTGCGTTGCCCGATCCGATTGGTGAAATTACCGACCTTCGCCCTCAGCCAAGTGGGATTCGGGTTGGTCGGATGCGAGTGCCTCTGGGGGTGATTGGGATCATTTATGAGGCTCGACCGAACGTCACGATTGATGCCGCCGCACTTTGTCTAAAGTCCGGAAACGCCACGATCTTGCGCGGTGGCCGTGAAGCCATTCACTCGAATACCGCGTTGGCTCAGTGCATCTCAGCCGGTCTGATCGCAGTCGGACTCCCGGCGCACGGCGTTCAGGTCGTACAAACGACCGATCGGGCCGCAGTCGGCGCGCTGATCACGAGCCCACAATGGGTAGATGTGATCGTACCTCGCGGCGGAAAGAGTCTCATCGAAAGAATCACCCGGGAGGCCCGCGTCCCGGTCATCAAGCACCTCGACGGAATCTGTCATGTGTACGTGGACGCGGCCGCTGATCTCGATATGGCCGTCCAGATTGCGGTCAACGCCAAGACCCAGCGCTACGCACCCTGCAACACCATGGAAACCCTGCTCGTCGCACGGGAGATTGCCAGCACGTTTCTCGCACGGATCGGCCCGCTGTATCTGGAAAAAGGCGTCGAGCTCAGAGGCTGCGAAGAATCACGGGCGATCTTTCAAAAAATTGGTATCACGGCGATCGCGGCCACCGAGGAAGACTGGCGCACCGAATACCTGGCGCCGATTCTCTCGATTCGGGTTGTTGCGGATGTCGATACGGCCATGGACCATATCCGCACCTACGGATCAAGTCATACCGATTCCATCGTGACCAATCACCACCCTCGCGCCATGCGCTTTTTGCGTGAGGTCGACTCCGCGTCGGTCATGGTCAACGCCTCGACCCGCTTTGCTGACGGTTTCGAATACGGCCTGGGCGCCGAAATTGGTATCTCAACCGATCGACTCCACGCGCGCGGGCCGGTCGGACTCGAAGGACTGACATCCCAGAAATGGGTCGTCCTTGGTAACGGCGAAATCAGAACTTAAACCCGAACTTAATCCCGAACTTAACCACCTTATCCACCATGCTTTGGATCAAGGCTCTGCATATCGTTTTTGTGACGTCCTGGTTCGCGGGGCTCTTTTACCTGCCACGAATTTTCGTCAATCTGGCTCAGGTGCCGACCGCGCCGGATGGATTCGGATCGGGGGAAGCCGCGGCGGTGCATGGGGCCGAACGCGATCGCTTGTTAGGGATGGCCCGGCGCCTCTACCGGTTTACCCACCCGCTGATGGGGTTGGCGCTTGCATTGGGCCTTTGGCTCTGGCTTGGAGTTGGGATTGGGTTGGGGCCGGGCAATGGATGGATGCATGCGAAACTGCTGATTGTCCTGGCCCTGATTGGTTATCAACTCTATTGTGGGCGCCTCCTCAAGACCTTTGAGCGAGGCCAGAACCAACGCAGCCATCTCTGGTACCGGTGGTTCAATGAGGTCCCCGTCTTCGGCCTGATTGCCGTGTGCATTCTGGTGGTCGTCAAACCCTTTTAAGCGCCCCTAATCATGCCCAACTTCGATTTCTACTTCGCCGCCGTCTCACCCTGGGTCTATCTGGGTAACGCGGGCTTGATCGACCTGCTTGAGCGCCATGACGCCGAAATTCGCCTCCACGCCGTTGATCTTGGTCAGCTCGGGGAGCACGGATTCCTCGCCCTTGCCCAGCGGCCGAAGGCCCGGCAGAACTACCGTCTGCTTGAGCTCAAGCGCTGGAGTGAGCGCCTGAAACAACCCCTTCATCTGCACCCACGACATTTTCCAGTGGCCGCAGCGACCGCTGGACACATGGTGCTGGCCGCCCAAGCCAGGCACTCAGGGCGGCGGGCTTTGGTGCTGCTGGGTCAGATTGGTCGAGCGGTCTGGGCAGACGAGCTCGATGTTTCGGACCCCGAGGTGCTGGTCAAGCTGGCTGATGGTTGTGGCTTCGAGGGTCGTGCGCTGCTCGAGGCGGCCCCGGACATGGCCGCTGCCGCACTGGAATCCACCGAACAGGCCCGCGGTCTGGGGGTCTTCGGCGTTCCCTGGTATGTGGTCGACGGCGAGGCCTTCTGGGGTCAAGACCGACTCGATTTTGTGGATCGCGCGCTCAGCCGCCAGCACTCGGTGCGCTAACTCACTGCGTCACCCCAATTCGCCAAACCCGGAGACTTCGCTCACCCGTGCCTGCGCCACTTCGCTTCCATGCCCCCTGCCCACGGGGCCTCGAATCTCTGTTAGCTGACGAATTACGAGCGCTCGGCGCGACGATCCTGAGCCAACCTGGAGGAGGTGTCCGATTTGAAGGCGACGCCGCGATCGGGATGGCAGCCAACCTCCATTCCAGACTCGCCAGTCGGGTGTTGCGCGAGGTCGCTCAGGGCGAGTACCGCGATGAGCGCGATCTCTACGAACTCGCCTTGCAGACTCCCTGGGGGCGTTGGCACGATGCTCAAGCCACGGCGCGAATCGACGTGACAGCCACCCGATCGCCACTGCAAAGCCTTCATTTCGCCCTGCAGCGGATCAAGGACGGATTGGTGGATCACCACCGGGAACACAGTGGCGAACGCCCCTCGATGGATACCCGAAAACCAGACCGTCGCATTTTTGCCCATCTCGACGCCCGGCAGGCAACGCTCTATCTGGACTGGTCCGGTGAGGCGCTCTTCAAACGGGGCTGGCGACGCGAGGGCTTCGAGGCCCCGCTCAAGGAAAATCTTGCAGCAGGGCTGTTGGGGCTTGCGGGCTGGACCCCAGATCAACCCCTCTTTGATCCCTTCTGTGGATCGGGCACAGTGGTGATCGAAGCCGCAGACATCGCGTCCGGTCGTCCGCCTGGTGCCCGACGACGGTTTGCGTTCGAGCGGATGCGAGACTTTGACCAGCGACTCTGGTCCCAGATCCGCGAGGCGTCTCATGCCGCGGCCATTATCGCCAAGGGACCATGGCGCGCTGGTTCGTCTCATTCTGGTTCGTCTCATTCTGGCTCGAGTCGTGATGGCTCCGGCCTTGCACCGATCATCGGCTCCGACATCTCAGTCGCTGCGATCGCGACGGCCCAAAATAATCTCGCCGCGGCTGGTCTCGCGCCAGAAGCTGTTCAGCTTCGACAACTCGATGTGCTCCATCTCGATGTAGCACCCGCCGACCATGGCCTCCTGGTCACTAACCCACCCTACGGCGAGCGTCTTGACCTTGGCGGACGTCAGTCACTGGCCCAGGCCGATCGATTCTGGCCAGCCTTTGCCACCCTGTTGAAACATCGATTCCCAGGCTGGAGTGCCTGCCTGTTAACCAGCGACCCAACGCTGCCCAAGCGTATGCGTCTGGCCGAAACTCGTCGGACGCCTCTCTTTAATGGTGCGATTGAATGTCGGCTGTTTCGATTTGAAATCTACGCGGGGTCGAAGCACAAGGCGACCACCGAACCACCGGCGTTATCCGAGGCGACCCAACCCGAATGAATCCGCTTGGCGTGTCGATTCAGGCATCCCTTCAACAGGTCCGCACCCGTATTCGCAATGCGGAACAGGCCTGGGGACGTGCGCCGGGAAGCGTGCATTTGCTGGCGGTCTCAAAAACCTTCGGCCTCGATGAGATTTCAGCCGCATGGATGGCCGGCCAAACGTCGTTTGGTGAAAACTACGTACAGGAGGGCATCCAGAAAATTGAGGCGATGCCCGAGGCCTTGCTAACGCTCCGACCGGAACCGCTAACACCAAAACCGATATGGCATTTCATCGGGCCGTTGCAGTCCAACAAGACTCGGGCCGTTGCCGAACACTTTGATTGGGTCCATACGGTTGACCGGGAGCGCATCGGCCAGCGCCTCTCTGAGCAACGGCCGGCATCACGGGGCCCGTTGCAGGTTTGCATTCAGGTCAATGTGAGCGGCGAATTGAGCAAGAGCGGTGTGGCACCCCACGACGCGCTGGCTTTGGTCGAGTCGTTATTACCGCTCGCCGGACTTCGCGTGCGGGGCCTGATGGTCATTCCGGAAGCGCTCACTGAGTTCAGCGAGCAACGCGCAGCGTTTGCGCGGGCACGGCAACTCTTTGAATCGATCGGCGCCACCCTGTCCGGGATCCCCTCACTGGCGCCTGCACTCGGCGGATGGGACACCCTCTCTATGGGCATGTCGGCAGATCTTGAGGCGGCAATCGCCGAAGGAGCTACGATCGTTCGGGTCGGGAGCGCGATTTTTGGTTCGCGCGCTGCGGGCGCAACGACGCCCGTCTAAGCCCGCCCGTCTGATCCTGCCCGTCTGATCCTGCCCGTCTAACTCTGCCTGTCTGAATCTCTCCAGGCCTGTCTGATTCAGGCCCCAATCATCGACAGTCTTAAGCAGCGGCAGGAGCCATCGCTTTCAGGGCTGCGGCCAAACGGCTCTTGTGGCGAGACGCCTTGTTTTTGTGAATGATTTTCTTGTCAGCGATCCGATCAATCGTGCTGGTCGCTGCGCGATAAACTGCTTCAGCGGCGGCCTTGTCGCCCGCATCAATTGCCTTGCGGGCTGATTTGATTGCGGTACGAAGCGTCGAGCGCAGGCTCGAGTTGGCAGCGTTGAGCTTGACGTCTTGGCGAGCTCGTTTACGTGCGGAGGCAATATTGGCCATTAAGGATTCCGGCGAATAATTAGGAAAGCCTTCTAGGATAACCGCCATTGACATATGGATGCAATACCCGTGAAATCCCGTCCATGAATCTTCTGCGTGCGGCCGGCACGGTCTCAGCGCTGACGCTGCTCTCCCGAATCACCGGCCTGATTCGGGAAAACGTCACTGCAACCCTTTTTGGCGCAAGTCCGCTGACGGACGCGTTTTTTGTCGCCTTCAGGCTGCCAAATCTGCTGCGCCGGATGTTTGCAGAAGGGGCTTTCTCGCAAGCATTTGTTCCGCTGCTGGCGCAGGCCCGCGGCGATGACAGCGAGTTAGCGCGGGCCGAAGCTGCCACCTTGATCGATCGGGTCGCAACCCTCTTGTTCTGGATCCTGGTTCTGGTCTCCATCGCTGGTGTCGCTGGCGCACCCTTGCTCGTGTTGGCGATGGCTGGCGGACTCGCACGCACGCCAGAAGCATTCGACGCGGCGGTTCTGATGACGCGCTGGATGTTTCCCTACATCCTGCTCATCTCCATGGTGGCTCTAGCCTCCGGAGTTCTGAATACCTGGCGGCGATTCGCCGTTCCAGCGGCAACCCCGGTACTTCTGAATCTGGCAATGATCGGTACGGGCTGGGGCCTTTCCAGCCACCTTGACCCGCCCATCCTGTCGCTCGCTGCCGGTGTCATGGTGGGTGGTGTGCTTCAATTGGGAATTCAGATCCCCGCGCTGGCTCGACTCGGCCTTTTACCAAAGGTCCGGCTTAACCTTTACCGCGCGCTCCGAGACTCACTGCGCGATGCCCGCGTGCGTAAGCTGTTGGCACAAATGGCGCCCGCCACACTGGCCGTCTCGGTTGCACAGATTTCACTGATCATCAACACACAGATTGCGTCGAGACTTGCCCCCGGGTCGGTATCCTGGATTTCCTACGCGGATCGGCTGATGGAGTTTCCGACCGCGTTGCTGGGAGTCGCATTAGGGACTGTTTTGCTGCCCACGCTCTCGTCCGCCCACGCCGCCGGAGATCATCCCCGGTATGCCCTACTGCTGGATTCAGGGCTGCGCCTCACCGTGATCGCTGCCCTGCCCGCGATGGTCGGCATGGCCTTGCTTGCAGAGCCGCTCACCGCGCTGCTCTTTCATTACGGACGCTTTGAAGCCCACGATGTCACGATGACGGCTCGCGCCGTCACGGCCTACGCGGCAGGCCTCGTCCCCCTGGTAGCGATCAAGATCCTTGCCCCGGGTTTTTATGCCCGCCAAGACATCCGTACGCCGGTCCGCATCGGAATCGCCGTGCTCGCGGCGACTCAGGCGATGAATTTCGTTCTCGTCCCCTGGCTGGACCATGCCGGACTGGCGGCGGCCATTTCGGCGGGGGCCTGGATCAACGCCTCTCTGCTCCTCATCGGATTAGCCCGAGCTGGGGCCTGGCGAGCCCAACCGGGTTGGGCCGTCTTCAGTCTGCGGGTCGCCGTCGCCATCGCCGCACTGTTGGCAATGTGCATCGCCGGACGGCCGTGGTTAGCCTGGAACCTCGAGGCGCAATCGCTTTGGTGGCGTGCCGCCCAGACCCTCGGATTTGTTGCCATGGCCGCGCTCCTCTACGGAGCCAGCCTGTGGTTACTTGGTTTGCGGCCGAACCAGTTCACCCGCGGGTTCACCGAGGCCAACACCGAAGCCAAGTTAGTCCCGCCACTCGCCAAACCCTAGCCACGATGGAATCAGCACCCACCACGTCAATCACCCCCACCGAGTCGATCGGTGCCGCGGCCCCGGCAGCCCTCGCCGGTTCAATCGCCGGCCCGAGCAGGCGACTCTGTTTCGTGGGTGGCGGAAATATGGCCAGCGCACTGATCGGCGGGCTCATCCGCGCGGGCTCGACCGTGCAGATCGCAGGTGTCGTTGAGACACTGGCTGAACAGCGCGCCCAATTAACCGAACGTTTTAACGTCCCGACATTCGCCTCACTCGCGCAAGCAGCCGGTGCCAAGGCGTTCGAGGTCGATGCCGTCGTGCTTGCTGTGAAACCGCAGCAGCTCCAACCCGTCGCGCGCGAGCTGGGCCCATATGCCACCGGATGCGCTGTCATCAGTCTCGCGGCAGGCATTCGAGCAACGGACATTGCGCGATGGCTCGGCGGCCACGAACGGATCATTCGCGCCATGCCCAATACCCCAGCGCTGGTGGGCGCGGGCATCACAGGCCTATTTGCAATGCCGCGGACACCCGAAGTTGACCGAACCTTGGCAGACCAGCTGATGTCGGCCGCCGGCACGACACTCTGGGTTAGTACTGAGCGCCTGATCGATGCCGTTACGGCGATGTCCGGAAGCGGCCCGGCCTACGTCTTTCATTGGATGGAAGCCATGCAATCTGCCGGCATTGAACTTGGGCTCAGCCCCGAGGCCGCCCATACCCTGACCATGGCAACTTTTCAGGGCGCGACCCGCCTTGCGATGCAGTCAGATGAACCACCCTCCCGTCTGCGCGAGCGAGTGACCTCTCCGGGCGGAACGACTGCGGCGGCGCTGGCTGCCATGGCCGGAGCAGGGGTCGAAGCGGGGATTAAAGCTGGGGTCCACGCGGCGAATCACCGTGGCGCAGAACTCGGCGACGAGCTCGGCCAGGGTTGATCACCCCCAGGTCTGCACCACCAAACCGGCAAACACGGCAAAGCCAAACCAGGTGTTGTGATGGAACGCTCTCAGGCAGGCCGCGGGATCCCGTCTTCGGATCCAGACCATATGGCAGACGGCGATACCACCCGCCGCACCCAGCCCCGCTACCCAGGCCGCTCCGAACCCCTGCCGTTGACCGACGATGCCGAGTAGCGCAAGCGCGACGCCATAACAGCCAAAGACTGCGTAAATGTCATAACGACCAAAGGTAATGGCCGATGTCCGGATCCCGATGCGCAAATCGTCTTCGCGATCGGCCATGGCATATTCGGTGTCGTAGGCGATGGTCCAGAACCAGTTGGCGGCGAACAGCGCCCAGCCCGTCAGTGGAACGGAACCCTGCACCGCTGCGAATGCCATTGGGATCCCCATGCCGAATGCAATCCCAAGCACCGCTTGCGGAAGTGGCAGGAACCGCTTGCAGAACGGGTAGATCACGGCAACTGCGACTGCCACGAGCGCCATCCCACGCGCCGCGTTGTTGAGCCAATAAAGGAGACCCGCCGCCGCAAGCGCCAACACGCCCGCCACCGCAAGTGCTTCGCGAGATCGGATGGCCCCCGATGTCAGGGGTCGGTCCTTTGTGCGGGCGACATGCCGGTCGAAATCCCGGTCGGCCCAATCGTTCACTGCGCAGCCAGCCGAGCGCATCAGGAGAGTGCCAACCCCGAAGATCACGATCCAGGACGTCTCGGGCAGTCCATTGGATGCCATCCATAAAGCCCAGTAGGTCGGCCACAGGAGCAAGAGCGTGCCAATCGGTCGATGCAGGCGTGTCAGGCGGCCGTAAAGTGCCAACCTCTCGAGCAAGGCGCTGGGTGCAAGATAGGCCCCCGAGGTCATGGCAGATTCAGGACTCGACTGCGGGGCGTTGGCAGCACGCCACCCCCCTGAAACTGCTCAATCACCGGCGTCCCGGCCGCGCGGGCGGATGAAGCGGATGAAGCGGATTTGGCAGAAGACCGCTGAACACCCAACGCCTGAACCGGCGTTGCCAGCACAAGCCCATCCGCTACCCAGCGCCGCAATGTGATGGTTCCGACCCCTTTGACACGTTCATCAAAGTCGGCAAGGCTGCTGAACGGAGCCCGTGCACGCTCGGCGAGGATACGTCCCGACATGGCGGGACCAATCCCCTTGAGCGATTGCAGTTGTTCGTCTGTGGCGGTGTTGATTTCGACCGAATGACGAACCTCGGCCAGCCCCGGCGTTGCCCAGATCACGAGGAGCAATGCCAGCCTGCCAACGAACTTCCCGACGAACTTCCCGACGAAATTCCCAGCGAGTTTCACAACGAAAAAGGAAACGCTCATATCCAAGAACTCCGGCCCAAAGATGGTCTCAGGATAAGCCGGTCGCGGCCATCAGATTTAGGCCTTTTGGGTGAGCCATTCGATGTAGTCAGCAACACCGGTTTCTACGCCCCGAAAGGGGACATCGCAGCCAACGGCCCTGAGTTCACTGAGATCAGCCTCGGTAAAGCTCTGATACTTACCCTTTAGGCTATCGGGGAAGGGTACGTAACGAATCAACCCCTGCTCAACCAACTCGGCCAGCGGCAATTCGGCCTGGCCCTGAGACTTGCGCATCGTGTTGGCGACCGCCTGAGCTACTTCGTTGAAAGCCTGCGCGCGCCCAGACCCGCAGTTATAGACGCCGGAATGATCGCGCCCCTCGGCGGCTTCGCGAGCGAACCAGAGATTAACCGCAACCACATCGTCGACATGGACAAAGTCGCGGGACTGTTGGCCTTCCCGCCAACCATCCCAGGCGCCAAAAAGACGGACGAACCCTTCGGCGCGCCACTGGCCCACCTGATGAAATGCCACCGAAGCCATTCTGCCTTTGTGCTGTTCGCGGGGGCCGTAAACATTGAAATATCGAAGACCGATCACGGGCGCTGGCAATCGAGGAGACCCAGCCGCCCGAATCTGCTGTCGGACAATCTGGTCGAACAGGAGCTTCGAATAACCGTAAACATTCAACGGATGCTCATGTTCGGGGCGCTCTGAAAATTGTTGGCTGCCCCCGTAAACCGCCGCCGAAGATGCATAGATGAGCGGAACACGCTCTTGCTGACACCAGTTAAACAGGGTCCGCGACCATCGGTAGTTATTTGCCATCATGAAGCGGCCGTCATGTTCCATGGTGTCCGAACAGGCACCCTGATGAAACACCACACTCGGTCGCGGCAATGATGCTAAGCGCGCCAAGAATTCGTCTTTGTCGAAGTAGTCGGCGATCGTCAGATCGACGAGATTCTGATACCGATCGCCGGTCGTGAGGTCGTCAACCACAATGATGTCGCGCTCACCCTGCGCATTGAGTGCGCGCACCAGGTTCGATCCGATAAAGCCAGAACCGCCAGTAACCAGAATCATTCTATTCTCCGAACAATTACGACTGGGCAGGCACGCCTGCAAACAGTTCGTCTAGCGAAATCGCAACGGTCCCCAACTTACCAACCACGATACCCCCCGCTCGGTTCGCCAGGCTAACCGCCTCCTCGACCGTCTCACCGCGCGCCAACATGGCACCGAGCACAGCGACCACTGTGTCTCCAGCGCCCGACACATCGAACACTTCGCGGGCGTGGGCCGGTACATGAAAGGTGCCCTGACTGGAAAACAACGTCATGCCCTCTTCACTACGGGTCAATAGGAGGTGGTCGAGCCCAAGGGATTGTCGGAGATTCTGCGCGCGGTTGGTCAGATCTTCTTCATTGAGCCAACGCCCGACGACTGCACGCAATTCGGCGCGGTTGGGCGTGAGCAGCGTTGCACCCGCGTAGCGCGCGTAATCTTCACCTTTCGGATCCACGATGACCGGAATTCGGGCCTGTTTGGCTGCCGTAATCATCGATTCGATGCGGTGAAGAGCTCCCTTACCGTAATCCGAAAGAATCAATACATCCTGGTTGGCAATCCGCGCGCAAACCGCCGCGAGCTTGGCGTCGAGCAGTGACGCTTCGGGTTGGGCTTCGAAATCCACCCGAATCAGCTGTTGCTGGCGCCCAATCACACGCAGCTTGATAGTGGTGGGCAATTTCGGATCACGCCACAACTGGGCCGTGATGCCAGCCTGCGCCGCCAATGCCTCGATACAGCGTCCGGGTTCGTCATCGCCCACAATTCCCGCCAGAGTGGTTACGCACCCCAGCGTGGCGGCGTTTCGCGCGACGTTGGCCGCGCCGCCAAGTCGTTCCTCGACCCGTTGAACGCGAACCACCGGAACCGGAGCCTCGGGCGAAATGCGCTCGACCTCACCAAACCAGTATCGGTCGAGCATGAGGTCACCGACGACCAACAGTCTGGCCTGTGCAAAATGACTCATCCCTGAATCTCCTCGATACGTCGTGGCGAACATGAGGCCCAACGGTGACAACCGGGGCAATGCCAATGAAATTGGCGCCCCTCAAATCCGCACTGAAGACAACGATAGCGCGCGACCCGCTGCAGTTGCGGTCGCATCAACTGACGAATCAACGTTTCGCTCAAAGCGGAGGAAGTACTCTCGGCGTCGGTCTGTCCGGTGGGGAGCGCGCCTTCACGCAACGCGAGAAGGCTCTCCAGACCCTGAAGCGAGGGGCGCTCTGTGAGCGCGCGGGTCGCCCACGCCTGCGCCGCAGAAAGCCCCTCGAGGACCAGCTTTGATCGAGCAATCGCCTGGACGAAGTCGCTTGAGGGCTCGCGCTGGTGACAGTCCTCGAGCCAGAGAATTCCTTCGTCGAGGCGTCCGGCGTTGCGCCAGTCTTCAAGTACCTGTTGCGCGACAGGCGCGAGGTAGATCGGAGCAGCCTCCCCCAAATTCATCCATGCTGCGACAGCGGCCGCAAAATCGCCACGCTGGCGCGCCAATTCCGCGGTGAGTTGCAGGACCCTCGGGTGGCGCTCCCCTTCCGGCATTGCCGCGGCAGCGAGCAAGGCGGCCTCCGACGCCTGTTCGCAATAAAAATGAACAATCCACTGCGCAACGACTTGGCGCTGTTCACGTTCGGCGATTTCGAGCCGTTCGATGGGAATCGCCAACCATTCGCGACCCAGCGCAATGGCCCGCGGCCAGTCGCGCTCGGTTTGCGCGATCTCGAGTCGGCAAAATACGGCGCGAGTCGCCAGCGCAGTCGGGGCTAATCGCGTGAAAACCTCCTCCGCGCGGTCGAGCAGACCCGCTTTCAGATAATCCTGGCCAAGTTCGTAGTGCGCCTGATCGCGCACCTTTTCAGCCAGATCCATTCGACCAGCCAAGTGTTCATGGACGCGAATCGCGCGATCGGTCTCGCCGCGACGGCGAAACAAATTACCCAGAGCAAAGTGAAGTTCGGCCGCTTCGGGGTCAAGTCGAACAACATCGACAAACGCGTCAATGGCGCGGTCCGACTCTTCATTGAGCAGATGGTTCAGGCCCCGAAAATACGCATCCGGAAGTCGCCGGGCCTCCTTCGACTGCTGCCGCAAATCAGCGCGAGCGGCAAACCATCCGAGGGCGAACAACAGCGGAAGGATCAGCAGCCACCAAAGCTCAAACTCCATCGTGCAACCAACCGACTAAGGCAAAGGTCGCGCAGCATCGACGCTGGGCGATGCGGTCGCGCCCGGCGGATCACCCGCTTGCATTGAATCGATGGTGCGCCGCAGTCGCCCGATTTCTCGGCGCTGGCGAAACAAGGTGGGGACAATGGCCAGAAGGCCGAGCGCCGCACCCGATGCAAAAAAAGCGAGCAGGAACAAAACCAGCGGCTCGCGCCACGCCAGATTGGCACCCCAGAGACGCAGGGTCACCAATTCGGTGTTCGACATGGCAAACAGCAGCAAGACCAAAAAGAGCGAAATCCGAACAATCCAGCCAAGGACGTTCATCTCTCGCCCTGCTGGGTAGTACGAAGCCCTGGGTAAATCATTCAGCCCGCGCAGTCAGGTCCACGCGCAGACGGAGCTCCTTTCCCGGTTTGAAATGGGGCACCCGCTTTTGCGGCACCTGCACCTGTTCACCCGACTTGGGATTACGGCCGAGCCGTGGGGGGCGATGC
>Ga0209598_10000533_pt1 | contig 30522 bp, 28 predicted proteins | sample M_140807_EF_Meta_FD_187317 | JGI IMG/M metagenome (GOLD analysis project Ga0209598, IMG submission 187317) | Freshwater microbial communities from Lake Montjoie, Canada to study carbon cycling - M_140807_EF_MetaG (SPAdes) (version 2) | ecosystem: Environmental > Aquatic > Freshwater > Lake...
TGGAAACCAACGTCAAGATCGGATTGGGTTCAACACGCCAGAGTGTTCATATCAGTGGTTACAGATCGGTTAACGGGCCGGGTGACACCTCCTTCACCCAGCCGGGCTTTGTTTTCACCCAGCCATCCAACATTGGGCTGAATGTGGTGAACCGGTTTGCTGTACTCCCGGAAGTGGGAGCCAAGGTAAGTTATGATTTATTAGACTGGTGCAGCATTAGCTTGGGGTATAATTTCCTATATCTTTCAAGCGTAGCGCGTGCTAACAATCAATTCGATAACAAAACCCAGCCCAATACAGAGTACTCGCCAGTAGCGTATACGGGCACCCGCCCGGCATTTCTCAAGGAAAGCACCGATTATTGGATGCAGGGAGTGTCAGCTGGCCTCGAGTTTCGCTACTGACAGTCTAATCAAATATGCGAAAATAGTGTCAAAAAAAGGGAATTCGGCTAGCTTACCGCTAGCCGGATTCCCTTTAAGTTTTTACCCTATCAGTAAGTGCTTGTTCGATCCTCTTGCGGAGATAGTCACCATGTGGAGCGCTGCGGTCATTGCCGGCTGTTGCGTCTGGATCGCATCTGCCCAAAATGCTCTGACGATTGAAAACGTCAGACCAACGTTTGGGTCGCCTGGTCCAGATCGCGCTGGTGCACTTCAAGTTTATCCAGGCGATACGCTGTTTATCAGCTTTGCCTTGAAAGGCTTGCAGACCAACAACCAGGGTCAAGGCAAGGTTCGGCTTGAAGTTGAAGCCACCGATGCTGCTGGTACACGCGTCTTCCGTCAAGACAGTGGTGAATCGACGTTCCTCAACGCTTTGGGCGGGGACTCGTTCCATACCAACGTGCGTCTCGATATGGGGCCCAAGACGGCTCCCGGTAAGTACAAAGTCAAGGTCATTGCAACCGACCTGACATCTAAAACGAATGCAACCAGAGAAAGCGATATTGAAATCCTGCCCCCGGGATTTTCCATTGTTAAGGTTACTGCCGGAACAGATCAGAACCTGTCCGCTTCGGCCTCTGTTTTCGGAATTGGTCAAGCCCTTTATGTGGGGTTCGCTGTGGTTGGATTCCAGAACGAAGCGGCAACCAAGCACCCCAATCTTCGCCTTGAAATGAAGGTGAAGGAAGGTGGTGTTGTTCTTGCAGGTGCCAGCCAGACGGGCGAAGTCAACGCGACTCAAGCCGAAAAGGTGCCGCAAGGAAGTTCCATGGTTCCCGGTCGTTTCCTCCTGCCTCTGAATAAGGTTGGAAAATTCACTGTTGAAGTAACCGCCACAGATCTGGTTACCCAGAAAGTGGCAGGTCCCATCAGCTTTACATTCGACGTGGTGAGCCCCAAGTAATAGTCCCCCGGTCATCGGTCTACGGGGAATTCGAGGAGAGCAACCCATGCGTTCATGGTGGCGCGGCTTGGCAATGGCCGCAGTGGCTTGGACAGGGATCGTGGGATGTGGATCTGAAGCTCCGAAGAGGAATCCTCAGGCTTCTGCCCCTTCATCCCCCGCTCCCGCGGTGACTGTGTCGGGAGCACCTGCTCCATCTGCTCCAGCAGTTTCTTCGGAATCTGTGAAGGTATTGAGTTCGCGAGGAACTGTTCTAGTTCGACACGAAAACAAAGGCGGAACTTACCGGACTATTGATAAGGAATCATCTGTTGGCCCGGATCAAACAATTCTCTCGTTTCATGACGGGGTGATTGCATCCGCTAATGGTAAGGTTCAAGCTACGTTGCGTTCAGATCTGTCCGGAAAAAACCCGTTGCCGGTTCTTGAGTCGGCAGTTGTAACCCGAACGCCTTCCTCTGGAGTAGACCTTGAGCTGAAGCTTAGCCGTGGTCGGGTGGATTTTGTTAATACAGCTAAAGAGGGCAAAGTAACCGTCAGGATCGTAGGCCCATTTACTTCTTCAGATCTCGTTCTAGCAAGTCCGGGAACTCGCGTTGAGGTTGAGATTTACGGCCGATGGTTGCCTGGGTCACGCTTTGCGGCCCTTCCCGAAAATACGAAATATGTTCCTGAGAATTCTCCAGTCCTTCGCTGGATGGTGTTGGTGCTTAAGGGTGAAGTTGAGATCCAACATCCTCTTTCTAGCTTCAGCCTTAAAGCGCCTCCAGGAAACGCACTTATTCAGGCTCAAACCATCAATTCGGAACGGCCTGTTCCAGAGCATCTCGATGCTCTTCCCGATTGGGTGAACGAAGATCCCAAGGATCCAGAAGTTGCCAAAACAAAACCAGCTTTGGAAAAATTGGCTGCTGCTTTAGCCAGTCATGGTGATCCCTCAAAGGCATTTGAAGAGTTCAGTCAAAGCAAGGATCCGGTCGAGCGAATTATTGCCGTATACGGATTGGCTGCTATCGACGAACTTGAAAAAATGTTCGTGATTATCCGTTCGTCGAAGCAAGAAGATGTTGTGGATGAAGGCATTATTGCCCTCAGACATTATCTTGGTCGTGGTCCCGGAGTAGACCAAGCATTTTACAAGTTTCTAATGACCCATCAAATCAACAATCAGCCTGTATTTAAGGCATCGCAGGCGGAAGCTTTGATTGATTTGATCTATGGGTTCAATGAAGAACAAAAGGCTCAGCCGACGACCTACAGCTATCTTTTGAAGCAATTGTCAAACAAGCGCCAAGCTTTCAGAGGACTAGCAATCTGGCATCTGGAGCGTCTGGTTCCAGATGGCCAGAAAATCGGATATGATCCTACTGACGAAGAGCCCGCCCGTGAGCTTTCCATCAAAAAGTGGCGTGACAAGCTTACGGAATTGAAGAAGCTGCCGGAGCCACTTCCAGCAGCCAAGCCTCCTGTTGCCAAACCTGCGGCACCGAAACCTTGATCAAACGGCGGGATTGATTCTTTTCAATCCTGCTCCCAGATACCCGCAAGCCACGGAGCGTTGATCATGTTCTGCACACGCCCTTTTACCCCTGCTTTGGTCGCCCTGCTCATGTTGACTGGTTCCGCTTCCGCCCAATGGGGTGGCGGATTCCAAAATTCATGGCTCGGCCAGTACGGCTACGGTTATGGCCGAGGTGGAATAGGCGGTGGCATAGGCATGGGAGGAATGGGCGGCTATGGCATGGGTGGCTTCATGCCCGGCATGGGGCCAGGCGGCTACATGATGGGTTTGGCATCGGTAACCAATGCTAATGGTCAGTACCAGATGCAGATCCAGCAAGCCCGCGTGGAACAGCAGCAAGCTGAACGCGAACGCTACAAGTCTCGTTTGGCTTGGGATCAAACCCGTATCGATGAATTGAAATTGCGCGGTGAAGAGGCGACTGCTAGCCGGCAATATCGCGAAACAGTTCGCGATCAACAGCGTCAGGAAACGCTCAACTGGAGCAGAGATAATCCTCCCACTCACTACATCATGAGTGGTTTGGCCCTCAACGCCATCATGGATGAAGTTCGTAAAATCCAACTGGCCACCAACATGCGCGGCCCGCAAATTACGGTCGACCAGGATGTTCTCGATCATCTGAATGTCAATAATGGTGGCACGTCTGGTGGCGGTGGTTTCAGCCTTATCAAGAATGATGGCAAGTTGAACTGGCCTATTTCTCTGCGCACCTCTGAGTTCAATCCAATTCGTCAAGAAGTGGATCAGATCATGGGTCAGGCAGTTCGCATGGTCAAATCTGATAGCCTTGATGGTGATACCTATAACAAGCTGCTTGCTGAATTGGACAAACTTCAAAAAGCGATAGACGCCGTGGTCGGTGATCTTCGGCCGGGTGACTTTATTCTTGCAAATAGGTTTATCAACAGCCTCAACAAGGAAGCCCGTGTACTTTCAGATCCGGATGCCAAGAAATATTTCTCGGGTGAATTCCGTGCTCAAGGCGGAACTGTTGGTGAAGTGCTTGAGAATATGTTTAAAGGCGGCCTGAAGTTCTCTGAAGCCAACGACAACGACCGCACTGCATACAACTCGTTCTACAACTCACTGATGCAGTACGATACTGCCCTTCTGCAAGCTGTTGGCCCATTAGCAGGTGCTGCTGGTCCATCTGCTCCAGCCAACAAGCTTCCGAATAATCCGAATCCTTGATTCGTTTTAGAAAATAATCAGGATTGAATGGAGATGGAGCGCCTTAGGCGCTCCATCTCCATTTGGTATTCTGGTGGATCAATGTCTGCTGCCTGACTCATGATGAGTACGGCTTCATCCCCTGCCCGCAAATACCGAATCTGACAGGTTGTTATCAGATCTAGGCAGCTGAAATTCACGTCGTACCCACGGCAGGTTACTCCACCGATGATTTCTTCAGCAGCCTCCTCTTCGAGGTCCTTGTAATCTTCGCGCATGGTTTCAAGGGTTACTTCTGCAGCTTCGTCCAAGTCTTCGATAGGACCGAGTGGTTTGATGAGGATAAATGCCGACTCAGGGCTTTGTACAGTTACTTGCCAATCGTCGCCGTCTGTTTCTCGCTCAACCTGCCAGCCTTCTGGATGGATGAATCGCAATCCATGAGTGTCATACCAAGGCATTGGGTTCATTACCTCGCGGTCAAGAACATTAAAAGTGCTGGAGATGGGACTCGAACCCACACGGAGCTTGCGCTCCCACAGATTTTAAGTCTGTTGCGTATGCCATTCCGCCACTCCAGCGCGTGACACCTGACCTGATTCTAGCAACCAAAATGCCTGCCGCTAAGGCCGAACGGAGCCATGGTATCAAGAACCGTCACGTTCTTGCCATTACTTCCATGTTAAATCAATGTTCAGAATGCGAACGTTCTCATGCTTTTCATATTCACCAAGCCACTTGTCAACTTCTGCTTTGTCCCATGGATGTCCCGGATCAGGATAGTCAGCCGGGATTCTTCCACTGTAACCGTTGATAACTCTTACGTTGGCCTTCAGCCCTGCCCACATGGCGCATATGTGGGCTGTTTCCATGTTTGTTTGTGATGTAATTGGTGGCCTGATATAGGCCGTTTGGCAGCCTTCCAATTGCTCAGCCAGTCTGTTGGCTTCACGATAAAATGGTTCTGCAACGAAACTAGGCAGGTTGACGCGCACTTGTTCCACCATTGATATGGCCAAAACAGCCAAGCCTGCGGCCCGACGCCACCATGTAGACGCAATCAGACGATGAATGTAACGGTCGTAGCCAGCGGCTCCGGCGACGACAAAAAAGAAAAACGCAACAGTCCAAATCCGAGCCACGACGCGTATAGCCTTGGCCCCGGGAACAATTGAATAAATGATGGCCCAGATTGTGTAGCCTTTCCAGACAAGGCTGATGACTGCCAGAAATACGAACGATCCAAGAGCGCAGATGATGAGGAGTCGGCCAGTTGACGCGCTTTTTTTCAGGCTGAAAACGATGGAGATAATGCTGACAAGAGAAAGGATGTAGGGCATGAATCCAAAAAAGAGCCAGGTTTCCATGCCGTGTTGGAGGTGTGTGAACCTCGACATGGCGGGCCAGGCAATCCACCCGGGGGGTGGTGCCAACCATGACGACCAGCGTGGCGCATAAAGGATACATTCAGACAAAGGTCGCGGTGAGGCTGTATTAGCAATTAAATACATAGCAATAATTGGTATTAGGCAAGTAATTGCTGCGCAAGCAATGAGACTACTGGCGACTGGATTGTTGCGCAGGTGGTCAAGAACCATCGCACGGGAATTTCTGTCAAATATGAGGACCATTATCGAAAATAAGGCCATGGCGAACGCTGTGAACCAACCCAAATAGATACACGCAAGAATTTGCATGGTTGCGCAGCCCGTTAAACCCAGCAGGTTGATGGTTTTTCCGTGTTGAAGGTATGACCACAGGAAGGCGATTGCCGGTGCCGTGAATAGTTGACATAGGAGTTGTTGGTGCCCGACCTGATTGCTGCGGATCATTCCGAAAGAAAACAGAAATGAGGCGGTTGCGGCCGCAAGATGGCTGATTTCCATGCGACGCAAGGCCCAGACGGTGCAAATATAAGTCCCGCCAGCCATGGTGATAATCCATGCCTGATAGGCATGCGTTTCTACAAATATCAGCCTGAAAAACCAGTAAACAGGAGCCACGCCAATCAGAGTTTCCGAATAGGCCAAGACGTTTCTGGCGGGATAAAAAAATGGCGGATTCCAGAAATCGCCGGTGTAATTTGTTCTGGTGATGCAGGTCCAGGTGTGTTCGAGTATGTAATGATTGAGTAATGTGTCGCCTGGATTATCCTGAAGCCGTGTAAAACCGCTGAAAAACATCGGCCAAAACAGAATGGTCAGCCCAGCAGAGCAGACAAGGGAGTGCAGCATGAAATGTCGGCAAGATAACACTGATCTATATATTAGATTTAATAGGATATCGACGATTCGGTTCATTGTTAGAGCCGTTAAGTGCTTTGTGAGTTATCGTTGATTATTGTTGTTGGGTTCTGGTGCTTGATCAGGCCTTGGTAGCGGACTACCAGACCAAGAATGGGCGCCAGTGCGTTCGCTTCAAATTCAATTCCTTCGGTCTTCCCCGTTTCAATTCCAATGCCTGTTGGTGCCGAAAAAGGCGGCAATGGGATACCCGCAAATCGTGTTGAAACAACCTTAAGAGTTAATTGTGGTGGAGTAACTTTAAGTTGGAACACCATGGATAACCAGCCGAACGATTCATAAAGCAGGCCCCGATGAGCCCACTGGAACGATTGCAGTGGGAATTCATCGAATTGCCGCCGCCAGATTTCGCCCCGCACCCCGAAACGTATGCCTGGTTCGATTGCTAATTTGAGTTGGCATGAATCCCGTTGAGGCGGCAATCCGCCAAACCAGGCGGCCAGATGATGCAGCGGTGTTGAGCCACGCGTCACCCGTGCCATTCCCGCGAAATGGCATGGGTTTTCAACATCGTGAAATTGTCGCAATGTGCCTGGTAGAAGGTCCAATTCATCGCCCAGAATCTGACGATAAACGGATGGCATGCCGGTCCTCAGGCTTCACTACGGAAATTCGGCACCGATTTAGGCGTTTCGTCCACGTTGGTGACGGCGAATACGGAAAGCATGGGGTTCTTGCACTGTTCCTGGGCCGTCGATTCGGATGGTGGTTGAAGGAAGTCGTTCGCCAATGGGTGGTGCAACGGGATCGGCAACTCTCAGGAATGGGAGTACAACGCTGTTTCCTTTTCCTGATTGGTTTTGCCGCCTTGCAGCTGTTTTGTATTTGATATGGCAGAGCAGAGCGCGGAAACGCTGATGGTTCTTGAGGCGGAAACGGGCTTCTGTAAGGAGAGTGCGCGCCAAGTGGGATTGGCCAGAGCGCCTGTAGGCACGGAATAGTGCCAGAAATACTTCGTAGCTATCCGGATTGCAGCGCCATGCTTCGGACAGAATGGCAATCCCTTCGTTGACCAGCCCGGTGGTAACTCGAAGAAGGCCGAGTGCGCATCGGGCTTGCAGATGATTTGGTTGCCCTTCGAGGCATGAAAGATACCAGTTAGCAGCCGATTGCAGGTCGGCTCCCGCGCCTTTTTCCCAGGCACACCCGCATAGGTACTGGTACTGGGGGCATGAGGGCGATGTTGCTAGTGCTGCTTTCGCATACCGTCTGGCCGCGCGGAAATGGCGATTTTGCAAATTCAGCAAAGCGAGCATGGCAGAGGATTCGCCAACGGTGATCGGATCTTGATTGCGGAACGAATTCAATGTGCCCAGAGTGCGGGCCGCGGAACGTGGCATTCCGTGTGCCGACTGCCGTTTGGCACGGGCCAATAGATGCCCCGACAGGGAAATGGTGTTCAGCATGACGCCTCCGTGCGACCGTTGTCCAAAACAAGCACGCCCATCCATGGGCGTCCTGAGAATAACAAGTAAGCCCACGGGCACAAGGCCAGTGGGCAATTGATCGAAATCTGGGATGTTTGGGAAGCGTAGAGGGTTAGGCTTCGGTCGCTGCCTTGCCTCGACCACGTCCACCGGTTGCTGGCGGAGTCGCTGCAACAGGCTCTGGCCGGACCGTTTCGGTGGTTGCGTCACCCGGTGTTTCAGCAGCAGGCGGATTTCGTTTGGCGAGTACCTTGCGGGTAATCTCTTCCACCAGTGCTGGGTTGTCCCTTAGGAACTGTTTGGCATTCTCCCGGCCTTGGCCGAGGCGAATCTCGCCGTAATTGATCCATGCGCCAGACTTGTCAACAACGCGGTCTTCGATGGCCAGGTCGAGAAGATCGCCTTCGCGGCTGATGCCGTGATCGTGCATCAGATCAACTTCAGCAAGGCGGAATGGCGGGGCGATCTTGTTCTTGACCACCTTAACACGGACGCGGGAACCAACTGTTTCTTCGCCCTCCTTGATGGACGAGATTTTACGGATGTCCAAGCGTACAGAGCTGAAAAACTTGAGTGCCAAACCGCCCGATGTGGTTTCCGGGCTACCAAACATCACGCCAATTTTCTGGCGTATCTGGTTGATGAACACCATGCAGGTCTTGGTTTTGCTGATGGTGGGATTGAGAATGCGCAGCGCCTGACTCATGAGCCGTGCCTGAGCACCGACATGCGCATCGCCGATTTCTCCTTCCACTTCGGAGCGGGGCACCAGTGCTGCCACGGAGTCGATGACGATCAGATCCACAGCATTGGATTTGATAAGCATTTCAGCGATTTTCAGTGCTTCCTCGGCGCAGGAAGGCTGGCTGACAAGGAGTTGGTCCAGGTTCACGCCTAATTTTCGGGCCCAACCCGGGTCGAGCGCGTGTTCGGCATCGATGAACGCTGCAACACCGCCCTGCTTTTGGGCACAGGCCACCGTATGGAGTGCAACGGTGGTCTTGCCTGAAGACTCTGGCCCGAAGATTTCGATGATTCGACCTCGGGGAAGCCCCTTGCCTCCCAAAGCCAAATCCAAGCTGAGGGCCCCGGTTGAAATCCCTTGAATGTCGGCAATTCCCTCAGCCTTGCCAAGGGACATGATGGCTCCCCTGCCAAACTGTTTTTCGATTTGGGAAAGTGCGTTCTTCAGTTCGCGATCATCAGCCATGGTCCAACCCTCCCGGGCCGTTGGCCCGACCATTTATTCCTGCATCAGTGTACACATGTTCGCGTACCCTTCCATGGGTTCCTGCAACAACTTCATGGTTCCTTGCAAAAAATTCTGGCAACTCATTGGCCTGCTAGTGATTGGTTCAGTTGCCTAACTCTTTCCAGAACAGATCCCACCAGGATTCTTTCAACATCCTCACGCCATGAGGCTGGCAGGCCGTAGTAAATCATGGAAGTTGCGCCTTCGTAGCCGCCTTCCTTCAAAACCCGCTGCGAGGGAATATAGGCCATCACATCGTTGCAGTACGAGGCCACCCATGCGGGTTCGGGTATTTCTTTGGCCAGTCTCAAGGAATAGTCCACCACGACTTCGCCGCCCAGAAATACCAGATTCAGGTTGCCAATACGCCATGCCTGAACCGGAAATGGGTAGTCTGTGCGGAGCGGTTGGCCTGTCTTGAGGTCTGCCAAAAGAGTGCGCGCGCGGCTGGCCAGATATTTATCCTTTCCAGAGGCCTGCTGTTCCAAATCAGCCGGGGTGGGGGCAGCAGCTAGAGGCAAAGCAACTGATTTCAATGAAACGGCCAAGCCCTTTGGCATAGCAAGACCGGGTTTGGCAACAGCCTTGGCCACAGATTGGGCCAACTCTTCCCCATAACCTTTAGCCAGAGCGACGGTCCTTCGGGGCAAGGGGTTCTGGTCAGCACCACAGCCTGCCAGAAACAGGCAGGTTGCTCCGGGATACAAACCTTCCAACGAAGTGCTGGCGAAACCCGGGTAATCGGCGCACCACCGATCAAACGAAAGTGTTGTGGCATGGCAGGCATACCCGAACAGCAATCCAAGCACGCGACCGTCTGTGCTGCGCGCCGCCAGAACCGGCACGCGGTGATCTACCGGTCCAGCCAACGGTTTTCCCGCAGCCTTGATGGCTGGAACTTCAGCTTCTTTGTTAGCCCGACGATTCACGGCAAAACCACATTCACCCATGTGCCACGAAAGAGAGCACGGTGTCCATCGCCCCAACGCTTCCTTGGTTGCCGCATCAATTTGGTCGATCAAATAATCGGCATAAGCGCGGCTGCGCTCACGCAGGCCGTCGTCCAGTGGGTACATGCTTCTTAGGGTAGACCCAACTACCGGGCCGCAATGCGTGTGGGAACATGCCAGAACAATTTCTGCCTCAGACAATCCATACCGATCGAACAGACGCTTTTTCACCCGTTCTGTCAGGCCCGCATCGATGCCGACAAGGTCGAGTGCCACGGCAACAGCGCGCGCTTTCCCACCATCGCGCAGCGCAAATACGCGGGCGTTGAGTTCGGACTCTGTACCTGTGGCAGGTCCAGTCCGGCTGGCATAACCAGCCATCCAGAGTGCCTGCTGGGGTGTGATGGAACGTTTGGCAACACCCACTTCCCAACCCGATGCGACCAACAGCGCGACTGCGATAAGCATAATTGAGATTCCTATTATACTGACGAGTGGAGATGCCAGGCAACATCTGTCAGAACAATGAAGAACAAACCCACACTGATAATGGCGTTGACCTGAAAAAATGCCTGATTGACACGCGATAAATCGTCGGGTCGAACCAGTGCGTGCTCAACCACCAAAAGAACGGCAACAACCCCAAGGCCTACCAGATAAATCGGCCCGAGCAGGCCGGGGGCCAACCAAGGCAAGGGGGCAAGGCACAAAACCGTTGCGGCGTGGCAGAAACGCGACGCTACGAGGGCGCCACGCAGGCCCAGATATGCCGGCACACTGCGCAGCCCAACTGAGCGGTCATATTCGATATCCTGCGTCGCGTAAATCATGTCGAAACCGGAAACCCAGAAGAAAACAGATAAACCTAAAAGCAGTGGAATCCATGGTTCCGCAAGCACTCCCCATCCCAATGCCACTACCCAAGAGGCGGCGGGTGCCAGCATCAATGCTGCTCCCAACCAGAAGTGGGCCATTGCCGTGAAGCGCTTGGCATAGCTGTATCCGCAGATCCATGCCAAGGTGGGAATACTCATGATCAAGGGAACCGAATTACCCTCGAGCAGGAAAAGCGCTGTTCCTGCCACGAATCCAGTCGATGTGATCACAAAAAAAAGGACCACTGCCTTTGTGCCAAGCAACCCGGCTGGTAGATGCCTGGACGCCGTCCGCGGATTGGCCGCATCGATGTCGCGGTCAACGAGTCTGTTGAAAGCCATCGCGGCGGCCCTTGCGAGGCCAAGACAAACGACTATTCCTAGTAATTGAATCCATGAAAACCCATGAAGGCCCCAAACCAGAAGGCCCGCGGTCAACGCGAATGGCAAGGCGAAGAGCGTGTGGCTGAAACGAATCAGGCCAAGAAATCGTTGCGTCGTTTCCAATGTGTTCATGGTCATGGGCGGGGCTTCCCCACGTGGTTTTGTTTGTCATCTTACCATGCCTGCCCGCGCAAAGGACTCCCCTTTTGGCTTCCTTCTTGACACGCACCACGATTTTTGACTCCAGTGGTGAAAGATGGTTATGATGTCGATGGAGGTCGAACCATGATTTCTGCATCAATGCCTGTCTGTACCTGCGACAGATGCGGTTGTCGTTTGGACCGTGGTTCCTTGCGCTACGAAATGAAAGTTGGCGTGCGTCTGGCTCCAGCAGCACGCCTGCTCACCGATGACGATCTGGAGGAAAATCACCTCCATGCCGTGGCGCGCATGCTCTCGGACCTGCCCGATGACCAACCCGCACCAGTTGAACCTGAAGCCCACCACGCCGCCTTTGTTCTATGCCCCGCCTGCTGCCGACGCTGGCGCCACGATCCCTTGGGCAATCGCATGGCTCGTTAACGTTACATGCCATATGACCTCTTGATCCGTAGACTCACCATCGAAGCACTGTTGCAGTTGCGCACATGGATGAGTGGGTGTGATGGAACGGCAAAGTCCCGATACAGCCCGAAAGAATAATGAAGCCATTCGGTCAACGGATTACCATGCCGATGCCCCTGTAGATCAGCGCCTTGCTGCTATTGCTGCCACCATGCGCGAACTAAGCCGCGCAGACGATCCGCAGACCATGGCGCGTGTTTACCTCAGGCACCTGAAGCAACTGTTCCCATGCGACGGTTTGGTTGCCATTTCCCGCCGCGACCTGCCATCGCCCCATTACCGCGTAACGCGCAGTACTCTTTGGAGCGAAGATTTCGACCCCTGGAAAGACCGCGACAGCCTTCCTGTTTTGGCAGGCGGAATCCTTGGCGATCTCCTTTATGGGGACGAGGCGCGTGTTTTCGACTCGCTTGAAATTGCAACTAACGATCCGGCGCGCGAACATCTTGCGGGTTATCAGTCAATGGCGGCGATCCCCATGTACGATCAGGGGCGCGCGCTCAACCTTCTCGTGCTTCTCAGCAACAAACCGCGGGAATTCCGTGTCGAACAACTTCCCGATCTCGTACTGACGGCATGCCTTTACGGAAGGGCTAGCAATAATCTTGTATTGGCAAGAAAGCTCGAGGAGCAGGTCAGCGAACTTGCCTTTGAACTTCGCCGGATCGCCATGGTCCAGCAAGCCTTGCTGCCTCCTTCGACTCCTGCCATTTCCGGCCTAGAAGTGCGTGCCCGGCTTGCTGCGGCAAGGCGGGCCGGTGGCGACTACCACGACTTCATTCCACTGCCCGATGGTCGCTGGGCTTTTGTTATCGCAGATGTTTCCGGAAGCGGTGCCTCGGCAGCGGCGCTCATGGCTGTTGTCCACACATTGGCGCACACGGAAAGTGTCAGCGAACCGGGCAAGTTTCTGATGCGGGCCAACAGCCACTTGTGCGACTACGGTCTCAAAACGCTCGATTGCTTTGTCACCGCCTTTGTGGGCGTTTTTAATCCATTGGATCTTTCATTTACCTACGCTTCCGCCGGACACCCGCCACCACGGCTTTTCCGCCCTGATGTTGTTCGCACGCAACGGCACCTTCTCGACACGGTTCATGGGTTGCCTTTGGGTCTTGATGGATCTGAAATTTACAATCAAACCACGTGGCATCTTAAGTCTAACGATATTCTGATGCTTTACACGGATGGAATCATTGACGCTCCGGGCCTTACCGGGCAATCGTTTGGCCTCAAACGGCTGGATCAGGCCTTCCTGACATCAGAGCCCGACATCAACAGGCAATTGGCCAAGGTCTTTGAAGCATTACGCCTGCATACTGGCGGCCGCCATCCGGATGATGATCAAACGCTGGTGGTGGTTCGCGTGGTCTGAACGGAATGGAACCCCATGCCGTTGTTACCTGATCATGCTCATACACCCGGTATCAACGCACGACCTGCGCCCCATGTGCCGGTTCAGGCAAGTGTGGATGCCGCCTTTCTCAACGTGCATCCCGACTATCTCGAAGGCTGGTTCCTGCTTCGATCGGGATACCCATGGGAAGCCCACGAGGTTTGGGAAGATATATGGCGAAAGTTGCCTGCTTCTTCAGGTGAACGTCACTTTGTGCAGGGGTTGATCCGTCTGGCGGCGGCTGGTGTCAAGGGGCGCCAACGCAACCGTGCGGGTATTCTGCACCATCTGGCTGGAGCCAAAGCGCATTTTAATGCAGCAGGAAACATGCCCACTGGAGGGATTACTCCGCAGGCACTGAACGACTGGATCGAGACTCTGAGTATTGAAATGTGGCTTTCTGCCGGGCCGGATGCTCCCGGACCGCTGATCGAAATTGGTCCTGGCTGAAAATGGGGAGGCAGACAATGGCGTCTTTTCCTGCACTTGCTTGGCATTTACTTGCCCTTTTGGTACATCAAGCCACCCCAAAGGTCTATGAAAAGCCTGATTGGGTGCTCGAGGGAAAAGCCCCGTGGCAACCTCGCGATTCACAGGCGGAATATGCGTACCAAGATCGCCTTTGGGTTATGGGAGGGTGGTTTCAGTCGTTTGAGGCACCTCCGCGCGATGTGTGGTCTTCTGAAAATGGATTGGAATGGAAGCGGGTTACAGCACAGGCGCCATGGCTGCATAGTGACCTTCCCATGAACATTGTGTTCCGCGACAAAATGTGGCACATGGGTGGGTGGTACAACGGGCGGCTGCCCGGGCATTCTGCCAGCAATCAGGTGTGGTCTTCTACCGATGGTGAAAAATGGGATCAGGCAACCAAAGCCGCGGCTTGGTCTCCACGTTTAGCTTCGTCTCTGGTGGAAATGCAAGGGCGCATGTGGCTGTTGGGCGGAACCGAAAATTACTATTTTGGCAATGCATCGAGTCTCAAGAACGATGTCTGGTCTTCTTCTGATGGCCGTGAGTGGCGTTTGGATACCGCACATGCTGCATGGTCGCCAAGAGCCTACCATCAGGCAGTAACTCTCAATGGCCGGATGTATGTACTGGGTGGTGGCAACTATGTGCCAACACACGAGGCGCGCAACGATGTTTGGTCTTCCGCTGATGGAGTCAATTGGCGCCTCGAGACGCCCAATGCTCCATGGCTTCCACGCTTGTGGTTTTCCGCCGCCGTTTACCGCGGCAGAATTTGGGTGCTGGGTGGGTGGTCCAAGGAGAATGACAATTTTGGCGACGTCTGGCATTCAGCCGATGGGAAAAACTGGTTGCAACTGAAAACGAACACCACCTGGAAAGCCCGTCACGAGCATTCCGTTTTTGTGATGAAAGACAAACTATGGGTGGCAGGGGGGCACGCCAAACCCCTTTCCAGTGAAGTTTGGTCGTTGCACCTTCCTAAAGATTGGAATCCATAAAACAGCGCGCTGGGTCTGAGCCACTCCAGCCATTTCCCGGGCCATGGCCCGGGATTTACATAACGGTCATGTCAGGGTTGCGCCGGCTTCATGAAATCGGCGAGCCATAACTGCGAAGGTTGGCGCCCATCGCGGTTGCTTGTCCACAGCAACTGTTTGCCGTCAGGGCTGAAAACAGGCAACACGTCGGCTCCCGGAGCATGCGTAATACGAGCTTTCTTTCCCGAAGCGACCTCCATCCAATACAGGTCGTAATTGGGCCTTCCCGCGGTGGCGTGATCGGCAGCGGCATAAATGATATGTTGGTTGTCCGGATGCCAGTATGGCCCCCATTGCACCCAAGACTGATCGTCTGTCAGGGCGCGTTCACCTGTTCCATCGGTATTGATGACATAAAGCTGCAATTGGTCTTTGGACTTGCGATCGCTTCGGAAAATCACCCGCTTGCCATCGGGGGAGAAGAAAGGCCCGCCGTTGTAGCAGCCAGGTGCTTTGGTCAATTGGCGCACACCGGTACCATCAGCATTCATAATGAAGAGCTCAAGATCGTTCTTTCCCGCGCGTGCCGAGCAAAAAACAATCAGTTTTCCATCGGGAGAGTAGCTTCCTTCGGCATCATATCCCGGAGCATCGGTAAGCCTTCGTAATTTCGTGCCATCGGGTGCGGCTTCAAAAATGTCCATGGCGGGATCAAAATCCCAGCGGTAGCGGCGGCGGGTTCCTTGCTTGCGTTCTGCTTCTCTGGCATCGTATTCGGGCTTATAAAAATCCTTGGCATTTGGGTCCAGATGAGTGGAAGCAAAGATGATTTTGCTGCCGTCCGGGTGGTAGAACGCGCATGTGGTTTTGCCAACTCCCGGGCTGACGCGACGGGTTTTGCCCGTGGCCAGATCCGTGGAAAAGATCTGATAAAACGGATTTCCAGTCGTTTTTTCCTCTGCTTGAAAGAGGACGGTTCTGGCATCGGGCGAAAAATACCCTTCTCCAGCCCGCACAAAATCGTGGGTTATCTGCCTGATATTGCGCAGGTGCGCTTTTTCCTGATTTTCCCAGGGTTCGCTTCCTTGCAGTGGAAGGAAAAGCGCCATCATCAATGCCAGCATTGGAACCACCTTTCTTGAGAATGTCGCATTCATAGTAAGCAGAACGCGGCCAGACACAACTGTGGCAAGCTTGGTGTTTTGGGTGGATCTTTCCACCTATGGCGCCTGAAAAGCAAATCCACCTTATGCACGTGGTTGCTCCGAGTGCCGTCCTCAATCCAACCACCCGATAAATCCTGTGTAACAGGACCGGTAGGTGGCGGCAGGAGGCCCCCCATGCCAGCGTTCGCTCCGAATCTCGTGTTGGAAGGGCTTGCCCTTGGTGGTACTGCCGCATGCTTGGCATGGGCAGCGTACCACGACTATCGCGCCATGATCATTCCCAAGGTGATTTCGTTCACCATCCTTGGTTTGGCACTGCCTTTCCATGTGTTGCGTGGCGCATTGCTGGCAGGGTCTGGCCAGTCAGTATGGCTGCTGGGTGGAGGCAACCCCATCCTAGGTGCGGTCGATGGCATGTTGCTGGCCTTCGCGGGCTTGCTCACAGGCTTGGCCATCTTTATCCCCTTGTGGATCCTCAAGGCCAGTGGTGGCGGAGACGTGAAGGTTTTTGCCGCAACTGCGGCTGTTCTTGGTCCGACTCTGGCTGTGTTCCTTCTTTTGATAACCATGGTTGTCGTCATGGTTTGGACCGTGGCAATCATGCTGCTCAAGGCCAGGGGAGGAATAGCCACAAGCCCACTTGGATTTGCGCCACCATTGTTGGTTGCATTCCTGTTGCTGGGTAGCTGGATCCACGTACGCGATCAAAATTTGATACCCCCCACCGATCATGTCGCACGGATGGGAGTAGGCCATGCACGTTAAGAAAAGTTCAAGCCGCCGTGGTTTTTTGGCACTGGAAGCGCTTCTGGTCCTGCCAATTGTCGGGTGTTTTTTTCTGGCATTGTGTTCGGTGGCAGGTCTGGAAATGGCGTGGCAGCAAATGCTCACGGCCAGCCGGGAAGGTGCTCGTGTTGCAGCCCTTGGTGGCACTGCAGAAGAAGTGGAAGCGGCAACGCGCATTTACTTGGGTGCCGGGGTGGTATCGCAATCAACCATCGAGGTCTTTATTACGGGTGAGGATGGTTTCCCCACGGTATCCGGGAAGCCTGTTTCTGTGTTGTTGAGTATTCCCGCTGCTCAGGTAATGCCCCAATTCGGGGCGATGATTGGTTTTGCATTTGGCGATAGTTTGCTGGTGGCTCGCACCACCATGCGCAAGGAGTGATCCGCGGTCGTTGCGGACAACAAGGAGTTTAGTCATGAGAGCCAGTACCATTTTTGCGCTGTGCCTGGCCCTGCTCGTCGGGCTAGCTGCGGCGGTTGTCAATCGCTTGGTGAATTTCAAACCACCAGTCGCGGAAGTCAAGGTCGCTACGCCCAGTGTCCTTGTTGCCGGACGCAACATTTTTGCTGGCGACCTCATCCAACCAGCGTGGGTGAAAGTTCGCCCCATGCGTCCTGAAGAAGAAGCGTCATTCGCCAAGACCAAGGATCTGCTGCTGCCACCAGTGGCTGAAGCTGTTTACCTGCGAGTGGCGTTAGCCAACCTGCGAGCCGATGAGCCAATTCTGAAAGATCACCTTCAGGAATTTGCCAAGCCTGAATCGCTGAGCAAACGACTTCTCCCAAATGCCCGCGCCGTTGGCGTGGCTGTTTCGAAGGATCGTTGTGCCGGTGGTTTGATTCAGGTGGGTGAGTGGGTGGACGTGCTGCTGACTTCAGTCATCGACCATGGCGAAGGCAGCCCAGTAGCAACCCAGACGGCTGTCATATGCCCCCGGGTAAGGATTCTGGCCAAACGCAATCAACTCTGGCCGGTCTTCCAGGCTATCAGCGAAAACGAAGTGCAGTTCACGCTGGAGTTGAACACCTACCGTGCATCCCTGATGGAATTCGCCAGGACCAAGGGTGCCCTGTCACTTGTTCCTGTCTCGTCGTTGGAACAGTCTCGCCTAGAAACACGCCGCAAAGACCTACTTGAGCAGGGTGTCGCGGGTCGACTGGTCTCTCTATCCAGTGAGTCGGGCGAAGATACCGAAGAGGAAAAGCGAATTGCCAAAATCAGCACGGGTGATTCATCAGTTGGTCAGGACGACCTGGCCCGGATTTTTGCATTGAAGCCGATTCCAGCCATCAAGGATCCAGGTGTAACAGTGCAGCAAATGTCGGGTACTCAGTCCATGAAGCCCGCCGTCTTCCAGACAGTTTCCAGCTCCCGTGAAGAGCAAAGCAAGGGCATCAGTGCTGGTCTTGGTTCAGGCGCGGATTTCCGGTTCAGGGCCCCAGATGCACCTGCACCATCTAAATCGAAACGCTGATCCAACGAGACCTGACGGAATCGTAACGGGAGGTTATGCCATCATGGTGCGACGCGGAAACAATCGTAACGGAAGCGTCGCCCTCTTGGGTCTGGTGGGCCTGATGTTCTTGAGTGTGGTATTTCTGGCCCTTGTCAACTACTGTTGGGTGTGGACGATGCGCGTTCAACTTCAAAACGCTGCAGATGCCGCCTCGCTGGCCACAGTTCAGGCTTTTGCCAACGATGTGCTTCTGGTTGGTACCGAACCCGGTCTTTCGGAAAACTTTTTGGCTTCCCGGGAAGTTGGTGTCGAGTACGCGGCATGGAACCCATCACTGGGTCAACCAACCCCGCTTGACAGCAACATTGGAAACACGGTGCCCGGTGAACTGGTTCTTGGTGTGATTGACATCCCGAACAAGATCATTAAGCCTGAAGAAACGGCGCAGACCAATGCGGCAAGGGTGTTGCTAGAGCATGTTCAGGGCAAGCGTGGTCCGGTAATCACCATCCTTGGAGGCACAGGTATTCTGCCTTACACGGATGTTCAGGTGGCCTCCACCGCCTACCTTGATCATAACATAATCGGGTTCAGGCCGCTTGGTAGTTCTCCCATCCCGGTTGCTCCCATCGCTCTTCCGGCTGTTGCCAACGATCCATTCGCCGCGGCTGTGACTGATGCGCTACGCTACGATGCTCCCCGAACACGATTCATTCCTGGTGCAGATGGTTTGCCTGAAATATCGTTCACCATCAGCTTGGCGCCGGCTCCCGGAACAGCGGCTGTTTACCAGACAAGCCCTCGCAATCCAGCCGATGTTCTTCGTGTTGGCACCACAAAGGATGACCTGATTTCACTGGGCGGCGAATTACGACTTGATGATAGTAATCGCCTTAACCTGCCACCCTATGTCATGAGCCGGGAAAACTTGGTGAGACTGCAAACAGCTTTTTCTGAAGTCGCGGATGGCCGGCAGATCGCGTTCGCGGTCCTCGATAGCGTGAAAGCGAATGCTGTGGTTGTGAAAGGTTGGGTTGCCGCGCGGGTCGTGCGTGCTGAATCCGTGAACAATGATGCTTTTATTTTTGTGCTACAGCCCACACTGCTGGTTCAGGGTTCTGCCCTCACAGATGCCACACGAGTGGGCATCAACGGCGCCTTGGTACCCACCACCACGGTTGGCAAGATCAGGCTGGTTGAGTAGGCGATGAAAACCACCACTTTGGGAGATCAAGTTATGGTACAGGCCACATCGGTAGACGCGGCAGGGAAGCTGCATCAGGATGTCTTGCGCGCACTCGACTTGGGCATGTTGGCCCGGTGGGATCGAACCCGTCTACGCGATGAGGTTCATCGCCTGGCTAAGCACCTTGCCAGCACATCGGGTACCAAAATCGATGACGCGACACGTGATCGCCTAGCCGATAGGGTGGTTTCCGAAACATTCGGGCTGGGGCCACTCGACGACTTCATGACCGACCCGGATATCAACGATATTCTGGTGAATGGTCACAATGAAATTTGGATCGACCGTTGTGGCGTGCTTTCGCGTTCCCAGCACACTTTCCGTGACGATGCCCACCTGCTTGCCACCATCCAGCGAATTCTGGCACCCATCGGCCGTCGTGTCGATGAAGCAAGCCCAATGGTGGATGCCCGTCTGGCAGACGGATCCCGTGTCAACGCTTTGCTTCCTCCCCTAAGTCTTCAGGGGCCTGTGCTCTCGATTCGTCGCTTTGGTCGGCGCATGAGCGGTGACAAGCTATTGGCCAACGGATCGTTGCCTGCGGAAATGCTCGAGTTTCTGGGAGCATGTGTCTCCGGACGTATGAGTATTTTGATATCGGGTGGTACTGGTGCTGGTAAAACAACACTCCTCAATGCCCTGTCGGCATGGATTCCAGCTTCTGAGCGTGTTGTGACCATCGAGGATTCCGCTGAACTTCATCTGGAACATCCGCACGTTGTGCGACTGGAAACCCGGCAGCCTGGCGCGGATGGCCGTGGTGAAATCTCGCCACGCGAACTGGTGCGCAACAGTCTGCGCATGCGCCCCGACCGCATTCTACTGGGTGAGGCCCGCGGAGCTGAAGCCTTCGACCTTCTTCAGGCCATGAACACGGGTCATGAAGGATCTTTGGCTACTATTCACGCCAACGATGTCCGCGAAGCTTTGATGCGTCTTGAGATGATGGTGTTGATGACCGGTATCGATCTGCCATTGAAATCGATCCGTTCTTATATCACGGCCGCTGTCAGGGTTGTTGTTCACATGGCCAGGCTTCATGGTGGTTCAAGGCGCGTTCTTCGCGTCAGTGAACTTCGCGGTATCGATGAACAAGGTGAATATCGCTTGATTCCTATTTTCGAATTCCAGCAGGAATCAGTTCGCGATGGTCGGGCAATTGGCCGTTTCCATGCAACGGGCGAAGTGCCTGAAGCCTTGGAAAAACTGACGGCCAGCGGTATTCCACTGGCGCCCGGGCAGTTCGCCCAGCGCTGGCTCAAGGCTCCAGGAACGGAGGAACTGCGCCATGTGGCTTGATGTGCTGCAAATTCAAGGTTTGGATCCAGCTATTCTAGCTGCCGCAATTGGGCTCATGCTCGCCCTGCCTGTTAGTTTGTTGGCGATTGTTATTTGGAATCGCCAGTCTTCTGATGAAGGGGCATTGTCGGCTGAGCAAATTGATCGACTGGCTCAGGGGCGACGCCTGCCTGATTTGAGTCAGCAGGTGAACCAGTCGTTTGAACGTTTGGTTCAACGGACCGGATTGGAACTGACATCGGCAAAAGCGATTGGTTACATGCTGATGGCTGGTCTTGTGGGTGCGCTAGCCACCATTCTTCTTCAGGAAGACTGGATGCTGACGCCGATTGGTTTCTTTGCCGGTATTTTGTCCGTCTTTGGGTTGCTGTTGATGTTGCAATCGCGTTGGCGCGAATCGATCCGTCGTGAGCTGCCAGACTCGTTGCACTTGGCTGCCCGATCCGTACGCGCCGGGCTGAATCTTGACCAAACGATTGCTGTATTGGCATCGCAGGCAGAATCACCATTAACACGTGAATTTGGCGCTGTTGCCCAGCGTGTGAGCATGGGTGTTCCTCTCGAGCAGGCGCTTCGGCTGAGTGCGCTCAAAATCAAACTTCCCGACTTTGATCTTTTGGCCGCGGGATTGGCCCTTCACCGGCGGATTGGTGGCGACATTGCCACCTTGCTGTTGCGTCTGGCTGGCAATGCCCGCGAACGGCATCTTGCACGCGGTCAATTCCGCGCGAGTACAGCACTTGGCCGAACCTCGGCTGTTTTTCTCGCCTTGGGCGGTCCGATCCTGCTGCTCCTGAACCGTTCTTCACAGCCGGAATCGTTCAGCCGTTTCATTCAGAGTTCTGGTGGGCAGTTGGCCATGGGAATCGCATTGGCGCTTGAATTTGTAGGCGTGGTCTGGATCATGCTTATTTTAAGACAAGACGACTGACAAGAGAGGTGCATTATGAACGCTATTTTTCAGGATTCCCTTTCGTCTACAGTACTTTGGTTTGTAATTGGATTGGGCGTTGCACTCCCATCCATCATGCTGGTACTTCGCCGGCGAACCCAGGCAACGCTTGACCTTGATGCTGTTCGTGACCCGGCATTCGCGGATTTGTCGACGTTTGAACCAGACCGGCCGATGTTTCTTGGATCGTTCACACTCGACCTAGCAGGCGAGCCGATTTTCAAAGCGCCAGCAGAACTGCGCGCCGAGATGCTGCGTGCTGGGTGGTATCACGCCCGTGCAGCCATTGAATACCGAGCCGCCCGTAATCTACTCACCATGGGTGGCTTGTTCACGGTTCTTGGCATTCTTGCAATATCGCCTCCATCAACCATCCCATTTCGCATGTTGGCTGGCGGTGGTTTTGTTATCATGCTTATGAGTCTTCCACGCCTCTACTTGGGATGGGCCATCAGCTCCCACAGTAGTAGGCTTGAGAGGGAGATGCCTCTCGCCCTAGAACTTCTTGCCTTGGGTGGCATTGCAGGCCAAACCTTGCAATTGGGTCTTGAGCATGCGGCACGTGAATTGTGTTCGTCTCACCGTGCTGTCGCCCGCGACTTAGCTATTGTGTCAGCCCAGGCAAAATTGGGTGGCCTGTCGATGGCATTGCGAGCATGGTCTGAAAGGCAACCGTTGCCTATCGTTCGCAACCTGTGCCAAATTCTTGATCAGGGTTTGCAACTGGGTAGCGAAGTATCAACCAACTTGGTGGACTACGCTTCGTCGCAAGGTGCTGAACTGCGTCAAAAGGCGATGAGTCGTGCTGCCCGTGCCAGCTTCTGGCTGCTCATCCCCTCGGTGTTCTGCCTGTGGGTTGCAGCCATGATTGTCATGGTGGGACCGACTTACCTGGAATTTACGCGTGGACGTTCAGCCACAGCGCGCAATCTGCAGAAGCAAATCCAGTCGGTTGGCAATAATGTTAAGGTTCCGGTTGTGAACAACCCAGTGGAATAATACTGTCGTAGCTGGGCATTAACGACGGCGCCGAATTCGGCGCCGTCGTTTTTTTATAAATCATTCGTATGATGACACTTTAAGCTGTTTTCGGAGACCCGTTCATGTCCACCATCAACCGAATCCTGTGCGCCGATGCTTATACTCTTGCGAGCTTCGATCTGGTTTCCGCTGAGATGCGTGATCAATCTGCTTATCATATCGTGTTCCGCAAATGTGAAGTTCCGCAGGGAATCGAAGACATTGGTGTGGGGAAAATTGTTTTTCACGGGTTGACGCGCATTCTTCGTCAACTTTTTGAAACTCCCCTGACAGCACATGAGGTGGACGAAGCACGTCGGTTTCTGGCCACATTCCATTTAGGTGGCAAGCCATTCCCCGCTGATTTCGCCATGTGGGACCAGATAGTCCGATTAGGCTATTTTCCCCTTAGGATCTATGCACGCCGCGATGGTTCAACTGTCAATGCTGGCGAGCCAGTCGTGCAGGTTATTGGTGACCCCGGATTTGGCGAACTTGCGGGACATTTTGAAAGCAAGTTGCTTCAGGTATGGGCTCCGAGCGCCCGTTCCACTCATCTTAGGCGTTGGCTTGAATACAATGAGAATCTGGTGCGCGAGACAACAGACCTTGTCCATGCTGCCGATATTCGTGGCATAGCACAGACACAATTGAGCGACTTCGGAGATCGTGCCTCGTCATGTTCCGAAGAGAGTGAAGTCTTGGGGATGGCTCACCTGACGTGTTTCCATGGCACCGATACTGTGGCGGGAGCCTATGCAGCTTGGAAAGCAAGTGGAGGCAAGGCGACAGGTTCGAGTGTTCGGGCTCTTGCTCACCGTGTTGTTCAGGGGCACCCCGAGGAAATCGATTCCTTTAAAAGGCTTATGAAAGTCGCGGGCCCTGGCGGTATCGGCTCTTATGTTGCCGACTGTTATGACTACCCCCATGCCGTGCGCGAACTTCTGGTACCGCTTGCCCGTGAAGCAGCTTTAGAAGGCTCAACCATTGTGGCCCGTCCCGATTCGGGCGACGCACTGGAAGCCGTCAGGGTGGTTCTCGATGCGGCACGCGATGCGGGACTTTGTCGAACCAATGGCAAAGGTTTGATTGAAATGACCAGCCTTCGGTATATTTATGCCGATCACCTCGATTTTGCCCGCATCCGCCACGATCTGAACAAGGCACTCATTGCCGCAGGTTACTCGCCTCCGGGGTGTGGTATCTACGGCATGGGAGGAATGCTTCGCAACAACATTAGCCGCGATGCCATGGGTGCTGTTATGAAGGTTTGCTCAGTGGGTGCCAACCACCGGCCTGTGGCCAAATTCGCTCCGGGTGGAAAAGGCAGCATTCCTGGCCTTGTAGCCATCCGCCCCAATGGCTCGGGCGATCCTACTGTTTTCCCTGCCGATTCTGCCAGCAACGACTTTGGAGCCCTTGAACTTCTATACGACAGAGGCCGCTTTACACGAGCTTTTGATGAAGATGCCGATTTTGCCACGGTTAGGGCGCGCGTCTTGCGTGATTATGATACATTCATCCCCAGCCGGCAGGTGCTTTCCCCAGCCGTGCGCGCCACGCTCGAAAAGCTGGCAGCTCATCATGTGCGTCGCATCGTTTGACGCGGCGCGAAGACGAGAGACCCAAGCCATGAGACTTGCATTCAACATCCTTATTCCATCCATGGTCTGTGCCTTGGTGGCCATGGCTGCCGAACCCATGAACGGTTGGCAGCCGCTGTTTGACGGTAAAACCCTCGACGGCTGGCAGGCAACCGACTTCTTCAAACCGGGCCCCGCCACCGTGGCTGAAGGTGCTATCCGCCTAACAAAAGGCGTGGAGCGCGCGGGTCCCATGACGGGTATCACCAGCACGCGCAAGGATTTGCCGAAAATTGATTATGAATTGCGTTATAAAGCCCGCCGGGTCGATGGCCGTGATTTCTTCGCAACAGTTACCTTTCCAGTGGGAGATTCCCACTGCTCGTTCGTGACGGGTGGTTGGGGTGGCCAAACGATTGGGCTTTCCAATCTCGACAGCGCCGATGCTTCAGAAAACGAAACCAGCTCAAACTTCGAATTCGCAACAGGCCAATGGTATGACTTCCGAGTGCGAGTGAGCAAAGACCGAATTGAATCTTGGATCAATACTAAAAAGGTTGTTGATGTGGTCACCACTGATCGCAGGTTGGGCATTCGTATTGAATGCTACCCATCGCGGCCGTTGGGATTAGCCACTTACCGTACCACCAGCGAAATCAAGGATGTTGCGGTACGTAAGCTCACGACTGAAGATCTTGCTGAAATCAGCAAGCTGCCAAAACCGTAACAAATAATTCGAATTCTGCAGGGGTTGATTGGGGAGGGGCATTCCGTGTCGTCATGTGGTGAGGGTGATTTGGCGCGCAAGCCGCTTGCGTGCGATTTTAACCATGTCCAGGGACCATTTGATATTATTGGCGATGTTCATGGCTGTGCCGATGAACTGGAAATGCTTTTGTGCCGTCTGGGTTACCAATCCACATCACCACGCATCTGGTCGCCACACGCCTACCATCATCCAGAAGGTCGCAAGGCTGTTTTTGTGGGAGATCTGGTAGACCGTGGTCCCCGCGTTCTAGATTCACTTGGCATCGTTCACAATATGTGCGCATTGGGTTCTGGAATGTGTGTTTCCGGCAACCACGATGCCAAGTTGCTGCGGAAGTTGCAGGGCCGCAATGTGAAAATCGGTCATGGACTGGCGATGACACTATCTGAAATCGAGGCATTGCCCGGCGAATCGCGTCAATCCATCACGGAACACATCGCTGGTTTTCTGACGGAATTGCCCAGTCATTTGGTGCTGGATCAGGGCAGGCTTGTTGTAGCCCATGCGGGTTTGAAGGAAGAATTCCATGGCCGGGAGTCGCCTCAAATTCTGGCGTTTGCCCTTTATGGAGACACCACGGGAGAAGTAGACAAAGATGGTTTACCCATCCGCCGCGACTGGGCCGCTGAATACCGTGGCCGAAGCAAAGTGGTGTATGGTCATACTCCCGTGCCTGCTCCTGTTTGGGTCAATGGCACGGTCGATATCGATACCGGATGTGTTTTTGGCGGTATGCTGACAGCTTTGCGTTACCCTGAACTAGAGTTTGTCTCGGTTCCGGCAGCCAAAGTATATTGCGAGCCGCCAAGGCCGTTCCTGCCTCAAAAAATGTGATCCATTGCAAATATTGTCACAATATGACCCTGACTGGTGATAATACACTGGAAGACGGTCTGAACTGCCTGATGCAGCGCTGCCTTCGTTCGGAACACAACCATGATTCATGACCAGCAATTGCCATTGAGTCGGGTCAGGCATCTCTTTTCACAGGGGACCTGGATCGATCATCAGGCAACTGAACAGCTCAAGCACACGGCCGAATTCCCCGGAATGGAATGTGTATTCGGCATGCCCGACCTTCATGTGGGGAAGGGCGGTCCGGTTGGCGCCGCTTTCCATACTAGGGACCTCATGTATCCTGATCTGGTTGGGGGTGATATCGGGTGCGGCATGAATCTTTCCCGCACCGATATCCCTGCCATTGGTCATGCCATTCACAAACGCATCAAGCGCCTTGGTTCCATCGATGAGCCTTGGCAAGGCGACATGTATGACCTGATGGAACGCAACGGCATTGGTGGCTGTTCCCATGCCGCCAGCCTTGGCACCATTGGCGGTGGCAACCATTTTGCCGAGCTTCAAGTGGTTCATGAAATCAACGATCCGGAAGCTGCCAAGGCACTGGGTATCGATCCCGAAGTGGCTTACGTTTTGGTACACAGCGGCTCACGTGGACTTGGCCAAACCGTTCTGCAAAACCATTTGAACCAACAAGCCAAATCAGGCATACCAACAACTGCTGCCTCCGAAGAGGGCCAGACTTATCTTGTTGGTCAGAATCTGGCGGTGAGATATGCCAAGGCCAACCGGGAACTCATTGCACAGCGCTTTGCCAATGGGTTGGGTGGAAGCCCCACGAGCATCCTCGACATCTGCCACAATTTTGTCGAGCCTAGATCCACGGGTGGCGACATGGTTTGGATTCACCGGAAAGGAGCGGCACCATCAGACCGGGGTGCTGTCGTCATTCCCGGGTCGCGTGGATCGTACTCCTATGTTGCCATGCCAATAGGCGACGGTTTGGCGAATGGGTTTTCGTTGGCCCATGGCGCGGGTAGGAAAATACCGCGAGGCCAATGCAAGGATAAGTTCATGGCCAGCTATTCCCGGGAAGACCTGGAGCGGGTCCGCGACAAAAAACTCGATATCAAAAATCAGGTCATCTGTGGTAACCGAGACCTGATCTTCGAGGAGCATCCCAAAGCGTATAAAAACATCCAGCAGGTGATCAGCGATATGGTGAACATTGGAATAATCAGGGTCGTTGCCACCCTGAAGCCGATCCTGACCTACAAAACCAGTGGCATTTCTGATGATGGGGACGGCTGATTGATATTTCAGCTATTCTTTTGGTATCATTCCAAGGGCAGCGGTCATCATTTCTTCAAGGACTGACGGGTTGATATCCGCCATTTGCTTCACATAAAGGCAGCCTTTGCCACGGGCATGTCGGCCCAACCGTTCCAGATGCCCAGACATCGCGTCGAGGTCGCACACCAGGTAGAGGCTGATTTTCCCTTTGCGGGGCGAAAATGCCAGACGAGGCGCATCGCCTTCATGTCCGCTGGCGTAGCGGTAATGGTAACTGCCAAAGCCAATAATGGCACTGCCCCACAGAATTGGCTTTTCACCCGTAACCTTTGTCATCATGGCGATGAGAGCATGGCAATCAAGCCGTTGCTGATGGTCTGTCAGTGCCTCGATAAAGGCATTCACGTCCCCGTCGTGAGGTTTGGTTTTCTGGTCAGCCATGGGTATTCACTGTGTAGCATGCAAATTATTTTATCGGGAACAGAAGGCTTTAGCAGTTGGTTGCCCGGAACCAAACCCCGGCCTTTACCCACCCCCCAGAATAGATGCTCCTCTGTGGTGCCAATCGATACACTACCCGGCAGGTTGACTTCTAGGACTCTGGCCCAGCGGCTCCACGGGTTTCAATTGCCAATAACCCCAAGCTGTCTTGCTCGCTAAATCCATATCCAGCTGAAAGTACTAAAAGCTGATGCCGGTTCCAACGTGGCGGCGGCTCCGCATGTCCCATTTCCGCAGGAAAGTCTTCAAATGCATCGTAAGCAAATCGCCGCATATTGCCCATTGTGACAATAATTGGAAGGCTTAAGGATTGGGAAGTGACCATGGAGAAATGAGCTTAGGCTGAGGCATCAGAGGATACTTTTTTACAACCGATGCTTGCCAAAGTGCGTTTCCACAAACACAATAGGGCTTCATTTAGACACGCACGTGGACCTTCACTATGAATAATCTGCCCAGCTTGTTCAGCTTCCTTTTTCGCGGCAGCCGTGAGAAGGCCTGTTCTCAAGCGCAGAGAGTGATAAACCTTGAATTGCTCGAGCCACGGTTGGCGCTTTCCACTTTTGGGGCCTTGCTCGGAGACACCGCACCCCCTGTGGTTCGCTCCGTTTCCATGCCTGCCCCCAATACCTACGGCACAGGGAACGCATTGACCTTCAGGCTGAACTTCAACGAACCAGTGCGGGTGGTCGGCAACACCAATCAGGTGTCCCTTCCCATTGAAGTCGGATATTCCATGCGACAGGCCAGATACATTTCTGGCAGCGGCACCCCGGCGCTCACTTTCCGCATGACCGTGACAGCCAACGACCTCGACACAAACGGCATCAGCCTTGGCCGTGTCAACTCGTTGGCCGTGCGCGATTTCGACTTCGCTAGGAATCAGGTTCTCGACTTGTCGGGAAATCCAGCAAGCAACGCGATTCCCGCCGTGAACACAAACCGCATCCGCATCGATGCCACCGGTCCAGTCGTGTCCGGCTATGGCGATTTCGTCACCATCGGACGAAAAATATCCTTAGATGTGAAATTCGACAGCCTCGTCTTTGTGTCCGGTAAGCCGACGGTGCCCGTGACCATTGGCGGCGTGGATCGTGAAATGAATCTTATCGCCGGGTCGGGCTCATCAACTCTCACATTCGCTGTCACCGTTCCCAATGGAAACTCGGTGGGTTCCCCCTCGTTTCGTAGTTCTGTCGGTGAGGTGATCCTTCTTCCTCCCGGAGCGAACCTCAAGGATGGCAAAGGTAACAAAGTCACTCCGATCGGAGGCAATTTCGGGCAGAACTACTTCGACCAGAACCGCAACCGCGTGGTCGTGATTGGGGCCCACTACGAACCGCTTGGCACTGTCTCACGTGCCGACCTCGACAAAGTGTTCACCGAGGAGCGTGAAAGCTTTAACCCGGCCAGTACCGAGGCCTACTGGAAGGATTATGTGCCACCGACTTACAAGGCGGCACTTAATGATGTCGACATCTACCGCGTGGCCTACAGGTCGACGATACCTGAGCAGGGCAACCGTCCGACGGTTACCTACGGTCTAGTGGCGATTCCCCATGGGGCGACCGGCTCAATTCCTCTCCTCTCTGTCCAGCACGGAACACTATTCCTGAAAGAATCAGGTCCGTCGCAGGCATTCTCTTGGGACAAGAACTCAAGTGCCGTGGTGAAGTACGGCCTCAGGCAGAAGGATTTCTACGGCTCGTGTTACGAGACCCGGATCAATGTCGCACAGTTCGCCGGACAGGGATACGCGGTGATCGCGGCCGACTACTTCGGCATCGGCAATTCAATAGAGAACGACAGCTTCGTTGTGAAGGCGAGCGAACAGCAGGCATGTTTGGACATGTATTCCGCATCGCTGCGCCTCCTCGGAACCAAGAATCTGGCCGCTTCCAATCTCTTCCTGAACGGTTGGTCGCAGGGCTCGCTCGTCTCCATTTCCTTTCAGGAAGCGCTCGAGGCCCAAGGCGTAAAAATCAGCGGCGTTTCGACAGCGGCCACACCGGCCGACACGGGCATGTTTGCCACCCGGTTCATTTTCAATCCCCGTCCATATTCCGAAGTAAGTGTGCCGGATGCGGCATGGTCGATTTTTGTTCACCAGTTCTCATCGTTCGCGCTGGGCAGCTACAGCGGCAAGACCAACGTTCCCCTCGAGCTTTTTGGCGGCAATTATGAGATTTCACGGAAGTTCTACATGCGGGAATTCCGCGTGATGCCCGAGTTCTTATGGCAAAATGACAGTCGCGGGATCATGAAGCCGGTTGTGATTATGGACGGCGTCACCTACAACACGGAAGTGGCGCAGTTCCTTAACCAGAAGTTCGCCCGCGATCCCCGCGCCTACGAACAGACGGACTTCGCGGGCCTGATCCGCGACGCTGGCTCTGGTAAAACAAGGCTTCAGAGCGACATGAAGATGTATTACGGAGACCAAGACGAGGGCTATTCTAATGCCATCTGCACCATCGTTGATACTTGGCAGCGGGGAACTTACGGCAAGACGAATATCGAGCAGGTGAAGGTCGATTACGCGAGCCATCGCAGTGTGTTCCTCACCGCCGTGGCCGGCCAGATTGAATGGTTCAACTCAAAACTCGGGCTGCCGGATGCGTCAACCGGACTTGTTGCGACGCTTATCAATGGCGGAGCGGCGGCAAACCTGCAATGGACGAATCCGGCGACTACTGGATCGCCCATCCTCGACTACCGAGTCGAGTGGAAGCGCGACACGGAAACAATTTGGAACTCGCAGAACTCCGGTTCCGTTCTTCCATCGTTTACCATAAACGGCCTCACGGCCGCCCAGCGGTACCTGTTCCGCGTTTTCGCAATCAACGGTGTCGGTACTGGACTCAGCAGCAATGTCGCCGTCTCGGGCAATCAGGCACCATCGGTTTCGCTGGAGGTTGGTCCGCCTAACCCGACCACGGGACTGG
>Ga0209598_10000534_pt1 | contig 30520 bp, 26 predicted proteins | sample M_140807_EF_Meta_FD_187317 | JGI IMG/M metagenome (GOLD analysis project Ga0209598, IMG submission 187317) | Freshwater microbial communities from Lake Montjoie, Canada to study carbon cycling - M_140807_EF_MetaG (SPAdes) (version 2) | ecosystem: Environmental > Aquatic > Freshwater > Lake...
GGAACTTCTCAACCTTCAAAATCGCTTGCAAATCCTTCAGGAAACCGAGGCAACATTGCGGGCCTCCTCCAAAGAATCCCAGCTCAACAACAGTCGTGCGGCTTTGTTACGCAAAAGCTCCGAATCGGCTCAGGTCCAGGCCCGGCATGAACAAATGGTCCGTGCCTTGGCCCAGTCTTCCGATCGGAACCGGGTGATTGATGAGCAAAAACAAACCATGCAGGAAGAATGGGCGACGCTCCAACCTCGGGTCGATGCGATTCTGGTGGAACTCAACGAAGGCAGCCAAAATCTGGCGTCTATGCAAGAGGAATGGTCGGTGCGCAAGGCTGTTTACCAAGGGGTTCGGGAAGAATACACCGGGATCACCAAGCAAGAATTGCATTGGGTGAACCAAAAAGCCAATATGGAAACCCAGATGGATTTTCGCCGTGGCCAAATGGAATTGTTACAAAACCGATTGGAACAGGCGGAGATCTCCTTGAAGGAATTGAAAGATGAACATGCCCGGCTTGCGCAGGAATTGGAGCAAAGCGATGATCGTCGCCCTGCGCTCTTGTTGGAGGAGGCAGGGGCCCAAGAGTCCATGAACCAGGCCGAGGCTGATTTCTTCGGTGCCAGGGGGGAACAGGACAGCCTGGAGGAGCATGTGAGGCAATTGCACCGTCAGCGGGAAATGAACGACCAATTGCTCAGTCAACGCAAACAGTTGGTGCTGACCGTTCAAATGGAAATCAAAGCACTGAGGGAGCGCTGGGCCTTGGAGTTCGACAGCGATCCCGATATCCTGGATTCCATGGAGGCCCCGGAGCGGGGTGAACATGAATTGGCGGGTCTGGTTCAATCAATGCGCCGAAAGATTGAGAATTTTGGTCCGGTCAACCCGATGGCCTTGGAAGCCTTTGCAGAAGTGGAACAAAGGCATGTCTTTATAACCGCCCAAAAGGCTGATTTGGTGCAGGCCCGGGAAGCCTTGTTGCAAACCATCGAAGAAATTGATCTCAAAGCCACCGAGCGATTCTTGGAAGGTTTTTCAACCATTCGTGAACATTTCATCGAAGTTTTCCGCTCCTTGTTCACCGCCGAAGACGATTGCGATTTGATCCTGAGCCATCCCGAAATGCCCTTGGAATCTTCCATTCAAATCATGGCCAAGCCCAAAGGCAAAAAGCCACAATCCGTCAATCAGTTATCGGGTGGGGAGAAGACATTGACCGTTACCGCCTTGCTATTTGCTATCTATCTGTACAAGCCAGCGCCTTTTTGCATTTTTGATGAGGTGGATGCGCCGTTGGACGATGTGAACATTGACAAATTCAACCGCATGATTCGCCGTTTCTCCAAGGACTCTCAATTCATTATTGTGACCCATAACAAGCGCACCATGGAGACCACCGACCTCATGTACGGGGTAACCATGGTTGAGCAGGGTGTAAGCCGGGTGGTTCCGGTGGATTTTTCGAACCTGAACGAGTACGTCCCTGCCGATCAGGCCGCCGTGCCTGCGTAGGACCAGGCTGTGTTAGGAGAATTTAATGTTACGATCCACCGTGCGTTGGGCAAAGAAGAAGGCGGCTAGGTAGAGGAGGATCGCGGTTGTGGCCAGCGCCCAGCCGTTGACAAGGGCCCATTCGCTCCATGCCAAGCGCAGGGGGACGGCATCCAAGTAATAGGAACCCGGATCAAGGCCAAACCAACGGTAGCGAATCTGGGTGAACATCAAGATGCCCAGGCCTAGGTTACCGAGCAACCACCCTTTGAGAACCATTCGCATGCCCAGTTGCCAAACAACCAAGGCCAATGGACCGGACCTCAACCCCAGGCTTTGGAGGATTCCCAAGCTATTTTGGCGTTCAAGTAGCAGGATAAACAGGGCGGAGATCAAGTTGACCGCCCCGACACTCGCTAGGAGTATGAGCAAAACCAAACGGTTGGTATCAAAAAAATTCAACCATTCAAAGAGGGAAGGCATTTGATCCTGCAGGGTCAGACATTCCTGTTGCACCGGTAACCTGGTTTCTATACGATCGCGTACCGACGCCATGCGCTCAAAATTTTTTAACTCCAATTCCAGATGACTGCAGCGATCCGGACCCCATCCCAGGATGCGTGACAGAAGGGCCGAGGGCACCAAGGCCACCGGTCGCCCCAATTCGCTTTGCATAGGCATTTCAAAAAGGCCCACCACCCGCAACGAGCGCATTCGCACCGGTTCCTGCATGAAATAAACGGTCAACTTATCTCCAAGTTGGATGTTGAGTTCCCTTGCTACGTCCTTGGGGAGCAGTATTTCTTGGGCGTTTGCTTTGGGCCAGCGAGGTATGGGCCCTTGGACCAGTGTTCCGGCCGGAAATGGCTGCGGCACCGTGTCCATGCCTTTGAGGAGGAGGCCCTCCATCCCGGCCTTGGTTTGGGCAAGGGCCGGAACCAAGATGACGGGGGAGACGCGCACCACCTCGGGTTCTTGCTCGAGGGTTTGCCGCAGGTCAAGATCCAGCTTCAGGGGTTCTCGGTATTCCTGCTCGGTGGTTTGGAGATTCCGGACTTGGAGATGCCCCCAAAATCTCCCCATGCGTTGAGGGATTTCCCATTGAAAGCCGTTGACCACCGCATGCCCCAAGAGATAGAGACAGATTCCGGCCGCCGTACTGAGAACCGCCATGCGTTGGACGGTCCGGGTATGTTGCCCGGCTTGGGCCCCTGTGAGGGTTCTGCTCAGAAGTTTTCGTAATTCCGGGGACCAAGCCATAGATTTGTCAAAAGTATGCGATTCTCACTCCAAATAAGGCGGACCTTGGCGGCGATGCGAGTGACCTTTTTGGTGTGGTTTGCAATGATATGCACCGTTCAAGCGACGGAAAATGGCCCTGCCACGGAGGGGTATCCTTCGGTGGCCAACCGATGGCCGGAGTGGAAGCATCATGTGGAAGGGAAGCGGGTGGGGTTGGTTTTGCATCAAAGTTCCACGGTCAGGGGTCGCCTTTTGGCCGATGTTATGTTGGAGGATGGGATCAAGGTACAGGCCTTGTTTGTGCCCGAACACGGACTTCGGGGGGAGGCCGATGCCGGTGCCCAAGTGGCCGATACCTTGGACCCCAAGACCTCCCTGCCGGTTTATTCGTTGTACGGTCAACGAAAGGCCCCGAGCCTGCAACAACTTCAGGATCTGGACATGCTGGTTTTTGATTTGCAAGATGTGGGCGTTCGTTTCTACACCTACCTAAGCACTTTGCATTATGTTATGCAGGCCTGTGCCTTGGCAGGCACTCCTTTGTTGGTTTTGGATCGTCCCAATGTGAATGATTACACGGTGGATGGCCCTGTTTTGGACACGGCCTTTCGTTCGTTTGTAGGAATGCATCCCATACCGGTTTTGCACGGGATGACCTTGGGGGAATTGGCCGGTATGATCAAAGGCCAGGGTTGGATCACGCAGGCCGAGTCCCTTCGTTTGACGGTCCTACCCATGATGGGTTACCGCAAGGGTCTTCGCTTGCAGCCTGAGCGCCCTCCGTCCCCCAACCTTCGAGATTCCATCGCATTGGCTTGGTATCCGACCCTCTGTTTTTTTGAGGCTTGTCCCGTATCGATAGGTCGCGGCACAACTCAGCCGTTTGGCTTGGTCGGGAGTCCTTGGTACCGAAACGGAGATACCTGTTTTGTGCCGCGTCCGCTGAAAGGCCGATCCCAAAACCCTGTTTTGAACGGCCGTATATGCTGCGGTTTTCGCGTGGATCGATGGCCCCAAGGCCCGTTGGACGGCCCGGGAATCCACCTCCCCTTGTTAAAAGAATTTTGGTTGGCTTTTGAAAAGTCGTACCGTGAAGGTTCCGCACCGAATTCAATTTATTCGGAATCCAAATCCAAATCGAAGGGTCGGAAACAATCCGCTGCCGAGGTTTTTTTTCAACCCTTCTTTGATAAACTAGCGGGGGGACCTGCGTTGCGTTTACAATTGCAAAAGCATACATCGGTTCGAAAGATTCGTCGCAGTTGGCAGCCCGCCTTGCAGCGATTTGAATCCCAACGCAAGCCCTATCTCCTCTATCCGAATCCTTTGACGCCATGAGATTTGTTTTTTACGGAACGCCCGATTTTGCTGCCGTGACTTTGAGGATTTTGCTGGAACAGGGGTGTCGTCCGTTGGCGGTGGTCACATCCCCTGATCGGGCCTCGGGAAGGGGTCTGCGCACCGTTGACACCCCGGTCAAGGCCTTGGCTTTGGAACAGGGAATTCCTGTTTGGCAGCCGGAAAACCTAATGGATCCTGATTTTCTTGAAGCGTTGAGGAAATTGAATCCGGATTTTCAGTTGGTGGTGGCTTTTCGGAAGCTTCCGTCGGAGGTTTGGGATGGGTTTTGTTACGGAACCTGGAACCTGCATGCTTCGTTGCTGCCGGATTTGCGAGGTGCGGCCCCTCTTCATTGGGCGCTTCGATGGGGCTATACCCAAACGGGTTTGACGGTTTTTCGGATCAACAACCGCATTGATACCGGGGATATGCTCTGTCAAGAAAGTCTGGAGATTCCCATCGCATGGAATGCAGGGGATTTGCACGATGCCATGGCCGAGGCGGGTGGACATCTCTTGGTTCAGGCGGCTCGTCGTATCGCGTCCGGTGATCTTCGGACCGTGGCCCAGCCAACGGGACAGCCGTTACGTTCGGCTCCCAAAATTTCCAAAGAGGATTCGGTCATGGATTGGAACAGGCCATCGGAGGAGTTGTTTCATTTTGTCCGGGCCTTTGCCCCGGCACCGGGTGCAAGAACGGTCCTTGGTCAACGGCAGTGGATCGTCCTCCAAGGCGCTCTCACGAGCCCCGAACCGAACGATTTGGTGCCTGCAGAACCGTCACCACTTCCAGGGACCTTGAAGGTCCAGGGGGGTCGATGCTGGGCACGCGCGTTGGATGGTTGGTTGGAAATCTTGGTGATCAAACCCCAAAACGGGAAATCGATGGCGATGGAAGCTTTTTTGAGGGGCCAAGCGCCTTTGGACGGACAAGTTCTGGGCTAAAGACCGGTGAGGGCTTTATTGGCCGCATCCACCATTTCATCCTCGGGTTGACGGGGTAGGAGGTTTCCGTTCCAATGCGAAACCCTTTGGACCCCCCGAATGGAATTGGTGAGCCAAAGTGAGGAACAATCCATGAGATCCGTGGGTGGTTCCTGAATCCTTTCGACTTGATGGCCATGTTTTCCCAAAAATTCGACCAAAAATTCAGCGCAGAGCCCCGGTAGACAACCGCTGTTCCAATCGGGGGTATAACAACGGCCCTCTTTCCAATAAAACAGATTCGATCGACTGCTTTCAATTAGCCCGCCTTGGGGTGACCTGAGCAAAGCGTCGTCCCAGCCTTGGTTGATGGCAAATTTTTCGGCCAGGATATAGGGCAGTGCGGACATGCTTTTGATATCGGGCAGCAAAGGCGGGCATTTGATCAAGGGGGAGGCACCAAGCCGCAAGACTGTATTGGATTGGGACAAAGGACTTTCGTCAAAATTCTCCAATTCGGTACGCCAATCCGCGCTGGAACCATCGGGTCGGTAGCCACGTCCATTTTGTCGCCAAATCAAGGTCCGAAAGCGGCCGTAGACGGGTTGGCCTTGGTCATGCCAGGCCCTCAACGCGAAATCTTCCCAATCCGAGCCACCTTGCCACGGAAGGTCCAAGCCCATAACACGGGCCGCATAGCGCATGCGTTCCAGGTGCTCTTGGGCCCAAACGAGGCGACCGTTGACAAGCAAGGCCGTATCAAAAAAACCATCGCCGTATCGGACTCCGCGATGAAGGTCTGTTAACACGTGGTTGTCAATCACCTTCAAAGGTATTAATTTAGGCTTTGTTTCAATCCCCCCTTTTGTTATGAATGCCCAGCGTATCACCACCCTTGGTCAATTTATCATCGAGCGTCAGGCCGAATTTCCTTATTCCAAAGGTCAGTTGTCTCGATTGTTACGGGATATCGGGATTGCCTCCAAAATCGTGAACCGAGAAGTGAACAAAGCGGGTCTGGTAAATATCCTGGGCGATACCGGCGAAACCAATATCCAAGGCGAGACGGTCAAAAAATTGGATCTCTTCGCCAATGAGCAATTCAAGGCAGCCCTCAAAGCCGGGGGTGAATGCTGCGTTTTTGCGTCCGAAGAGGACGATGAAATCACCACCATTGAGGGTGCTGTTTCGGCCGATGCCAAATACGCCGTTTTGATGGACCCCTTGGATGGGTCCTCGAATATTGATGTGAATGTTTCGGTGGGAACTATTTTTTCGATTTATCGTCGGGTTTCTCAGGAGGGTCCCGGTCTTCTGAGTGACTGCCTCCAAAAAGGAATGCATCAGGTGGCCGCGGGTTACGTCGTCTATGGTTCGTCCACCATGTTGGTCTATACCACCGGTCACGGTGTGAATGGATTTACCCTGGATCCCTCCATCGGTGAATTTTGTCTGTCCCACCCTGATATGCGGATTCCCGAACAGGGTTTTATTTACTCGGTCAACGAAGGGAATTACATTCACTTTCCTCAGGGGATTAAACAATACATCAAGTATTGCCAGGCCTACGACGAAACCACATCGCGTCCCTACAATTCCCGCTACATTGGTTCCATGGTTGCTGACTTTCATCGCAACCTGCTCAAAGGCGGGGTCTTTATTTACCCAGCAACCGGGAAGGCGCCCAAAGGAAAGCTACGTTTGGGTTACGAATGCAATCCCATGGCCTTTATCGTGGAACAGGCCGGTGGGAAGGCGAGCGATGGCAAAAATCGCATCTTGGAATTGGAATCAACGGACTTGCATCAGCGAACGCCGGTTGTTTTGGGTTCTCGCCTGATGGTCGAAAAAGTGGAGTCTTTTCTTAGGGAGTTTCCTGATCCAGGGTCTTTTTGAGTTCGACCAATCCCGCCCGCAGGCTCAGGAGTCGTTCTTTGATGCTGAGGGTTTCAGGAACTTTGTGACCTTTTTCGTTGAGATGGGCCAGGGCCCCTTTGATCGTAAAGCGCCTTTCTTTGAGCAGGTATTGAATCTGACGCAAAAGTTCAAGGTCTTTTTCGGTGTACATCCGGTTCCCTTTGCGGTTCTTTTTGGGTTGAAGCATCGGGAATTCGGTTTCCCAATAGCGCAACAAGGAGGGGTTGAGGCCAAGCGAGTCGGCTACTTCCCGGATATTGTAATAAAGCTTGAGGGGGGTGGTTTTTTCCTGGTCCATTAGTCCAACGATTGGTTGGCACTCGAGGCCTTGGCAAGGAGCTCCTGGTGCTGCGCGGGGTTTAAGTCATTAAATATAAAGTAAACGGGGTCCACTTTGCGTCCGTTTTTGTGGACTTCGTAATGGAGGTGGGGTCCCGTGCTTTTTCCGGTATTGCCGAGGCGGGCGATCACTTGCCCACGCTTGACTTTTTGGCCGGGACGTACCTCAAAGCGTGAGAGGTGGGCGTACAGGGTTTGGTAACCATACCCATGGTCCAGCAGAAGGTAATTTCCGTACCCGCGGTCCATGCGTACCAATTCCTTGACGGTTCCGTTGCCGGTTGCATAAACGGGGCTGTGCATGGGGGCCGTGAAATCCAGGCCTTCGTGGAATTTCACGGTTTTGTAGATGGGATCCATGCGGTAACCGTAGCCCGAAACGGGCTCCCCGCGCCTTCGGCCGCTCATCGCCATGGGCTGTATGGCAGGCATCGCCTCCAAAAGGCGATTTTTTTGGCGAATCAGGGTTCCCAATTCCTTGTACGAGGTGGCTTGATCCAAGAGGGTCCGGGTTAGCCCCTCCGTTTTGAGGGCCGTTGTGGCCATGAGAGCCCCGTATTGATAGGTCGCCAGGTAGGAATAGGCATTGATATCGGCTTTGTTGGGGGCCGCTGCCTCGCGGAGAGGCTCCGCCTCAAAAATGACCCTGTAAATATTGCGGTCTCGCTGTTCCAGTTCGGTGACGACCGAGCGCATGAGGTCCAGACGGCGGTCCAGGGCCTGGTAACGCCATTCCATTTCGGCCAATTCTTCCTTGAGTTGCTTCTCTTTGGGGGAGTCCAAAAAGGTATAAGCCAGGGAAATAACCATTACCGATGAGACCACGGCCGCCGAAAAGTAACCCAAGAGCACAAGCAAGCGCTTGTGCCAAGGTTGACGAACTTGTTCAAAGACAAGCTTGACAGGATTGAATTCGTAACGCAGACGAGCCATTTGCTCAAAATTAAGTAATTTCGGGCCTTAACACGAACAGAGAAATGCGTATGAAGGCCGGAGAAGTCAGACAAGTTTTTTTGGATTTTTTTGCATCCAAAGGGCATCATATTGCCCAACCATCTTCCTTGATCGTTCAGGGCGATCCGACGCTTTTGTTTACCAATGCGGGGATGAATCCATTCAAGGATTTGTTTTTGGGGAATAGAACCCCGGATTTTCGACGGGTGGCGGATACCCAACCCTGCCTACGGGTATCGGGCAAACACAACGACCTGGAAGATGTAGGCAAGGATACCTATCATCACACGCTGTTTGAGATGCTGGGCAATTGGTCCTTTGGGGATTACTTCAAAGAGGAAGCCATTGCTTGGGCATGGGAATTGTTGACCGGCCCCTATGGTTTGTCCAAGGACAGGTTGTATGTCACTTATTTTGAGGGTGATGCCACCGAGGGATTGGAAGCGGATCATCAGGCCAAGAATTTTTGGAAACAATGGATTGCGGAGGATCGCATTTTGCCTGGTAACAAAAAAGACAATTTTTGGGAAATGGGGGATACCGGTCCTTGCGGCCCTTGTTCCGAAATCCACATGGATTTGCGGAGTGAGGAAGAACGCAAAGTGCTGGACGCAAGGGAATTGGTTAATAGAGACCACCCCCAAGTGATTGAGCTCTGGAACCTGGTCTTTATGGAATTTCAGCGCATGGCCGATGGTCGATTGCAGGCATTGCCCGCTCGTCACGTGGATACGGGCATGGGGTTTGAGCGCCTCTGTAGGGCCGTTGCCGGTGCCTCCAGCAATTACGATACCGATGTTTTCATTCCCCTAATTCGCCAAATCGAAGCTTGCTCAGGTCACCGTTACGGGGCTGGCAACGAGGCGGTGGATATCGCGATGCGGGTGGTGGCTGACCACATGCGGGCGGTATGCTTGGTAATCGCCGATGGGCAGTTGCCCTCCAATGCCAAAGCAGGTTATGTCTGTCGCCGCATTCTGCGCCGGGCCATTCGGTACGGCTATACCTACCTGGGTTTTGAAGAACCAACCTTGCACCGATTGGTGGACACGGTGGTTGCTAGTTTGGGAGACGTATTGCCCCAATTGATCCGCGAAAAAGCACTCATTACGCAGACCTTGCAGGCCGAGGAAACGAATTTTTTGCGCACCTTGGCCAAAGGACTGCAGCGCATGGACCTTTGGATGTCTGCCCATTCTTCGCAAAATGTGGTCCCTCAGGGGATCCAAATGGACGGGGAGACTGCGTTCGAGTTGTTTGATACGTACGGGTTCCCACCTGATTTGATTGCTTTGGTACTGACCGAAAAAGGATTTGGGATGGACCAAGCCGGATTTGAGAAAGCCATGCAGGTTCAGCGGGAACGTTCCCGTTCGGCCACTCGTCTTGTAGCCGGTGATTGGGAATGGATGGAATGGACGGAAGGAGACACGGCACTCGAATCGCAATTTGTTGGCTACGATCTACTTGAGTGTTCGAGCCGCTTGCTTCGGCAGCGGTTGGTTCGCAGCGGCGAGGCCGAACAAGCCCAGGTGGTTTTGGAGGTTACGCCTTTTTATGCCGAATCCGGTGGGCAAATAGGGGATACGGGGCGTTTGATTGGTGAGGACGGCGAGGTCTTGGAAGTCCTGGATGTCTTCAAAGAGAACCATGTTTGGATCCACCAGGTGAACCAATTGCCATCCCATCCCGAACAATCGTTCAGGGCTGTTGTGGATGCCCAGCGTCGGCAAAACACCAGCGCTCATCACAGTGCGACGCATTTATTGCATACCGCCCTGCGCCATCACCTCGGTCAACATGTTCAGCAAAAAGGCTCCCTGGTTTCGCCTCACCAATTGCGCTTTGACTTTGCTCATACGGGCCGTGTTACAGAACAACAGATGCAGGCGATCGTTGAGGAGGTTAACGACGCTGTACGCAAAGCTATGCCGTTGGTAGAATCGCGTAATGTGCCGATCAGCGAGGCCATGGAAAAGGGGGCCACCGCCCTCTTCGGTGAAAAATACGGGGACTCGGTGCGGGTTGTATCGTTTGGTGGGACCTATTCAATGGAATTGTGCGGTGGAACCCATGTGGAACATACCGGCCGCATTGGTTTCTTTCGGGTGGTTTCCGAAAGTGCGGTGGCCTCAGGAATCCGACGTATCGAAGCCGTCTGCGGAACCTACGCCGAGGCATGGGTCGAGGAACGTCTGCAATTGCTGGAACAAATCAAAGGCCTTTTCAAGAATCCGGTGGACCTTTTGGCCCAGGCAGGCAAAAGCCTCGAGGAATTGGGGCAATTGCGCAAAAAAATGGACGAATTGGACCAAAAAAAGGCCGATTCCTTGGTCCAAGAGGCCTTGAAGGCCTTCGAATCGCAGGGCGGTGGTTTTCCGGTTTTGGTCCAGGTCTGCGATGTCCGCAAGTCCGATTCCCTCAAATCGATGGCAACCAAACTCCGAGCCCACGACCCACAGGCGGTGGTGCTATTGGGGGCCTTGGTTGAAGATCGTTTCTATGTCTGCCTTGCCTTGGGCGAAGATGCTTCCAAAACAAACAACGCCGGTCAAATTCTTCGCGTCTTGTTAGCCTCGATGGGGGGGCAAGGAGGAGGTCAGCCCCATTTGGCTATGGGGAGTGCGACCTTGTCACCTTCCTCCGTTCCGCCAACGGTCGAATCCCTTCGATTGGCTTTGGATCGGGCCTTGCATTCGTTGAATTAGCCATTAATCCAAGATGATGAATGATGTTATAACCAAGTACGAATTGGTGGTGGGATTGGAGGTGCACGCGCAGCTAAGGACCCAATCCAAGGCATTTTGCAGCGATAGCACCGACTTTGGGGCTCTGCCTAACACCCTTTTGTCGCCCATTTCGATGGGCCATCCCGGGACTTTGCCACGATTTAATGGTCAGGTTTTGGAGTACGGAATCCTGCTTGGGTTGGCGATGAATTGCAAAATTCGGGAATACAACGAATTTGCACGCAAGAATTATTTCTACGCGGACTTGCCCAAAGGCTACCAGATCACCCAGCATCTGACCCCTTTGGCTTACGGCGGATACCTGGACCTTGAATGCGAGGAAGGGAAGAACCGAAGGGTGGGCATCACCCGGATTCACATGGAGGAAGACGCGGGCAAGAGCATCCACGATCAGGATCCGCTGGATACTCTGGTGGATTTGAATCGCTGCGGCGTTCCCCTGCTCGAAATCGTTTCGGAGCCCGATCTGCGCTCAGCTCGCGAGGCCTACCTGTATTTACAAGAAATTCGTCGATTGGTTCGCTACCTAGAAATCTGCGACGGCAACATGGAAGAAGGTTCTCTCCGGTGCGATGCCAACATTTCGGTGCGGCCCGTGGGTTCGACCGAGTTTGGAGCCAAGGTGGAAGTCAAGAACATGAACTCAATGCGCCACGTTCAGAAGGCCATCGAATACGAATACCAGCGTCAATGCGAAGCCGTCGAAAGAGGGGAACGCATCGTTTCCGAGACCCGTTCTTTTGATCCCCAGGCCCAAAACACCTTTGCGCTTCGTTCCAAAGAAGCTGCCAACGATTATCGGTATTTTCCTGAACCGGATTTGCCACCCATCCTGGTGACCCCATCGGTGATCGAAGGGATTCAATCCAAAATGCCCCCCTTGCCGGCAGCCTTGATGGCTCAATTCACCCAAGAGCTGGGGCTTAGTGCCTACGATGCAGGGGTCTTGTGCGACCAAAAAGAACTGGCCCTTTGGTTTCTAACCTTGATTTCGGGGACGAATCACACCAAACAAGCGGCCAATTGGACCATGGGTCCGGTCAAAACCTGGCTGAATGCCCGTGCCTTGCCCATTTCAGATTTGCCCATATCAGCGCTCTCCCTCGCTCAATTGATTAATGCGGTTCAGGAGGGAAAACTAAGCCATCACCAGGCGGTGCAGCAGGTATGGCCCGCATGGTTGGAACAACCGAATCGAAACCTGCAGGAACTCCTGAAAGACCTGGGTTTGGAGGGCGGAACCGTTGAGGATGACTTACCTGCGCTGGTCCAAGAAGTCTTGGCTTCCATGCCCGCCAAGGTTCAAGAATACCGGGACGGCAAAAAGGGTCTTTTGGCCTTGTTTATGGGTGAAATCATGAAAAGGACCGGGGGGAGGGCTCAACCGGCCAGGGCTTCGGCGCTGCTCCAAGAGGCCTTAAATTAACCTTGGCTTAACAAGGTCCCCGTGCCTTGTTCCATTACTTCGTGGCGTTATTAACCCCATTTTGTATGCCCCTATCCGGTTCCTCTAAACCAACAAAAATCCTGGTGGTGGACGATGAACCCGATATTTTGGAAATCGTTTCCTACAATCTTATCAAAGAGGGTTACTCGGTGAAGACGGCCGAAAACGGCCAGGACGCCCTCAAGATCGCTAGGGAATTCATCCCTGATTTGGTCTTGTTGGATGTGATGATGCCCAAGATGGATGGCATGGAAACCTGCAAGCAGCTTCGCATGATTCCATCGTTGAAATCCTGTTTTGTGCTCTTTCTTACGGCGCGCGAAGAGGAGTTTGTGGAAGTGCTTTCGTTTCAAGCCGGGGCCGATGATTTTTTGACCAAGCCTATCAAGCCCCGGGCTTTGCTCAGCCGTATCGAAGCCATTCTGCGTCGCTCTCAGTCCGACTCCACGAACGAAGTGCATCATCGGCTTCAGTTGGGGGATTTGGTGATCGATCGAGAAGCCTACCGGGTTACCCAGGCCGGGCAAACCATTCCATTGGCCCGCAAAGAATTTGAATTGCTCTTTCTCTTGGCATCAAAGCCGGGCAAAGTCTTTACCAGGGATCAAATTTTGGAACAAATCTGGGGATCCGACGTAGTGGTCATCAACCGTACCATCGACGTCCATATTCGCAAACTTCGCGAAAAGCTCGGCGATGCCTACATTAGCACCATCAAGGGCGTAGGCTATAAATTCGAGCTTCTTTGAAGAACCTAACTCCAGTTCAGGTGGCGGGTATCGTATCCGCCGCCGTTTCGGCATTTGTTGCATGGGTGGCCCTGTGGTTGGGTTTGGGTTGGTTGGAGGCTTTGATTCTAAGTGCCGTGGGGGGTGGGGTCGCTTTGGCGGCATCCATTTACCTGTTGAAGTTTTTCTTGTTGGATCAGGTTCGTCAGATCCTTCAGACCATCAAGCTGACCAAATCGAATTTGATGAACGAATCCCCTTCGGGTTTTCTTTCGGATCCCTTGGGTCGAGTGGACGAGGCCGTCTCGCGTTGGAGCAAGGAACAAAATCTAAAACGAGAGGAGCAGGAAAAACTAGAGCGATACCGCAAGGAATTTCTGGGGAATGTATCGCACGAGCTCAAGACCCCGATTTTTAATATTCAAGGCTATATACATACGCTGTTGGACGGGGCCAAGGATGATCCGGCCACCAACCTCAGTTTCCTCCAAAAGGCGGCTCGCTCGGCGGACCGAATGGAGGCCTTGGTCAAAGACTTGTTAACGATCAGTGAATTGGAGTCGGGTTCGGTCCGCATGGAATGGGAAAATTTTGATCTGCATGAATTGTTGCAGGATGTTTTTGATTCGGTTGACCACAAAGCGAGGGGACGTGGGATCCAAATCGAAATCAAAGCGGGTTGTGAGCCACCGTTTGGGGTCCACGCCGACCGCAAAAAAATCCGACAAGTCCTCGTCAATTTGCTTTCCAATTCGATTCATTACGGCAACGATCAGGGCCTGACCCAAGTGGGGGTTTTTGATATGGGCCAACAATTTTTGATTGAGGTTTCGGACAACGGAATGGGGATCGAGCCCGAACATTTGCCACGACTTTTTGAGCGTTTCTATCGGGTGGACAAAGGCCGCTCCCGTTCCGAAGGGGGAACCGGCTTGGGTTTGGCCATCGTCAAACATATGCTTGAGGTGCACGGGCAGACCATTCATGTGAGGTCTTCTGCGGGAATGGGGTCCACCTTTGGGTTTACGTTGAACAAGGCCCAGACCTAGGTCGGGTGGTTTAGCTTTGCGCCATGAAAAGACCGTCCTTTGAGGACCTGGTTTTGTGGCAGGAAGGGGATCTGTTGGCGGTGAACAAACCGCCCTTGATTGCCACCCTGGACGAAAGAACCCCCGGCCAATCGAGTTTGTTGCGCATGGCCCGGGCCTGGAATCCTGCCTTGACTCCTTGCCATCGTTTGGACAAGGAGACCTCCGGGGTCATGCTTTTTGCAGGCTCCGATGATGCATACCGTTCGGTGGCCATCGCCTTTGAGAAGCGCCAAGTCAACAAGGTGTATCATGCTCTGGTGGGCGGTATTCATCGTTTTGATAACCAAGCCATTGACCTTCCTTTGGGCCAGGGTCGGGATGGCAGCGTCCGGGTTGATTTTCGCACCGGGAAGTCGGCGTTAACCTATGTGAACAGCCTGGCTTATTTCCGTCATTTTACTTTGCTTGAATGCAGGCCGGTTACCGGTCGAACCCACCAAATTCGGGTTCATCTTGCCTCCCAAAACTGTCTCATCGTCGCCGACCAGGTTTACGGGGGCGAATTTCCTTTGCTTTCGGAGATCAAGGGCCGCAAATACCGAATGTCCAAAAACCAGGAGTTGGAAATTCCCATGATGCGCCGCCTAGCCCTGCATGCCCATGCGGTCGGTATCGACAGTCCAGGGCTTCAAGTTCCGGTTATTGAGGCGCCCTATTCCCGTGACTTTGAGGTCTTGTTGCGGTTGTTGGGCAAATACGACTCTTGACGAGGACCCGCAAGGGTCCCTTTATTTTCGGTTCGGGTTGGTTTCGGTTCGGGACTGGCGTAGGAGTCGAAGCCTCGCTTCGGCCTGAAGGAGCTGGGCCTTGAGGCCTTGAATCTTCTTTTCGACTTCGTTCTTCATGAGGTCGGCATTCTTGGATCGTCCAAAAAACCCGAGGTTGTTTTCGAGCAAATCAATTTCCTTGCGCAGGTCGTTGACTTTGTACTGGATTTGGGTCTGCTCGCGGCTGATTTCCTTATCGCCCCCGGGGTTTTGACTCATCTTTTCCAAGCGATTCTGGTATTGAGCATCCCTCTGAGCATCCCGGTCCACCTTGAGACGATCAAACCAAGCGTTGGTCAGTGAACGAAATTGATGCTGCAGGGCTTCTTTTCGATTCATCGGCACAAAACCGATTTCTCCCCAGGTTTTCTGAATTTGCATGAGGTAGGCCAGGTCCTCCGAGGGGTTTCCGGTGCTTTGGTAGGCCGTGAGTTCGGCTACCAAGGCCTCCTTCCGTTGAAGGTTCTCGCTTTGCTTGGATTTTTCTTCGGCAAAGAATTCGTTTTTGCGCGTAAAGAAGGCATCGCAGGCCTGACGAAAACGATTCCAATACTTGTCCGATAGTTTTCGAGGAAGGGCAGGGGCCTCCTTCCATGCTTTTTGGAGATTTACCAGGGCCTGTGTTCCGCCTTTCCAATCCTCGGAACTCTGCCAGGATTCGGCTTCTTTACACCAGATTTCGCGTTGCTGGACAAGGACCTGCATTTCGGCTTTGACCGATTTGAAGTGCAGGAGACGAGCCGAATAAAAGGCATCCAAGCCCGCTTTGAATCGTTTCCAAACAGCTTCCTGCTTATCCTTGGCAACGGGTCCTGTACTCCGCCAGTCTTGTTGAAGGAGTTCGATGGTCTGGGTCAAAGCGTTCCAATTGGGCTTGGAATCGCCCAGGGTTTGAACCAGGATTTCGAGATTCTCGCAGAGTTTGGTTTTGGCTTCCAGGTTTTGGGACCGGATTTGGTCCAATTCTTCAAACTTTCCACGGCGACTTTGAAAGACCCGATCCGAAACATTTTTGAAGCGGTTCCACAAATCCTCGGATTGGTGACGGGGCACTGGTCCAACGGATTTCCATTGTTCGTGCAAAATGGAGAGCTTGACGCCGGCTTGAAGTACATCGGTTTCCAGCAACAACTTTTCGGCTTGTTCGCAGAGGTTGGTCTTGATCTCAAAATTCCTGGACAAGTCCAGTTCCTTGAGCTCACGATTGATTCTCAAATTGTTATAAAATTGATCGTGAAGCCAATGATAGCGATTCCACAATTCCTGTCGTTGATCGGCTGGCACCGGTCCACATTCCTTCCAACGATTTTGGAGGTCCTTGAGTTGGTCGTTCAGGCCCGCTTTGCCTTGCTCTTCTTGCTCTACAATTTGTTGCAATTCATCCAACATCGCTTTTTTGAGAAGCAAGTTGGCCTGCATGATGGCCTCTTTCTCTTGTTTTTCTTGTTGACGCCGGGTTTGGTAACGCTGCCACAAATCCTGGTACAAAAGGAACAATGGCGAATGGGCCACGGGGGTGGCCTCTTGTTCGCCTTCCAGGTTTTCGAGTTCCTGTTGGGCCTTGAGCTTTTGGAACCAATGGTCGATTTGGGCTTTGATCAAGCGAATCTTGGGATGCTCGCCTTCGAGATGGGCTTTTTTGACGGAATCACCCAAATGGGTTAATAGACCTTCGAGGTCCATGGCGTGGTATTCCGGCAAGGCTTCTTCCTCGCGGGGCAAAAGAAGTTCGTCCTCCTCGTCGCCCAAGGCCTCGATGGTTTCTTGGGGTGGGGTGGGCAAGGTGGTCTCTTGCGGGGGTGTGGGCAAGGTGGTCTCTTGCGGGATTTCCGGCGTCGTCAATTCGCCCGAGTTTTCGGGTTGCTGAATTTCAGGTTCCAATTCGTTCATCCTGGCCTGTTTGTACTTTAGGGACTGCAAAATAAGGACCGGCAGGGCTCAAATTTCTTAAGCCACGGTTCAACTAGAAAGGAATGAATCAAAATCAATACACCCTGGTCGAATGCCCCCGTGACGCCATGCAGGGACTTCGGCATTGGGTACCTACAGAGGTCAAAATCAGCTATTTGCAACTTTTGATGGGGGTGGGTTTTGATGTCCTGGACGCGGGGTCCATGGTGTCACCTACCGCCGTTCCTCAGATGAAAGACAGCGCGGAGGTCCTAAGTGCCTTGGATCGAAGCGCCTCCAAAACCCGTATATCGGTGGTGGTAGCCAACGATACGGGGCTTCAACAGGCCTTGGACCACGAGGCGGTATCGGTGGTCGGTTATCCTTTTTCGGTGAGCGAGACCTTCCAAAAGCGCAATACCCGTAGGACCTGTGAAGAGGCCTATGGCATGATCCAGCCTTGGGCCGAGGCGGTGAACAGGTCTGGACGTGAATTGTGGGTTTACCTGTCCATGGGTTTTGGCAATCCTTACGGGGACGCCTATTCCGAGGAGCTTGTTTTGGATTGGATTCAACGTTTGGTCAACGTAGGCATTCGTAATTTTTCGCTGAGTGATACCGTGGGCCTGGCCTTGCCGGCCGAGATTGAATCCCTGCATGCCCGTGTTTTACAAGCTTTTCCGGATCTCCAACTCAGCCTCCATCTCCACGCCCATCCCTCCAAAGTCGAATCCAAAATTTTGGCAGCTTTGGACAGCGGGTGCCGTCGCCTGGAGGGTGCTTTGCTGGGGTACGGTGGTTGTCCCTTTGCCGAGGATGAATTGGTTGGCAATGTACCGACCGAATGGTGGATACGGGCTTTAACCCAAAGGGGCGTCTCTACAGGGATCCACCATGAAATGTTACACCAGGCCCAGTGGGCCGCTTCGGACCTGTTTTCGAGGTATCGCTAAGGATTCTGGAGCGGTTGACCTCTTAGAACATCAATTGAACCAAGCGTTGCCAATCGGGTTCTTTCATTTCAAAATAATTGCCGGTGGCGTTGTGTCGGTGGAGATCGGCCACCAACGGGGCGCCTTCCTCTGCAGGGATGCCCATTTGGCTGAGGCGGGTCGGGGTACCGATTTGTTCAAAAAAGTCCTCCAACATGCCGACAAAAGGCAGGTCAGGGTTGCCGACCACCGCCGGGGCCGTACGGATTTGAGGATCGGGGTGGGTGGCTCGCCACCCACTGCAGGCATCCTCCAGGGCTTCGAGCTTGGCCCGAATTCGGGGGGCAAAATGCTTGATCCAAGCTGGATAAACCACCGATAACCCGGCACCGTGCGCTACATCGTACCGAGCACTCAGAACATGTTCTACCGCGTGGACTCCAAAGTCACCCCGCTTTTTGCCAGCAATCAGGGTCCCGTTGAGGGCGACGGTGGATAGCCACAAAACCTGGCTTCGGGCTTCGGTATCCTGTCCGTTGTAAACCGCCCTAGCGCCGTAAATCATGGCTTGGCGAAGGACTTGCAGGGCGAAAGCATCGGATAGAGGGGACTCGTCCGGCGAAAAATACTGTTCCAACGCATGGGCCATCAGGTCTGCCACCCCGTAGGCGGTATAGTCACGCGGTACGGTTTGGGTTAACAAAGGGTCCAAATAGGAAATTTTCGGGAACAAGAGTTCGTTGCCCCAGCCTCGTTTCTGGCCGGTGGCGTTGTTCTGTAGCACGGTGGCTCGGTTCATTTCGGTACCCGTTGCGGCCAGGGTGAGGACCACAAAGAGGGGCAAGGCACGGGTGGGCTTTGGGGCTCCTCCGGCATAAAAATCCCAAACCGAATGCTCGGTATAATAGCCAGCGGCTACGGCCTTGGCGGTATCGATCACCGAACCGCCTCCCACGGCCAGCAGGGCCTGGGCTCCCATGCTCCTGGCCTGGGCAACGGCGCGATCGGCATCTTCGTAAACGGGGTTGGAACGAATACCCTCAAAAACCTGGGCCTCAAGACTCATTCCTTGCAATTGTTCCAAAAGGCGGTCCAGCAAACCACTGCGCCGAACCGAGCCTTTGCCCACCAAGACCAAGACTTTGGAGATGCCGTGTTCGATCAGGTCAGCGGCCAGACTATCGGTAACGCCTTCACCGAATTTGAGACGAACGGGGTTGTAAACGACAAAACTTTCCATAGCAAGAGGTGTTATTTTGCACAAAGAACGCGGAGCCTTGACCGGATAGGGTGCAGGTGTTCCGGCTTTTTTTACGATGACTACGCCCTCCGTCAAGACTTGGCCCTTGCCCAAAATCATTCTGTTTTTGGTCTTGGGATTTGTTTTTTTGACGCATGCCTTGTTGGCCGAGTTCATCGGGGTCAAGATTTTTTCGCTGAATGATTTGTTGGGTTGGAAGAAGGACGGGGTCTTGGGGGACTTTAACCTGACGGCGGGGGTTTTGTTGTGGCCGGTTGTCTTTGTGATGACGGACCTCATCAATGAGTATTATGGGCGCCGAATCGTTGTTCTCTTTAGTTCATTTGCAGCACTTTGCATTAGTTATTCTTTTGTAATGATTTACGGGAGTTTGCTGCTTCCTCCTGCTGATTTTTGGCGGACTTCGGCCATGTCGCGGGGTGTGGCGGATTTTCAAGTGGCCTATAGCGCCGTTTTTGGTCAGGGACTTTGGATTATTTTGGGATCGGTCACCGCCTTTTTGGTGGGACAGTTGGTGGATGTGTGGGTTTTTCAACGCATCAAAAAAGCCACCGGGGAGGGCCGCCTGTGGCTGCGAGCCACCGGGTCCACCATGGTATCCCAGGCCATCGATTCGTTCTTGGTTCTTTACATTGCGTTCTATTGGGGAGCCGATTGGCCCCTGGATCGGGTCATGTCAGTGGCCTTGTTGAATTACGCTTTCAAATGGTCCGCTGCTTTGGTCATGACGCCTTTGATTTATGGCGTGCATCAACGGATCGAGGCCTATCTGGGACCTGCGTTGGCTCAGAGCATGCGGGCCGCTGCCCATCGTTCGGAATAAGCCCAAAGAAGGGTAAATTTGCACCTCTTGCTTTTCGCTTGAACCCATATTTTATGCAACCATTCTTAACTCGTTGGAATACCTTGTTCGCCAAGTGGCCTGCCGCAGCCCTCGTATTGGTGGTCGTTCTTTTTAGAATTTTGCCGCATCCGGTCAACTTTGCGCCGACCCTGGCCTTGGCCTGGAACTTGCATCGTTGGTCTTCGGTTTCGTCAAAGTTCACCTTGGGCCTGGTTTTGTTTTTGGCATGTTTGGGGGGAGACTGGGCGGTGAACAGCCTGCTCTATAACATGGATGCGGCCCAGAATTTGACCTATTTGGCCCAACCCGGTGTTTGGGTTTTGTACTTGACTTACGGGTTGCTATTTCTGATGGGTCCCCTGGCTAGCCGCCCTGGTTTGTCAGGAACCCTGGTTCGCGTTCCTTTGGCCTCGTTGCTCTTCTTCGTTGTTTCCAACACCACGGTTTGGCTATGGGGTGGAATGTATCCAACCAATCTTGGGGGATGGGTTACGGCTTTGGTGGCCGGATTGCCTTTCTTGCCCATGGCCTTGACTGGCGATGTGCTCTACACCGCCTTGTTCCGCCGACTGAGTCCGGTTCCGACAAAGCAGGCGGTCGAAAGCCTGCCGGTTGCATCGCAGGATTTCTAAGAGGTCAATCCTCTGCTAGAGCTCATGGTGTGGAGCTCATGGAATCAGTGATCTAGAATGAGAGATCTAGAATGAGAGCTCTGGTCTTAGTGTGCAACGCGCTTGGCCCGCAGGCGCTGATCCAGTTTGTTCAGAAACTCCTCGGTGTAGAGGTAATGCTCCCCGTGCCGGACCTTGTTGCCGTGGATGCAGACTGCCAGGTCCTTGGTCATTTCACCGGCTTCAACGGCTTCGATGCAAACCGATTCTAATTGTTGACAAAAAACAGCAAGTTCCTGATTGTCATCAATTTTGGCCCTGAATTCTAAACCTCTGGTCCAAGCAAAAATCGAGGCGATGGGGTTGGTGGAGGTGGGTCGACCTTGCTGGTGTTCCCTGAAATGCCGGGTGACCGTTCCGTGGGCAGCTTCAGCTTCCATGGTAAGCCCGTCCGGTGTGATCAAGGTGGAGGTCATCAAACCGAGGGATCCAAAACCTTGGGCCACCGTATCGGATTGAACATCCCCGTCGTAGTTCTTGCAGGCCCATACAAATTCACCGTGCCACTTAAGGGCTGAGGCCACCATGTCGTCGATGAGGCGATGTTCGTAAACGGTGCCCTGGGCATCCATTTTGGCTTTGAATTCTGCTTGGTAGATTTCTTCGAAGATGTCCTTGAATCGACCGTCGTATTGTTTGAGGATGGTGTTCTTGGTGGAGAGGTAAAGGGGCCAACCTTTGAGCAAGGCCTGGTTAAAACAAGCCCTGGCAAATCCGCGGATGGATTCATCGGTGTTGTACATGGCCAAAGCCACGCCATCGCCTTGGTATTGATACACTTCCCACTCCTTAACGGTGCCGTCGTGGGCCTCAAAGCGCATGGTTAATTTGCCTTGGCCTTTGATTACGACGTCGGTGGCCCGGTATTGATCCCCAAAGGCATGACGGCCAATGCAGATGGGCGCGGTCCAATTGGGAACCAGCCTAGGAATGTTCTTGATAACAATGGGTTCCCTGAAAACGGTTCCGTCCAAAAGGTTGCGAATGGTGCCGTTGGGGGATTTCCACATTTTTTTGAGCCCAAATTCCTGGACCCGGGCTTCGTCCGGGGTAATGGTAGCGCATTTGATGCCCACGCGGTGTTTGAGAATGGCTTTGGCGGCATCCACGGTGATTTGGTCATCGGTGGCATCGCGGGATTCCATGCCCAAATCGTAGTATTCGATAGGCAATTCGAGGTAAGGGAGGATGAGTTTGTTCTTGATTTCGGCCCAGATAACCCGGGTCATTTCATCCCCGTCCAATTCAACAACGGGGTTTGCTACATGGATTTTGTTCATAGGTTCAAAAATATTTTCTAAAGCGTTCAAATGTAAGGTAGGATACTTAGTTGAAGGGATAGCAAGGATTAGGCGTTGAGAAGGCTTTCGCGACGTTCGCCGATTTGCTGGCGCCACATGGCGTAGTATAGACCGCCGGCGTTGACCAATTCATCGTGGGTCCCGGATTCCACCAAATGCCCCTTTTCCATGACATGAATCCGATCGGCATGCATGACGGTACTCAAGCGGTGGGCCACCAAAATAACCGTGTGATGGCGTTTGGCGGAGAGATCCTGCAGGGTTCGGGTGATGCCTTCTTCGGTGATGGAATCCAGGGACGAGGTGGCCTCGTCAAAGACCAGAAGGGAGGGGCGACGCAACAAGGCCCGGGCGATGGACAGCCTTTGTTTTTCGCCCCCTGATAATTTGACGCCGCCTTCGCCAATGGGGGTGTCGAGGCCCAGCGGTGCCCTTTGGAGCAAGCCCGTGCAGGATGCCTGCTCCATGGCCTGCAGGCAAGCCGCGTCATCGGCCTCCGGTGCCACAAATCGAAGGTTGTCACCTATGGTTCCCGCAAACAATTGGGTATCCTGGGCCACGAGCCCGGTGGATAAGCGAAGGTCGTTGGGGTTGATTTCGGTAGAGGCTATCCCGTTGATGAGGATACGACCGCTGCGGGGTTGGTAAAGGCCCAACAGGAGTTTGATCAGGGTCGTCTTGCCGCTGCCACTGGGCCCCACAAAGGCATAGGTTTTGCCCTGTTCCAGGTCCAGGCTTAGACTTTCGACGGCTGGTTGGGAGGCCGAACGGTGTCGGTAGGTAACATCTTGGAATTGAACGGATTCAATGGGCCCCAATGGTTGAGCGCTCACGGGTTGCGGCTCCGGAGAGCTGGCCATGAGTTCTTCAAATCGTCGCAATGAAATCTCGGTTTCACGGAAAACCTGCAAGACATTGCCCCATTCCTGGAGGGGATTGAAAATATAGAAGCTGTACATGAACAGCGAAAAGAATTGCCCCAAGGAAATTTTGTCTTTGAAAATCAGGTAGAGCATCATCAGGACGATGAGATTTCGCATCAAATTCACAAAGGTGCCCTGGACGAAACTTAGGCTTCGCATGTATTTGATTTTGGTAAGTTCCAAATCCAAAATACGTTGGGTCACCCGCCTTAAGCGGCTGTCTTCTTGGTTAATAAGCCCCAGGCTTTTGATAAGTTCGATGTTACGAAGAGATTCGGTGGTGGCCCCGGCCAGTTCCGTGGTCTGGCTAACGATACCGGTTTGGACCGCTTTGATTTTGCGACTCAAAAAGGAACTCAAAACCCCCAAAAGAGGGATGGACAAAAAGTAAACAGGGGCAATGACCCAGTACACGTTCAACGCGTACACCATCACAAAGACAATCCCGACCAGAGAGGTGAAGAGGACATTGATGACGGCAGACACCAGTTTTTCGACATCGGCGCGCACTTTTTGGAGGATGCCCAAGGTTTGTCCCGAGCGGGCATCTTCAAAATCTTCGTAGGGTAGGCTGAGGGCATGGCGTAGGCCATCGCTGTACATGCGGGCCCCGACCTGTTGGGTGATCCGGTTGACCATGTAATCCTGCAGGTTTTTGGCAATACGACTGACCATGGCCACCCCCAGGGCCGCCAAGACCAACATCCCGGCCGCCTCAAAAAAATCTTGGTTGGTCCACGATTGAAGCCGTCCCTCCTTGGCAGCAACCGCGATCCGGTCGATGATTTTTTGGAGGATGTAGGGGTCCAGCAAGGAGAAAATCTGGTTCACAGCGGCCAGGCCGAAGGTGAGCAGAACGGCAGGGCCGTAGGGTTTGAAATAACCTAGGAGGGTACGATAAATCATGGGTTGCAAATTTCGGGTAATCCTTCGGCCCTGCCTGCACGGAATGTACTTTTGTTCCGTGTTTTCTAAAACCACTTCCTTTTGGCCAGTTAGGTTTTTTCTAGGGATCTTCCTCCTGACAGGGGGGGTGACGGATGTGGGGCATGCCCAAATGCGCAAGGCCGATTTTTTGTCCATAGGACTGCAGGCGGGTCAGGTCAAATACGAGGGTTTGCCCGTTAGCAACGGTGTAGGGCCTCGGCTGGAGGGCGATGCCCATATTGGAGGACTTTGGCATGCCAATGTGGGTCTCCAATACCTGGTTTACCAGGATGCGAACGATCAGTTCAGCGCTGATTTTGGACTTAAATTCTTTGGGTACCGCATGTTGTACCTGCATCCTTATGTCGGCTACAACCGCATCATTACCCGTCCATACGCTGTCAAGCGGGGTTCCTTTGGTTTGGGCCTTGGTGGTGCCGTTCCCTTACCCAAGCGGCATTTGAATTTTGAGGTGGTGTACGAAGTCCTGCCCTTTTACCGCCCCGGTGTTCAGGTTTGGGCCGGCCGTTTCACCTTTCCTTTGTTCATGTTTTACCCCGATCCGGACGAAAAATACCGGACTCGCTAGATCCATTTTAACTCCTAAATAATTTTTCCATGGCCCTTCAGTGCGGTATTGTTGGACTTCCCAACGTCGGCAAGTCGACCCTTTTTAATTGTCTATCGAATGCCAGGGCCCAGGCAGCGAATTTCCCTTTTTGTACGATTGAGCCCAATGTTGGGACCATCACGGTTCCCGATCAACGTCTGAACCGCTTGGCCGAATTGGTCAAGCCCCAAAACCTGGTGCCCAATACCCTCGAAATGGTGGATATTGCCGGCTTGGTGCAGGGCGCTAGCAAAGGGGAAGGCCTGGGTAACCAATTCCTGGCGAATATCCGTGAAACCCATGCCATCCTCCATGTTTTACGTTGTTTTGACGACCCGAACATTGTACACGTGCACGGCAGGGTCGATCCCCTAGCGGACAAAGAAATCATTGATACGGAGTTGCAGCTCAAGGATTTGGACTCCATCGAAAAACGGCAAGCCCGGACCGAACGGGCGGCCAAGGCCGGGGACAAAGACGCCAAAGCGCTCTTGGATGTTTTGATCAAGGTCAAAGCCGGTTTGGAAAGGGGAGAATCGGTGCGGTCGCACGGTCTCACCCCCGAAGAGTTCGAATTGCTCCATGACATGTTTCTGCTTACATCCAAGCCGGTTCTCTACGTTTGCAATGTGGCGGCCGAGGATTTGGCCACCGACAACACCATGGTCCAAAAGGTTCGTGCCATGGCAGCTGCCGAAGGCGCGGAGGTTTTGGTGATTTGCGCAGCCTTGGAATCCGAAATAGCTGAGCTGGAGTCCTTTGAAGACCGGCAAGAATTTCTGCGCGATGCGGGAATTGGCCAAAGCGGGGTGGAACGTCTGCTCTTGGCGGCTTACCAACTCCTTCGATTGCAAACCTATTTCACGGCCGGCGAAAAGGAAGTCCGGGCCTGGACCATTCCCATGGGAACGCTGGCCCCGCAGGCGGCCGGTGCCATTCATACCGACTTTGAAAAGGGATTTATTAAGGCCGAAGTGATTCACTACGAGGACTTTATCAAGCACGGTTCTTGGTCGGCTTGCCGCGAGGTCGGCAAGGTGGGCTTGGAAGGCAAAAACTACATCGTTCAAGACGGGGATATCATGCTGTTTCGTTTTAATGTTTGAGGAATGAGCCAGGCCAATCCAAAACCCCATAACAACGTAACGGATCCCAACGGAGTGGGCCAAAAGGGGGATTTCCTTTTTGGTTTACCCTACACGGTGGAAGAATCCGAACTCGTGATTCTGCCCGTTCCTTGGGACCTAACGGTTTCGTACGGGGATGGGACCCGCAAAGGCCCGCAGGCAGTCCTGGATGCTTCATCCCAATTGGATTTGGAAGACCCCGTAGTCTCCGAAGCTTGGACGCTTCCAAGGCAAATTCTGCCGTTGGATTTGCGTTGGCAGCAGCGTTCCAAATCCGAGCGTCGCTGGGTGGAATCGTACCTGCGTTGGTTAGAAAACGGCCAAAACCCCGAACAAGCCTCCGAAATGATGGCAGGATTGCAGACGGCCAACGAGAAATGCGGGTACTTGCTGGATTGGGTGCGTACCCAGGCTCGGCATTATCGCAACCTAGGCAAAACCGTGGCCATCTTGGGCGGGGATCACTCCACCCCCTTGGGCTTGATGGAGGTTTTGGGCCAGGATCTGGATTCCTTCGGCATTCTCCATATTGACGCCCACATGGACTTGCGAAATGCCTACGAAGGCTTTGACTATTCGCATGCTTCGATCATGTTCAATGCCCTGCGCATCCCCTCGTTGAGTCGACTGGTGCAGGTGGGGATACGGGATTATTGCCCGGCCGAAAAAGAATGCGCCGAACAAGATGAGCGGGTGACTGTTTGGACCGATCATGCCTTGGCTTCGGCCATGCATCGAGGGACCCTTTGGCATGACTTGTGTTTGGAAATCGTGAAGGCGTTGCCAGAACAGGTTTATATCAGCTTTGATATCGATGGACTGCTGCCTTGTTACGCCCCTGGTACCGGGACCCCCGTGCCGGGTGGTTTGGAATACAACCAGGCCTTGCACCTGCTGGAAGTCCTTTACCAAAGCGGTCGTCGCATCGTTGGCTTTGACTTGGTGGAGGTTGCACCTTCCAAAGGAGACCGGGAGTGGAACGGCAATGTAGGGGCCCGATTGCTGTACCGTTTGAGCAACCTATGCCTGGCTAGCAACCGTTCGGCCTTGACCCGAACCAAAGGCCGTCAAGCGGCGCCCAAAACCAAAAATTCAACCCGAAAACCCAAAATATAAATTGTTATGAAAAGAACCTTGATTATTGGTGCCGGTGGGGTGGGGTCCGTGGTAGCCCACAAATGCGCCTCCTTGCCGGACGTTTTTGGAGACCTGATGCTGGCTTCCAGAACGCGTTCCAAATGCGATCGCATCGCGGCCGAAATCGGTAAAAGCCATGTGACGACCGCCGCCGTGGATGCGGATGAGGTTCCCCAATTGGTCGCTCTGATGAAGGATTTCAAGCCCACCCTTTGCATCAATGTGGCCCTTCCTTACCAGGACCTGACCATCATGGAGGCCTGTCTGCAATGCGGGGTGCATTACCTGGATACCGCCAATTACGAGCCCAAGGACGTGGCTAAATTCGAATACCATTGGCAGTGGGCTTACCACGATCGCTTTGCCGAAGCTGGGCTGATGGCTTTGTTGGGATGTGGCTTTGACCCTGGCGTGACTGGAGTCTTCACGGCCTATGCCGCCAAGCATCACCTGGACGAGTTGCATTATCTGGATATCGTTGATTGCAATGCCGGGGACCATGGCAAAGCCTTTGCAACCAATTTTAACCCCGAAATCAATATCCGGGAAATCACCCAAAAGGGGCGCTATTTCGAAAGCGGTCGTTGGGTCGAAACTGAGCCGCTCAGCGTTCATCAACCAATTGATTATCCAGGGGTTGGACCCAAGGATTCCTACCTCCTGTACCACGAAGAATTGGAATCTTTGGTCAAAAATTTCCCAACCCTGCGCAGAGCTCGTTTTTGGATGACCTTTGGGCAACAATACTTAACCCATTTGCGGGTTTTGGAGAACGTAGGGATGACGTCCATCGCTCCCATCCAATTTCAGGGTCAGTCCATTGTCCCGTTGGAATTCCTCAAGGCGGTCTTGCCAGAGCCCTCTTCGTTGGGTGCGGGATACCAGGGTCAGACCTCGATTGGTTGCCATATCCGCGGTTTGAAGGATGGCCAGACCAAGCATTACTATGTCTGGAACAACTGCGATCACGCCGAAGTTTACCGGGAAATCGGGGCCCAGGCGGTGTCCTACACGACCGGTGTACCGGCCATGATTGGCGCCAAAATGATGATGGAAGGCACCTGGACCGGAAAGGGGGTATTCAACGTGGAAGAATTCAATCCAGACCCCTTTATGAAGGATTTGGGGCTTTACGGCCTTCCATGGCACGAGGTTGTGGATGGACCGTCTCCTTTTGACGATTACGAATCCCATGCTTGACCTTCAGGCCTTAAGGGCCGCTAGGGAAGGTTATGATCCTCATCGTTTGGATTGGAATACCATCCCTTCGCCCTGTTTTGTGATGGACGCCGATCGGTTGTGTTCCAACATGGCCTTCTTTTCCGAATTACAACGCCAAATTCCGGTTCAGTTTATTCTGGCTCTCAAGGGATTTGCGATGTTCTCGGTCTTTGACCTCATGAAGGAGGCCATCCACGGGACCACGGCTTCTTCTTTGCATGAACTGCGCTTGGGCTCGACTCGGTTCGGTGGTTCCCAACACATTTTTATGCCGGCCTATCCTCCGGAGCAGGTGCCCGAGATGGCCAGCATGGCGGATCATGTTTCCTTTAATTCGGTATCCCAATTCTTGCAGCACGGCGCGGCTTTTCGGAGTCATCGAGCGGATGTTCAATTGGGGTTGCGGATTAACCCGGGCTATTCGCCGGTTAGCACCGACCTGTACAACCCATGTGCCGCCGGGTCTCGTTTAGGAACCCGTTTGCATGATTTGGAGCGCGGGTACCAGTCCCTGGAGCAGGCCGGTCTGGAACCGGATTTTTTGCATTGCCATAACCTATGCGAAAGTGGGGCGGACGCCTTGGCCCAAACCTTGGATATTCTGGCCAGGGATTTTGAGCCTTGGCTTCAGCGCGTTCGTTCCCTGAACTTGGGAGGTGGACATTTGATGAGTCGTGAGGATTACAATTTGGAACAAGCCGCCGAGGCCATCGCGGGCTTCAAGGCTCAATTTCCTCATCTTCAACTGATCATGGAACCGGGTTCGGCTTTGGTTTGGGAAACAGGTTATTTTCGATCCAAAGTTTTGGACATCATGAAGACCGAGGCTTTACCCGTGGCTATTTTGGATAGCAGCATCACAGCCCACCTGCCCGATGTTCTGGAAATGCCCTACCAGCCACGCATCTTGGGTGCAGCCATGGAGTCCACCTCCACCCATACCCATTGTTATCGTTTGGGGGGGCAATCCTGTTTGGCGGGTGACCAAGTTGGGATCTACGCCTTCGAGAAACCACTCCAAACGGGCGACGACCTCGTCTTCATGGACATGATGCACTATACCATGGTCAAAACCAATACCTTCAATGGTATGGAATTACCTTCCATCGGCCTTTGGCGAAGCAACAATGGCTTTGAATTAATTCGCCGCTTTGGCTACGAGGACTTTGAGTCCCGACTTTCTTAGGGTATGGACCACAGGCGCTGAAGGCTATCGCCTGTTGAGGTGCAGGTGATTTCGGGCCTTAATCCACGTAGGTTTCTTTGAACACGGATTTGACCTGAGCGATTTCCTTAGGGGAAATAAAGTCAAAATTCCGAAGAATCCTGTTTCTGTCCACACACCTAATTTGGTCCAAGACGATCCAACTCTCGGCTTTGCCGTGTTTGACTTTGACTCTAGTGGGATAGGGTTTGGAGGTGCTTGTCAAAGGAGCCACAACAATGGTTTGCAAATATTTATTCATCTCATTGGGTGAGATGATAAGGCAAGGCCTGGTTTTCTTGATTTCACTCCCTTGCGTAGGATCAAGGTTGATGAGCACGATTTGGTACTGCTTTATTTCCATTCGTCGGTGTTTTCGTCTTCAAAGAAGTCGATGTCCAGGAGCCTATCGTCACCGTTTTGATGCATTTGTTGGAAGGATTCTTCCCAGCCCTTTCTTGGTGAAGGCAGTGCCTTCAGGATAATGTAGTCTTCTTTGAGGATTAATTCAACCACATCTTTGATTTGGTACTTTTCGAGGATGGTCTTTCCCAAGCGTATTCCTTTGGAATTTCCGATAGGTATCACAGTTGTATTCATGGCTTCCAATTGTAGTTACAAAGTAAGCACATTCTTTGTCCAAATCCAAATAAATACCATTGATTAGATCGTATCAAAGGGGAGACTAGCAAAAACCGTGGCGGCCCCTTGGCCCATGGATTCGTTGAATACGAACAACCTAATTGGGGACATCGTAATCGATGACCAAGCGATTGGATAGGGGGCGACCAACGCAAGTGAGGCAGGCTCCGGAGGCGATTTCCGAGGCACTGATGGCTTCCTGATCACCGATAAACATTTCCCCGGAGATTTTCTTGGCACGGCACATCCCGCAAACCCCCATGGTGCAGGCGTAGGGCAAATCAATGCCTTGTTCCAGAGCCGTTTCCAAAATATACCGTCCAGGTTCCACGGCAAATTCGTAGACCTTGCCGTCCACCTTGAGGGTGACAACCGGAAGGGCACCGGGGTCATCGTCCACCGAACTTGGGGTTGGAGACGGAGCTTCCACCTTGGGGCTGGATTGAAAAAAGAGTTCTTTGTGAATGCGATGGCTGGCAACGCCTTGGGCTTGGAGCCAGTGCTCGGTATCGTGCACCAAGCCCTCGGGACCGCAGAGGTAAAAAGAGGCCTCCCGGTTGGAAAGATGCTGGGCAAGGACCGTGGTATCGATGCGACCGTGATGGAGCAGACCTTTGAGCGATTCTTGCCCGTGCAGACTACGGCTCAAGCAATGCACCACCTGAAGGCGCTGGGGGTTTTCATCCTGAAGGCGGTTCAAGGCCTCGCCAAAGATGACTTCTTCGGCACTTCGGCTTCCGTATAGCAATAGGATATGGGGAGACGAGGGATGGCGCAACGCCATCGATAACATCGAAAACAAGGGGGTAATGCCCGAACCAGCTCCCACCAAAACCACCGGA
>Ga0209598_10000535_pt1 | contig 30498 bp, 23 predicted proteins | sample M_140807_EF_Meta_FD_187317 | JGI IMG/M metagenome (GOLD analysis project Ga0209598, IMG submission 187317) | Freshwater microbial communities from Lake Montjoie, Canada to study carbon cycling - M_140807_EF_MetaG (SPAdes) (version 2) | ecosystem: Environmental > Aquatic > Freshwater > Lake...
TTTATGATCATTCTTGGATAAGCGCGTGAACATGATAAAAAAAATTGCAACCAATTTAACCTTCTGGGTATTATTTGCTATCACAGCAGGGATAATAGTGGGTCATTTTTTTCCTGCCACCGGTGTGGCCATGCAACCGCTAGGTAAATATTTTATTGATATCATTAAACTATTTATTTATCCAATTATACTGCTTACCATGGTTACCGGTATTTGTGGCATGGGCGATTTAAAAAAAGTAGGAAAAGTGGGCGGTAAGGCCCTCTTATATTTCGAGATCATTACTACCCTTGCTTTATTCATTGGCATTGGGGTTGGTTATTTGTTAGAACCTGGTTCGGGCGTAAATACAAGCATTGTAGCAAAGGGTGATATTGCTAAGTATAGCAGCGGATCCGTTTCTATTTCATGGGTCCAGTTTTTTCAAGACAACCTTACCATTCAAGTGTTACTTTTTGCAATACTTGCAGGTATCATTATTAGTAGATTAAAAAACAAAGAAACTGTTTTAACAAAAGTATATTGGCTATCAAAATATGTTTTTAGAGGACTCCACCTTGTTATGAAACTAGCGCCCATAGGGGCTTTTGGGGGTATGGCATTTACCATTGGTAAATACGGCGTAGCCACCTTGTTGCCACTTGGTAAATTAATGGCTTGCGTATACATCACTATGGCACTCTTTATTTTTTTGGTGTTAGGCGCTGTATTAAATTATTACAAAATTAGTATTTGGAAATTTTTAGGCTACATCAAAAACGAACTCCTGATTGTATTAGGTATTTCTTCTTCGGAAGCCGCACTACCATCACTCATGGAAAAATTGGAGCATATGGGTTGTCATAAATCGGTTGTGGGTTTGGTAGTTCCTGCTGGCTATTCATTTAATTTAGATGGCACTTCTATATACTTATCAATGGCCATTGTATTTTTAGCCCAGGTTTTCGATATTCAATTAAATATGGAACAAATTATTACCATCATTGGTATTTTAATGGTGACATCTAAAGGTGCAGCTGGCGTAACCGGAAGTGGGTTTATAATTCTAGCTTCTACATTAACTGCTACCAAGGTAATACCTATAGAAGGACTTGCTTTATTACTGGGGGTTGACCGATTTATGTCAGAAGCAAGGGCTATTACCAACTTTATAGGTAACGGCGTTGCTGCTATTTTCATTTCCAATAACGAAAAAATGTTTGACCGGTCTAGGATGTTTAAAGCATTTGGTATGCATAAAAACGAACTTTAGTGCCTAGTATTTGTTTGTAAGCCCCAGCTTACATTATTATTTAGATTCTATTTTTAAAGCCTTTGCGCCCATAACATCCGCCTCGCTTTCTAGGCCCATATCATCATTAACCGGCACATTACCATTTACTTGTATAGTTGGCTTAACCCTTCCTTGTTTCTGCTGAACTACATGCCAAGCCTCATGAGACAAATGTTTTTCTTGTCCAGGCGCAATATGTATATCTGTTCCCTGCGCAAAAGCATGTGCGCGGAGTTGAGCAGGTTGGCTTGAGTTATAGTGTACTTTAATGTCATCAAGTGAAATGCCAGAAAGGTGCTCTATACCAGATTTTAGTTGATTTGGCAAGCCGGTTTGATTGTCGGGTGCGCTGGGAAGATGAAGGGGCTCGGAATGGGATTCTTTTAATTGTATGCTTGAAAGCGAAGGAGATGATTTTAATTGTTGTACCAATGGCATTGGTGTATCACCCAAACGGACATTCTTTTTAGTATTGACAATATTTGGAGCTTTATTTTCAAGCATAGAACATTAAAATCCACTTGTTTAATGATAAATTAAAATTACTTAGAATCAATGAATAAAAACATTAAAATAATAATAAATTTGAATACAAATCCTTTATAACTCATTGAAATACAATCTATTTGTAAAGAAAACGTTGATTCAAAAAATTAATTTTATGTAAAATAGTTTAATTCATATATTTTTTTATGTTGTTTAAGTTAGCTTTATTATATTGTAGGATTGAAATATTTATGCAATTCATTTTAAAATGATTTTCTAACATATTTCAATGCATATTTCTATAAAATTTTAAATGGATTTCTAAAAAATAAACTAAATCAAAACAAATCAAATGGCTTCAAAATTAATGACTCCCGGTGTTTACATCGAAGAAAAAAATGCATTTCCTAGTTCAGCAGTTGCTGTTGGAACTGCAATTCCAGTTTTTATTGGATATACAGAAAAAGCTACTAGAGCTGGTAAATCATTATTACACCAGGCTACTAAAATTGCTTCATTTGCCGAATATGTAGAAATATTTGGAGCGGGATTTAAATCAAAATTTACAATTGTTCCGTCAGCTGGTGGTGAAGATGCTTTTAATCTTAATGGTGTTGATATGACGGTTAAGATTAATGATAACCATACCGCGCTTTTGTTTAATTCAATGAAGTTGTTTTATTCTAATGGCGGAAGTGATTGTTATATTTTACCTGTAGGTACCTATGGTGATAAGCCAGGAGGTTTTGAAATTTCTGTTTCTGATTTCTTAGGTAGTGAAAACACACCTAATCCATTTGCAACACTAGAAAAAGAGTATGAGCCTACATTAATTGTAATACCTGATATTATTGCATTAGGGGCAGATGCTGCATATAGTGTTTATCAGCAAGTATTAAATCATTGTGCTAAAACACAAAGTCGTTTTGGTATTTTTGATATAGTAAATAGTAAGTCTACAACCAATCAAACTGTAACTGAGTTTAGAGAAAAAATTGGAGTAAACAATTTAAATTATGGTGCTGCTTATTATCCATGGTTAAAAACAAACATTGTTACAACCACAGATGTTAATTTTGAAAATATCGATGATAGTGTAAACTTAGAAGAATTATTACCTGAGCCATCTGCAAAAGAAATTGTAAAGAAATATAAATCTTTAGAATCTCCAAACGCAACCGACGCTCAAAACTATAATCAAGCATTAAAAGCATCAAGCCCAACATTTATTCATATTACCAATGAAATTAGATCTCAACTAAATATTTTACCTCCATCTCCAGCAATGGCCGGGATTTATGCATTGGTTGATACAGCTAGAGGTGTATGGAAGGCGCCTGCTAACGTTTCAGTATCAATGGTAAATACACCAACTATTAATATTTCTAGTGAAGAACAAGAAAATTTAAACGTTGATGTAATGGCAGGAAAGTCTATCAATGTGATTCGTCCATTTATTGGAATTGGAACATTGGTTTGGGGTGCAAGAACCTTAGATGGTAATAGCCAAGATTGGAGATATATAAACGTAAGACGTACATTAATAATGATCGAACAATCACTTAAGTTAGCTTCAAGAACCTATGTTTTCGAGCCAAATGATTCTGGTACATGGAGTACTATTAAAACAATGGTGAATAGTTTCTTATTTGGTTTATGGAAAGTGGGTGCATTAGCAGGAGCTGCTCCTGAGCAAGCTTATGATGTGCAAGTTGGTTTAGGTGAAACAATGACCCCTAATGATATATTAGATGGTGTAATGAGAGTTTCAGTTAGAGTTGCAATTGTTAGACCAGCTGAATTTATCGTAATTACATTCCAACAAAAACAACAAGAATCTTAATAAATTTTTAAAAAAATAAAAAATAATATTTATGTCAGACGGTAGTGTACAATCAACCACAGGCGCGGATTCAATATGGCCTTTAGTAAGATTTCAATTTAAAGTAACATTTGCTAACAGCGCACAAGTTAGTTTTCAAGAAGTAACTGGTCTTTCTGCTGAAGCACAAATCATTGAATACAGAGCTGGAGATAGCCCAATTCATTCTGCAGTAAAAATGCCTGGTATACAAAAATATACAAATGTAGTTCTCAAAAAGGGTATGTTTAAATCTGATTTGGAATTATGGAATATGTTTGAAGCAATTAAAATGAATACTTTCAAAAGAGAAACAATAACGATTCATTTATTAGATGAGTCTAATGCTAATCTTCAAGGTTGGGTTCTAAACAATGCATTTCCAACTAAAATGACGCTTCCTGATATGAAATCAGATGCAAACGAAGCAGCCATTGAAACTTTAGAAATAGCTTATGAGACTATGTCTGCGGCTTCTTAATAGTTCAATGTAAATAATAAAAAAACTAAAGTACATCTTCATTCAGAAGGTGTACTTTAGTTTTAAAAAGAGTTGAAATGAGTAGTGATTTTATATATCCTTATCCTAGTTATAATTTTACTTTAAACATTATACCGTTCAATTTTGAAAAATACGATTGTTCTTTTCAAGAAATAAGCGGATTAAATGCTACTGTTCAAACAGAAACAATAAAAGAAGGCGGAACAAATGATTCTGAAATAAAATTGCCAACTGGAACCAGTTGGGATCCAATCGTTTGTAAGAGAGGTGTTATGGGTGGGACAATGTTATTAAACTGGGTTAATAGTGCAGTAGGCTCATTTACATTTTTACCAATGCCGGGCACCATTAATCTAAAGGATAATAATGGTAAAATTTTAATTTCTTGGATGTTTATGCTGATGTACCCGATTAGTTTAAAAACTTCAAGTTTAACTGCTTTACCATCTGGTGGAGAAAATTCTATTCTATTTGAAACATTTGAATTACATCATTATGGTTTTACTAGAATAGATTATTAAAATTACATACTTATGCCAGTAGAGATTAGAGAGTTGATAATAAAAGCCAGTATAGAACAAAGTCCACAAAAAGATAGTGCTATAAAAATTAATGACGAATTAATTGAAAAAATTAAGTACGAAATAAGGAATGAAATTATTTCGGAAATGAAGGAAAAATTTAACGAAATTATATATAATAAATAAATTATATGGCATTAGTTAAATTAATGTTTAGTGCATACCCTACTGAGGCCGCTGCAAAAATGGGTATTCCATTTTCATTTATGTTTGCTCAAATTAATCCTACCGGCTATGAAATGGATTATACAAATAAGTATTCAGATATTACGCCATTAACAGCGCCAAGTACCCAAAAAGCATACGTTAAACCGGATTCTCAAGTATTAAGTTTAAAAGATGTAATTATCGATCAGACAGTTATTATGTTTCCAATATCTTTGGCAATGGGAACAGAAATGACACTTTTTGCATCCGTTAATTCTTATGTTAATGCATTAAGATCATTGCTATATGATCCTTTGTCAAACACCCACGCCCCAAGTATCATTACTGTTTCATGGGGTTCTTTTTCTTTCACTGGCGTATGTACTAAATTTGGAGTTAATTATACGCTCTTTTCTTCTTTAGGTTCTCCACTTAGGGCGAAGTTAAATTTAGATTTTTGCGGAACATCTAGTCCGTCTTTTGCAATGTCATTATTTGGATTTAATTCACCAGATTTAACCCACTTAAGAACAGCTAATGCTGGCGACAATTTGCCCTTAATGTCAGATAAAATTTATGGTGATTCAAAATATTATTTAGAACTAGCAAAAGTAAATAATTTAAATAGCGTATTTGACGTAATTCCTGGTGATAAAGTTATTTTTCCTCCATTAAAAAAATAAAAAATGGCTTTACTATCAATAGCTACATCTGCTTCTAATGTAGACAAGGGATTGGTTAATGTAAATATTACTGTTGATGGATTTCCTGTTACTGTGGGTGTGTCTAGTGTTATAATACACCATGAACTAAATCAAATTTCATATGCAGAATTAGTTTTAATTGGTGATGATAAAAATGATAGTACACTCTCAACGGCCGATAATAAAAATTTAGATCCAGGTGGAAAAATTATCATTAAAGCAGGATTTGATGCTGCTACACCCACGCAATTATTTTCAGGAATCATTGTTCAAAATGGAGTTGAATTTTCTAAATCAGGCCTGCTAAAAATACATTTATTATGTAAGCATAGCATAGTGCTGGCTTCCTATAATAGAGTAGAAAAAGAATTTCATGCGCAAACAGACAGCGCAATAATGACCTCAATATTAAGTTCTTATGGTGGTGGGATTGTAACGACTACCATGCTCTCTTATGAAGTAATGTTACAAAAATTGATGACAGATTGGGACTTTATTAGAGCTAGAGCAGAATTTAATGGTTATGTAATAGCATTGGATGGATCAACTACTACAATTGGTGATCCTTGTTTTTTAGCATTGCCTCCAATGATTATACCATCTGTAATGTTATCTGTTAGTGGCGGTAATGTATATTCATTTTATGGAAAACTTAGTGCAGAAAATCAACCAACTTCAATTACGGCTTCATCATGGGATATAAAAACAATGAAGCAAATTGAATCATCTGCAGTAGAACCATCTATGTCTTCTATTGGAAGCTCAAGTTATTCACCAAGTAAATTGTCTTCTAAATTAAGTCAAAAACCTTTGAGTTTAAATTCTTCAACAGCAATGTCATCTGATGATTTGAAAACTTGGGCAAATGGTGTATTGCTTAGAAAAAGATTGTCTGCATTTAAAGGTAAAGTAACTTGTATTGGAGACATTGGAAGAAATATTAAAACCAATTCACTCATTAATATATCAGGCGTTGGGTCCAAATTAGATGGGAATGCATATGTAACGGGGGTTACTCATGAAATACATGATGGAAAATGGGAAACGACTGCAAAATTTGGATTAGATGAAAGGTATACACACGAAAAAATTGGGTTTAATTACCCAGTTGCTACCGGACAAACAGCAGCATTTCATGGCTTACAAATTGGTACAGTAAAGCAATTATCTAAAGACCCTCAGTCATTATATAGAGTATTGGTATTGTTATCAACAAACTCAACCATAAAAACAGGATTTTGGGCAAGACTTGCAAATTTTTATGCTACAAATAATGCTGGTTTAGGTTTTTTGCCGGAGGTTGGTGATGAGGTAGTAGTTGGATTTTTGGAAGATGACCCAAGAAATCCCGTTATTTTGGGCTCGCTATACGGTAAAAATGTTCCACCCAATCCAGCAAAAGACGAAAATAATTTTATCAAACAAATCATTACAAAAGCAAAGTTGAAAATTAATTTTGACGATGAAAACAAGGTTTTAACCCTAACCACCCCAGAAGATAATAGCATCACTTTAGATGATAAAAATAAAAATGTTGTGTTGGCCGATCAAAATAAAAATACAATTACACTTAGCTCCTCTGGAATTACAATTTCTAGTGAAAAGGACATAAATTTAACGGCAAAAGGGGGAATAAACCTAAAAGCAACCACCACTATAAATAATAGTGCAACGCAAGATTTTGAGGCAACTGGAATGAATATAAGCCTAACAGCTAAAACAGGCTTTACAGCTAAAGGAAATGCAACTGCAGAAGTTTCAGCTTCAGGACAGACAACAATAAAAGGAGGAATTGTAAATATAAATTAAGAACGAGTAAATATGGGAATGCCAGCTGCCAGAATTTTAGATTTACATATTTGCACTGCTACCACAGGGCCAATTCCTCATGTTGGTGGCCCAATCATTGGTCCTGGTGTTTCAACTGTTATGATAGGCGGTTTAGTTGCTGCTGTAGAAGGAGATAGTTGCGTATGTGTGGGTCCACCAGATAAAATAAGTATGGGCTCTCAAACTGTTAAAATTGGAGGAAAGCCTGCTGCAAGGCTTGGTGATGCATGTCAGCATGGTGGTAGAATTGTATTAGGTTGTTTCACTGTTTTTATCGGATGATTAACTATGGATAACAAAGAATTTTTAGGAAGGGGGTGGAGTTTTCCACCAAAATTCGATAAATATTCGAAATCTGTTGTCATGGATAACGGCGAAGAAGATATTGCGAATAGCATAAGAATTATAATTGGAACCTATCCTGGCGAAAGACTGATGAACCCTGTTTTTGGTTGCACCATCAAAAGAATGAATTTTGAAAATATAGATCAGGGCAATGTAACTAGAATTGAAGAAATCATAGGAAATTCATTGATAAAATTTGAACCCAGAATAAAACTACAAAGTATTGAAATTGTATCACAAGACGAAACCGAAGGTTTAATTATACTACAATTAAACTATACAATAATTAGTACTAATACACGCCATAATATTGTTTTCCCCTACTATTTAACAGAAGGGACTAACCTATAATTCAACTGCAAAATATGGCAAGAAATAGGTACAAAAATAATTACAGCGAATTATCTCAAATAGATAGAAAATTACCAGAGTTAGATATTCATTATGTATACCCCAATGAGTTTACCAATGAAGAGTTAATAAATTATTGCTTCAAATTTTCGAAGTTTCTAAACTATTATAATGAAGAAAACAAAATTGAAGGTAATTGGCAAGAATTTTATGGCTCCAATTTCTCAATAATTTTATCATTACTTGAACAAGTTGATTTTTATAGTTACAGAAAACAGTTCAAACAAATATTTGAAAACATACAGTCTTCAATTGAAATTAATGATGCTAAAGAAACTTTACAATATTTATTCGTATTCTTAACTGATTTCTTAAATGATATAGAGCAAATTTATGAATTGCTTATATCCATTGACATATTTGCATTTGATGATAAATTAAAAAAAATAGCACTTGAGGAAATTGTTTTTTATAGAAATCAATTAAACGGTTGGAAAGGCGAGGCTAGCACAATTTTAAAAATTGGTGCAAGTGAACAAGAAAATATTGAGATAAATTTTACAGAATGGGTTGCAGCAAGTGATTTCAATATATTCCAAACCGAAGGCGATGATATAGAAAAAATAAAAAACGGTGTGTTGCCAATTCAAATCTTTTTTAATGAGCTAATTAGTAAAACAAGGCATCAAATTTTAGTTAAAAAAAATGCGCTAAAAAATAAAATTTCACTCCAATCAAATAGTGATTATTATACTCCAAATCTAGCATTAATAAAAACCTTCAACGAAGTATACTCGATGTTGAAGGAAAAGAATAATCAAATAACTAAAAAGCATTTAGATTTTTATTTTAAAAAGGTATTATCTCAAAAATCTTTTGAAGCAGAAAAGGATTTTGTTCATCTAGTTGTTTTTCCTGGTTCAAATTACGATTCATTTTTATTAAAAAAGAATACCTTATTCACAGCAAATTACGATAATAACAATTTACTCCCTGTTGTATATGAAAACAAAGAAGACGTTTTAATAAATCAGTCTGCAATTAAAAAAGTAATTAACTTATCATTAAGTTATACGGCTAATAATACAGCAGAAGAAAAAAGCTTATTTACAAAACATGTTGATATCTCCAATCCACAAGAAGGCATTGGTAATAATCAAATGGCTGTATTTGGAAACAATCAAACTTTCATACCAGATGATTCCTATTTAAAAATGCATCCAGCAGAAATAGGATTTTATCTAGGAGCAAAAATTCTTTATCAACCAAATGGAGATCGATTTTTTAATGTTAGTTTCTATTTTAAGAAAAATTCATTTCTGCAAGTCCAAAAATTTATTTTCAACTACTCACAAAAAAACAACAGGGATTTATTAATACTATCCAATGATTTATTTAGGTCAGCATTTAACATATTTTATTCAAATAAAAACGGATGGTTACCTTTTGAAAACTTCACTGTAACGATTGATCCATATAATTCAACGGAACATAAAGTAGAATACAATTTTAAATTATCAAATGAAGACCCTTCATTCGATAATTTAAACCCCACAATTCATGGTTCTATAGGCGATACGGTTATACCCGTTTTAAAATTTATAGTTAACCCCAACTCATTTTTTAATGCCTACAATTTTTTGAAGGATTTAATCATTGAAAGATTATTTTTCCAGGTTATAGTTAAAAACGACACCAATATAAGTTTAAGAAACAATTTTGGCAATATTAGTGCTGAAAATCCTTTCCAAATATTTGGTCCATCACCAAATATGCAATCCTTTTTAGACATCCAAAATGAAAATATATTTAATAAGTATACGAAAGATTTTACAATTCATTTGAATTGGTTTGATCTTCCAATCAATGAAAATGGATTTAAGGAATATTATAAAGAATATCAAAGCGATATTGAAAATACATCTTTTAAAATTGGGGTAAGTTCATTAAATAAAGGAGTTTTTATACCCAACATTCACGAACAACAAATATTTAATTTATTTGCTTCATATAGAGTTGAAGATAAAGTTGATTTTTTAAGTACAAAAACAACCTTAAGTTCTATCGATTTTTCGAAAATAAAATTTTCGAATGAAATGAATTTAAGAAGACAAGAAATTGAATTAATTAATAGACACTCAAAAGGAATTTTACGAATATCATTATTAAATCCTGTAATTGGTTTTGGCCATAAATTATTTTCAAAATTATTCTCTCAAATTTCATTGGATAATTCAAAATGGTTCAAAAGAAAAAGAAACCTGCCAAATGAGCCTCTAAGTCCTAGTTTAAAATCAATTTCAATAGATTATACGCTAGAATCAAACGAATTACTCAATGCCTCTTCAAGAAATATAAATGAATCTAGTAATATTATTTTTACTCATATACATCCATATGGCTATGAAAAAATGTATCCCAATCAAACAAAAAATCTATATTCATTTGTTCCCATTGTAGAATCAGATAATCAGTTTATTATAGGGATTGATCAAATATTTCCAGGGCAAGAATTGAACATCTATTTCGAATTAGAAGAAATAAAATCTAAGTATAACATCAATGATACTTACCAAATTCAATGGTATTATTTGGTAAGTAATACTTGGAAACCAATCGTTGATAAAAATATATTATCTGATACGACTAGCAATTTAATTCAAACTGGAATCATCAAATTCATAACCCCAGTTGATATCAATAACAACAATACTATTTTAAATGATGATTTATATTATATAAAAGTGACCATTAACAATGTCCAAAACTTTAAGAAAAAATTAAAAAACATTTTCATAAATGGCGTATTAGTAGAAAGAATTTTTAGTGAATCAAATTATAATGAGATATTTTCACTTCCAGAAAAATCAATTGATAAACCATTTATAAATCATCCTGAAATTGATACAGTAATTCAACCCTATCAAAATTTTAATGGAAGACAAAAAGAAAATGAAGAAAACTTTTATGTAAGAATTAGTGAAATGCTTCGTACCAAAAATCGTTTCATTACAGTGAGAGATATCACACAGGCTATTTTGAAAAATTTTAATTCAATTTCTTTAGTTGAATGTTTAGGAAATGGATTTCAAAATTCAATAAATAATAATATTGATTTAATAATTACGCTATTTCCAAAATTCTCAAAAATTGAACAATACGACGTAGATAATTTTCCTATTATTGACACCGAACTTCTTTTTCAAGTAAAAAAGTATGTACAAAATTTGATAGCAGAGGATATCAAATTAACTATTTCCAATCCTATTTATGAAAAAGTTAAAGTTATTTGTGAAGTTAGTTTTAAAGAAATAAGAGGAACCCAGGACATAAAAATATTTTCTAATTTATTAAATCAAGATATCATTGATTTTATTGCTCCTTGGATTAAATCTGGTTCAGAAGAAGGGATCAAAATTGATAATAAAATCAACACGGATGAGCTCACTGATTTTATAAAAAACAAGCCGTATATACATTCCGTTTTTCAATTGTCAATTATTCATATTTACCCTGAATATAATGATATTGAGGCTGAACCAATCTATCGCCTTTTTGATACAGCGGTAACGAATACTCGAACTATAAAAACATCTTTAATAAATTCAATTTTTCTTCCAGTAAACAATCATCAAATTTTAGTTCGCGATTTAAATTATAAAGCCCGTCAAAATAAGTTAGTAGGTATAAATGAATTACAAATTGGGAATGAGCTTATTATACAAGAAAATATGTTTTTTAATGAAACTGTAATCGAAAACCAAAATTTTCAGCAAAAAAGTAATAAATTTACTATAACATTGAAACTATAAAATGGGCATATCTAAAGATAAAATTTTTGATAGAATTAGTTTGAAGGATTTCTTTAAAAATGGGACAATTCCAAATGAAAAACACTTTTCATTTCTAATTGATTCTATGATTAATAAGCAAGATGATGGTTTTAATAAAGATTCAGAAAATGGTTTGATTTTATCAACAACAGGAATATCCAAAAAAATTCTAACTATATTTAAAAAGGTGGATGATTTAGATCCATTCTATTATATAGAAGTTGATGAAAATGGTTCATATAGTTTGAAATTGAAACCTAATTTAAATTTGTCTGAAGAGGAATTAGAAAAAAAATCCTTCTTTTTTGACGAGAATGGAAGTCTTGGTATAGGAGAAAGAAAAGAGGACGGTATAAAATTAAATGTTGCTGGTTTTGCATCTTTTGAAGGTAGAACAGGAAACTATAGAAAAGGCATGGTTCCCGCAGATGGTAAATGGCATCCAATTGTTTCTAATCTAAATAATTGTCATGCATTTGAAATTATAGCAAGAACAGGCAAAAGAACAACGGGTAGATTTTCAATTATTCATGCTACTGCACTTTCCACTTTTGGAAAGTCAAGCAATAAAATAAGAAAAACAACTGCTTACTACGGATCATTTTTAAATAAACTCAATTTGAGGTGGAAATCCTACGGAACATACAATTACGAATTACAATTAAAAAGTAATAGAAATTACGGTGATAATACTCAAATTTACTTTAGAGTAACAGACCTCTGGGATGACAAACTATTTTTACCTGAAGAATACTTTTATTAATTTCTATGCCGGAATTACAAAAGTCATTGTCCAATCAGGTGTTAGAATTAAATACCGAACCAGATACCTTAGATTATGATAATTTGAGGAAAATTGCAATTGATTTAGTTCAAAAATATAGTGGTTCTGTTTGGACAGATTATAATTTGCATGATCCTGGCGTTACTATAATAGAAGCATTGTGTTTCGCGCTAACAGATTTAGCCTATAGAACGAGCTTTCCTATCGAAGATATTCTTGTAGATGCTAATGGAAAAATTAATTATCAAGAACAATCTTTTTATTCAGTTGATCAAATATTAAATACTAGTCCTCTAAATGTGCTTGATTTAAAAAAAGTTATTTTAGATAAAGTTGATGAAATACAAAATGTGTACCTCAAAAAAGATAATGTATATGCCGGTATTGGCATAAGAGGTATATATGATATTCAAGTTCAATTAAAATCTTCCTATTTAGAACATAATTTAAAGAATAAGCAAACAGAAGATATAATTATTTTACAGGAAAGCATAGAAAAAAAAATACGAGATACATTTTCTGAAAATAAATACCTTGGTATTTGTGTTAATCATATTTCCTTTTTAAAGCCCGTTGAATTAAATATTTTTGCTAAAATTTCTATTAATAAAAACATTGATCCAGAAGAAATATTAGCTAAGATTTACTATGATATTAATAACTATTTTAGTCCGATTATAAAATTTAATTCTCCAATTGATGTTTATAATAAAACTCAAGATTTAATTACAACATTTGATGGACCACAATTAAAAAAAGGAAACTTAGCATTACATAAAACCCAAGAAGTTTTAAAAGAAATAAATGAGAATGATATTATTTCAATCATTCGTTCTATCCAAGGTGTGAATCAAGTAAATGATTTAAAAATTCAAATTAATAAAAATCAAAAAGAAAGTTTTAGATTAGATGAAATAGAATATTTTTTAATTGATCATAATAGTATAGAAAACCAATTACAATTGGTTACAGACGAATATGAGGTAAAGGTAAATAGCACCTATTTTCATAATTTATTTAATGAATTAATGAGTAGTAATATACAAATTAATCATAACGAATTAAATGAAATTACCAATAAGAATATAAATGGCAGGTATCGAAATTTAAATATTTATCATACTATTCAAAATCATTTCCCCAATATTTATGGTTTAGGTTTAGAAGGTATATCAAATTCTGAAAGCGATGCTAGGAAAGCAAATCTTAAGCAATTAAAAGCTTTTTTGACTGTTTTTGAACAGATTCTGGCCAATTACTTAAGCCAATTAAATGCAACAACAGGTTTATTTTCAAATCATTTGATTGGCGAAAATTCAAAAACCTTTTTTTCTCAATCAATTCATGAAATAACAGGACTAAAAGAAATTTTATCATTTTTTAATGATATCAAAAACCTAGATCCATCACAAGAGTATGTGGCATTGAATAAATTAATTGAATCTTTAGATAAAATTTCAGAGTCAGACAAAAAATTTAATGACAGGAAAAATGCATTTTTAGATCACTTACTTGCTAGGTTTAATATTTCTTTAGATCATTTTCCTGTAGAATTGTTTGAAAAATATTATGGCTTTATAAAATTAGGAAGGTTATCAAATACATTAATATGGAAATCTTATGTATTACAAAACATCGTTGAGATTACTAAGAATCGATTAAAATCATCGGTTATAGCGAGTCCAACTTCAGAAGACAAAAAAGCTTTTAATTATTTAAATAATATTTACACGCTGTTATTCATTAATAATAAACCTTGCACTTCCATTGTTGAAAAATTAGAAATGAAAAATTTCAATTTTGATGTTTCTAACAATGAATCTGGTAACAGCAATATAAAAAATGTATTAATTAATGAAGAAGTAATTAATCTAATGGATAGTGAATCCATCATTAACAATTCTCAATTAGATAAATTAAAATTTAATGATATTATTTTTGAGTTTCAAGACGAAACTCTATTTGCAGATGCGTGTAATGTAAAAAATTATAAAATAACAATAGATCCTTTTGGAACTAACTGTACTTTATTATTATTCAAATCAGCTTCAAATAATAATTGGCGTTTAATTTCTAAATTTCAAAATGAAGCAGCAGCCCAAAAAACATTGTATCTTATAATTAATTCTTTTATCAATTTGAATATTAATTCAGAAGGTATTCACATGATTGAGAATGTTCTTTTAAAACCTTCCGATGGGGATAATGTATTTGGTTTCAAATTAATTGATAAAAAAACCAAAATAGTATTAGCAAGAAACTCAACATTTAAAAATTTATCAGATACTAAAGCGTCGGTGATTGAGTTAATAGATAAACTCAATTCTTTTCAAAATAATATTGATTTAAATTCTGAAATAGAACTTTCAAAATCATACGAGATTTATAATTTTCAGCATCTTATTCATAATTCAGATTATATTATTGAATATATTGTTCAATGTGTTGACAAGAAAGAAGTGTCAACCAATTTTTTTGATTATAAAATGAATTTCATTTTGCCATCTTGGCCTGCAAGATTTCAAGACAAGCAATTTTGTAAATTTATCATTAATACAATTTCAGAGCAGCTTCCTATGCAAATTATTCCTGTAGTATCTTTTATAGGAATAGAAAAAATGAAAGAATTTGAAAAAATATACTTTGAATGGAATAATAGATTGACTCAAAAACCAACAAAAGAGTACTTTTATTATAGCTCATTGTTAACATCCTTTTTACATACTTTGTGACTGTAACTCATCCCATTCAAAAACTAACATTAGCTCTTGATTTTATAGGAATTGGTGAGTCGAATAACTATTTACTAGATAAGGTTAGCACTATTTCAAATAATCGTACAATTCCAGTTTTATCTAACTTTTTTGATCATCCAAATTTTAATGAATTATTTTATGTATTTGATATTTTGGAAATTAATTTAGGCGTTATTCCTTACGAAAAATTTGAAGAAATATTTATAGAAAAACTTAAAATAGCATTACGCCTTAAGTTTAGAGATATTTTAGAAAACAATCCCTCTAATGATAGTTCTAATTATATTTTAAAAGACAATAGTCAAAATACATATGCACTTATAAAAATTTATCTTCTAACAGGAAGATATCCTTGGTGGGCTAGTAATATCAAATTTAATATCATTGATATAATAGAAAAATATATTGCAGAACAGCCTGCACTATTTAAATCTCTTTTATTTGAAATTGGTACTGATGAGACTGTTAGAAAAAGAATTTCATATAATTTTTCTGAAAATATCATTAAGAAGCTAATTATCATTTTAGAACCTTCGCAGTTTGAATATATTTTTACTTATTATGATAATATTTTAGACTTTCATAGAGAAAACAAAATAGATAACCAGCCAGAAACTACTATACAAAAGGCAGTATGGTATAATATACTTTCTTATATACTTACAAATCAATCGAGCGTTTTTGCAAAAAAAGAATTTTTAAAGAAAAATTTACTCTCGCTTTCTGCATTTTACAATATTAGTTACTTTAAATTAATTGAGCTTCTATTTGTTGCTGCTAATGACATAAAATATATATATAATTCAACTATCTATAATTTTAAAATAGACATTCAGACCCTGTTTCTCGAAGAAATTAAATTTAATAAAAGCAAGGTAAAGGATTTAAAAAATGCCACATTAAAAATTCTTGAAAGAGACAACAAAATAATTGCTACCAATCGAGAAGTAGGAGAAGAAGAAGATAGTAAGGTTTATTTATTGGTATATTATTTGCAATATGGTACAATGCCTTTTGGATATGAATTCATGTCAAAAGCGGAATTAAAAAAAGCATATGAAAATATGTTTTTAAACAACAAAAACTTATTAAAATCAATACTTTTAAATTTAATTCCCTCCAACCTTTTAGGAATTAGACTATTTGAGTTATTAAGTAATGTAACTTATAACTTTACTTTAAATGTTATTACTGAAAAGTATTTAAATTTTAATATTAATACCGTTCACAAATCATTTATACAATTAATGATTAGTCAAAACAGAACGGTAACTAGTTTTACGAGCGAGCAATGGAAAGAGAATTTATTACAGCATATCTTCTCTAAATTAAAATCAATTTCATATAAGGATATATTTGAAATATACTTAAACAATTACTCACTTACTCAAAATATTAGTCTTTCAAAGTCGGCCGAAATTTATTACAAGGAACTTATTTTCCAAGGAAATAAAAAATTATCAAATTTATTTCTTGAACATTTAAATTCATTCACTTTCGATTTTATAAATGACAACAACGTTGTTATAAGAAATAAGAAAGGACTAATTGATGTGTTAATATTTTTTATTGATTCTGGATATTTACCATGGTGGAGTTTTGGAATAATAGAAAAAGATTTAAAAACCACAATATCAAATCACTTTTATACCAATAAATCTGAATTTTTAGTTTTATTTAAATATGCTGGCAAAAATAAATTAACTCGAAATAGATACATCAACTTATTAGAAGATAATATACTGAATGACGTTTTTCAAGATTTTGTTAATATTTCAATAACCAATTATATTCATTCAAGATTGTTAGCCTATGTAAGTGCATCTTACATCATTAGTTTAGATAATAGAAAAATTTACTATACAGCTTTATGGGAAACATTGTTTCAAAAAAATTACGAACAATTTGACGAAGCACTATTTTTCATGAATTTACATGTTTCATATAGTAACGTACTAAATATTTCTTATGACAATTTTTTTGAATCTCTTTTAAAATACTATAAATCAAATAACATACATGATGTTACTATAGAAAAGCATCTTAATGTTTTAAAAATCGCCAACGATTCAATTTATATAAATTTTGATTATGAGCATTTTGAATTTGACTTAAAATTGGATAGTATTCAAATTGCTCCAATTGTACATACAATATTTTATGAAGGCAGTGATCCATCATCTATCAAACTTAATACTGGTAATCAATTCGAAAAATATCTAATTTTCATTTTAGACTATCTTTATAAAAAAGATAGAATATTTTTAATTAATCTTTTAAATGATTTTAAAAAATTCAATGTTGAGATTAAATATTTTTTAACAGAATGGATTTTTAATAATAATGAATCCGAATTCTCAATTTATATTGCTTCATTGATATTTCCACTTTTGAATGAAGATTCTTCATTTTTGCATCAATTTAGTTATTCTAGTAAATCAGTTTTTTCGAGAAATATAGATAGCTATAAAAATTCCGATATACTTATAATTAATAGAGTATTAAATATTCAAGTTCACAATTCGATTTCATTCATTCAGCAATATGAAAAAGTTGCTCAAGCATATCTTAAAATCGGATCTTTTGAAACCGAAGTTGATAACGAAGAAAATGTATTAATTTATTTATTTGTTTCTATTTACAAAAAGAGTCAAAAAACATTGTTAGATATTTTTAACAATCCCAATAATAATTATGCAATTAAATTAAAAATATTAAGTTTTTTTGAAAATGCAAAAAACATACAAGAAAGGCAAATATTTTATTTATTGTATCGAAGTTTTGATTTGTATAATTATAAATTAACACAGAATCCACGGTTAGAACTTAAAGATGAAAGTACTTCTGTAATTAATGCTGCATCGTATAATGATAATTCTGAAGTTTTTAAACCTCTTTATGACATTTTAAATTTCGACCAAAGAGATTCTTCATATTTAAAGTATTTATTACAACAGTTAGATTTATTTTTAGTAACAGGTAGTTTACCCGATACTTTAACTAGCAACTTTAAAAATAAAAATTACAATTACATATTGAGGCTACTTCTTAGTGAAATATATAAAATATCGCCCAAAAACTTACTGCAGACGTTTCAAAATCATCAATATAATTTTGATAATATTTTGATTTTAAATAATTTATTTAAATATTCCACTATTGATACTGATTATTCGATTAAACAACTATTTATAGATTATTTTACTTTTTATATTTCTCAAAAAATAAATACAGCAAATTTAGATACTGAAAATAGTATCGATATAATGAATAAAAATTTCCTTACATCACTGTATAATTCAAATAATAATGATTTAATGATTTTATTAAATTCTAATGTTGATCATTTAAAATCTCTAATTACTACTAAATCAATTATACAATTATTAAATTTCAATACTTCAAAATCTGACACAGCAATTATTCATACCGTTTTAAATTTGATGGAGGACGCTTTTGAAAAAGAAAAGAAGCGTGAAGATTTTATTGAAATTCAAAATCAAATCCTGATGGATTATCGATATGAATTCAAGCGCATAAATGATAGTTTTATTTTTATAAATACAATACTTGAAAATTTATTCATTTTATCAATAAATAAAAAAGTAAACTATGTTCAATCAATAGTTATATATTTTTCTAGTTTAAATATATATCAACCTATACCTTTAGTAAAGCTCATTGATTATGTAATTTACAAAGGGAATAACTTGGTGCGCAATCACTCTGTTGATACTTCAGTAAATAATGAATTAATAAAAAAAGATACTACTATTATATCTCAAACCAATTTAATTAAACAAGAAAAAGATCAGCTTGATAAAATAGAAGATCAATTGCTATTTACCAGTCAACAAACTTTAGAAAATGGCATCCAAAATGAATCTATTTATTGTAACAATGCTGGTATAATATTGTTTCACCCATTTATCCCTACTTATTTTTCACGATTAGACCTTTTAAATGGAGATGGTGAATTTAAAGATGAAAATTGTAGATACAGGGCAATACATTTATTACAATTACTTGTCACTGATAATAGATATGATGAACACGAGTTGGTTCTCAATAAAATATTATGTAATTTACCAATCTCTGATCCAATTCAAATGGAAATAAATTTTACGGAAAATGAATTGTTAATTTCTAAGGAATTAACAAATGTAATATTGCAGCGATGGAGTAAAATGGCGAATTCGACTGTTGGTCATTTTAGAGCAGCTTTTATATTGAGAGATGGCAGACTGACGTTGAAAGAGAATGGATGGCATTTGAATGTAGAAAAAAGAGGATATGATATTCTTCTTGGTTCATTACCTTGGGCTTATGGAATCATTAAATTTAAATGGATGTCAAAATTTTTAAATACAGAATGGGTATAAATAAATCTTCACTTAATGCTTCTACCTTAGCCACTGAATTAATTTGGTTAAAAAATGTAATACAGTGTCGATTTGATATGTATTGGAATTTAGAATCTAAGTACAGCAGTATTTATGATATTGAACCACCTAATATCGAAAATGATCTATCTCCTTACGCTTTAATTATTAAAAAATATTCATTTGTATTTGAAGAGAGACTTTTACTCATTTTGTCTTTAGCTGTTCATATTCAGCCACAAATTTTAGACATTTTTTTTACTAAAAATTCTGATTATAACAAAGAATTCACTGAATTTGGAGGCTATAAAGGAAAAACACATGTTGGGTTTATTCCAACAGGAGAAACAGCCATATTTATATTGGCTGGTAGTTCTTTGGAACAAAGATTTAATGTTCTAAAAATTTTAAGTCCAGATCATGTTTTTAATAAAAATCAAATTTTGATGCTTGAAAACAATGAATCAAATGAACCGTTTTTGTCAGGAGTACTATCCTTGTCTACAGAATATTTAAATTTATTTACACATGGTAATCATAATAAACCAGATTATAATTCAAATTTTCCAGCAAAATTAATTCAAACAAACCTAGATTGGTCTGATTTAATAGTATCAGATGATGTACTTATAGAATTACAAGAACTTAAAGATTGGATGACTCATGGCGATGAATTAATGAATTTATGGGGATTGAAAAAAAATATAAAACAAGGATATAGGGTTTTATTTTATGGGCCACCTGGTACAGGTAAAACCCTAACTGCTTGTCTATTGGGAAAATTTTCAAATAAAGATGTTTATAGAATCGATTTATCTTTAGTTGTTTCAAAATATATTGGAGAAACAGAAAAAAATCTGGGTAAAATATTTGATCAAGCTGTAAATAAAGATTGGATTTTATTTTTTGATGAAGCTGATGCTTTATTTGGAAAAAGAACACAAACTAGTAGTTCAAATGATCGTTATGCCAATCAAGAAGTATCTTATCTGCTTCAAAAAATTGAAGATTTTCCTGGAATTATCATATTAGCTACAAATTTAAAAGCGAATTTAGACGAGGCTTTTGCTAGAAGATTTCAAAATATGATTTATTTTAATATGCCTAATTCAAGTCAAAGAAATCTATTGTGGCGCAATGCATTTTCGAATTTTACAAATTTTGGTCCAGATGTAAAATTTGATGAAATTGCAGATAAATTTGAGATTTCTGGTGGAGCAATAACCAATGTTGTACGTTTTTGTTCATTGCGAGCATTCAAACGAAATAATAAAACAATTAATCACGACGATATAATTAGCGGTATAAGAAAAGAAATGCAAAAAGAAGGTAAAGTTGCTAGATAATTATTTTGAATTTAAAATTGAATTTTATAAAAATGTTTCGATTTATTTATTTTTTGATATTTATAGTTTGTCTTGCATCATGTAATTCAAAAATATATTTTACCCCTGATGTCAGATCTCAACTTTTAAAATTTAATCATCCTTTAGATAAGGTTCAATTCTTTTTAGATAGAAAAATCACTTTAACAAACGAAAATGTTTTTATTGACACAAACGGAAATAAATTATATACCAAAAAGGTTATAAAATTCCGCCAAAACACGCCTGGTGTTTATCTTTCCTCCATAGATACGCTTGTTGCAATTAAATTTGAAAAAGATAGTCTCAATCAATTGATTTTTGGTACCCATATAAAACCAGCCGATAATGATCATTACAGAATCACTGCATTTAAATGGGTGAATGATTATGGTTATATTAATTATGGTAAAAACACCTACCATATTTTAATCAATGATTCGTATGCCAGTCTAAAAATTCGATCAATACTTCTCAAAAGACTCGAAAAAAGAGATACACAAAAGAGAACAGTAAAAGGAATTAAGATCTAAGAATCATTAATGATTTTTTGTCTATTAAACTATAAACTTTATAATTTTATAATGTAATAATGCGGTAATTTTGTTATAAATTTATCCACTATTTATTTATACTTGAAGACTCGTATTAAATCATATATATTATTATTACTACTAATATGTTTTTCAAATATTAGTACATCCCAAGTATTATCGGATACTTCTTTAAACGCTATTAGCGATTCTAAAAAAATTGAGGCACTTACTAAAAGCCTAAAGGGCCAAATTAGTTCCGTAAATGATGCGACAAAAAAAGTTCAAAAAAGTTTAATTGGTAAGATTGCTGCATTTTTTAAATTTTCTTCAAATTTTAAAGAATCAGAAAAAAAAAGAGTAATTGAGATAGTCAGCTCTCTTGGTATTGAGGATTCTATAAATCTTTCGGAATCTAAAATCAAAGCACTTATCCTTCAACTGTCTGTAAGAGAAAATCAGCATTACGATACGCTCTTAAAGTTAATTTCTGACTTAAAAATTGTTGATAAACCAATAGGTATTAGCACAAACGAAGATGCAGAAATTATACCCGAGCAAACAAATAATTCAGAAGTTAAAGACAAGGATGTAGATGATTTAACTACTAAAATTTTATCAATTGTAACCAAAAAAGCAACTGAATCGGAAGAAGACAAAAAAAGAAATGAGCGATTATCTGAAATAAGAAAAATCAATTCCAGAAGGGATAGTGTCCAAATCATCGTTGATTCAGCCAGAGATGTAGTAAGAAAATTTGTAGTTAAATCTTTTAATAAGGTAAAAGTTATTGGATTTCACAATTACAATCAAAAAACGAATATCAACGAACTTAATTTAACTAACTATAACAATATTATTTATAATGGAGTTTTTGTAGATAATATAACAGGTCATATTAAAGATTTAAATGATTGGGATGTTTCTGAAATAATGAATACCCTTGATAAATATAATGCTGCATTTAATAATTTCGAAAAGAAAAAAATTAAGCCAATTTTAAACATTATTTTTTCTGCTAATTCAGATTTTTCAAATTTTATTTTAAATAATTTAAAACAAGAAAATTTAATTGCTGATTTACAAAAAATATTGCCTTTACATAAAAATACTGAAGGAATTTGTTTGCAAATAGATCAACCGGATTTAGTCTATAAAAAACAAATAACAGAATTTATTATTAACCTAAGTATAGAACTAAAAAAAATCAATCCTTCTTATAATTTATATTTAATTATTCCTCCTGCTATTTCTAATCCTGTTTTTGAATATGCGTTAATAAACCCTTATGTAAATTATTATATTATTGATTTTTACAGTGTAAGTAAAAATCCATTACCTTTTCCTATAGCACCAATTAAAGGGAAAGAACTCACTAGTATTGAATCCACTTTTTCATATTATACAAACAACCATATACCATCCTCAAAAATCATCTTAGGTTTATCCTATCAAGGTCTTAAGTGGTCATATAATAGTAAAACACAAAATTTTAAATTTATACAGCCATTAACCTATTCGGAAATTAGAAATAGATATAATTGGTCTATTGTGTATAATTCAGAATTTGGAACTGCATTTATGGATTCAGTTAATGCCAGGGGAGAATTGGTAAGAAGAATTTATTTTGAGGATGAATTTACACTTTCAAAAAAATATGATTTTGTAACGCAGAATGAATTAGCTGGAGTTTCACTATTTGCTACAAATTTTGATTATGGATATGGCGAGCTCAATGATTTAATTGTTTATAAGCTAGCTTATATAGACACGCTGTATTTGCAAGATAGTATTATCAAAAAAAACGTAGATCCTAGCTTTTTTGAAAGATTTAAAATGAGATGGCAGCTTTATTATTATGTTTTAAATCATCCATGTATGGTATGTTTTGATAACATATCTGATCTTGAACAAAGAGCGTTGGTTTTTCACTGTATCTATTCATTAAAATGGGATATAGAAGCTGCAAAGCTTAAAATTTCTCGCTTTCAGTTTGTAACGTATAAATTATATACTCTTGCACTTCAAATATTAGGTATATTTTTTCTTATTTCATGTATTCTTAGTTTTCTTTATTATAAAAGAATGAAAGAACATGGAGATGATATTCATTTGGGTGGTGGTAAAAGCTTATATGTATTTAATCTTATATCTTGGTTTATTGTTATTTTAAGTTTCATTTTATTACTGTTTACCAGTGATAAATTTTCATATTTTGGTGTCTATAACAGGATCGATACAAATAAAATAATTTCATTACCGGAAAATAGTAAGCCAGTTCCGCTTGGTGCTACACAACCAAGTACAGTAAACAGTAATGATAATCAATCTACTAAAAGCGAAGCAGCAAGTGAACAGCCCAATGAATCCGCCAATTCAACAAATAGTCTGATAAAAACTAATGTAGAAAGAACAGCATCAAATGACGCAATAAGTCAAATTAAAAATAAGTACTTAAATTCTTCTTTGCGTATTTCACAAAATTCATATTTCAGAAACCAATCTAACAGCGGATCCAATAATTCAAATAAGAATACTGATATACCTGATTCTTCGGGCGTACAACTATCGAGTATTACGAGTAAAGATTTAGCCGAATATAAAAATGATTCATATTGTATTAATGAGTTTACATTCAATACATCTGAATGTATTAATATACCATTTCGAACTATATTTTTGGTATTACTGATAGCAATATTTGTAGGTATTTTATTTGATATTTTCTTCATTAGAAAATTGACCCAGAAAAATGAAATTCCTTAAGGATGAAATTCATTGATCCTATAGACATAGCTTACATAGTAAAATACCATAAAGATTTACTAAAAATATATTCAACCGATGATGAGCAATCTATGGGTTGGCAAACTAATTCTCAAAGGGCAAGGTTTGAAATTCTTTCAAATATTGATGATCTTAATCATAAGTCAGTGTTAGATGTTGGTTGTGGTTCTGCAAAACTCTATCAATACCTAATCGAAAAATTTCCAACAATGAGGTATGTTGGCATAGACATCATTGAGGAATTTTTAAACTATGCAACAAAAACTATTGAAAACAAAGATGTTGCATTTTTAAAGGGGAATTTTATGAGTGATCAACTTCCAATTTTAGACTACTATTTAGCATCTGGATCACTTAATTATAGAAGTTCAGATCCACTATATATTTTTAATGCTATTTCCCATCTATTTAACAATGCAAGGTTAGGATTTGGGTTTAACTTACTTTCATTTGCCCCAATACATCAAACAAACATTATTTCATACAATACAGAAATGATATTTGAATTTTGTAAAATGTTGTCGAAAAAAACTTATTTAAAACAAGGGTACTTGGATAATGATTATACTATTTTTATGTATCACTAGATAAGGATGTCTAAAATTCTATTTTTTCCTTCTATTTTATTTTGTTCACCTAAAAAAGTTATTGATTTATTGTTTGGGTGTGGTAAACTAGGCATCAATACTTTTCCATTGTTGGATTCTTTATCATATTCTTCCAAAATTTGATAATGTAATTCATAAAATTCCATTTGTTTTAACTCAAATGGTGAGATAAATGCCAATGCAGGTTCTCCATTTGGCAATACTATTTTTGTTGGCCCTTCAAAAAATTCAGTTTTGTTTTTGTTTGTAATAGCTAGATTCTTATACTCCAATAGATAGGGCGTTCGAATAATATATCTCCAATAGAATTTTGGAGATCTAAATTGTATAATATTGTCAAGGGGTAAATTTAGGTCCGTAATAATTTTCAAATGACCAAAGGGCTTAGAAAAATAGGAAGTTTCAAATTTTCTGAAATCTACCAGTTCTTTACTACTCACGTGATCTAATAAATGTAAATAGTTTAGTTTATTGGCATCATTTGGATATTCAAAGAAAAACATCATATTTTCTATCTGATCACCCAAATTGTCTGTATAAGTAAAAAAATAATTGTCTTTACATTCTATTGTAAAATTGAATTCTAAGTTATCTTTTAGTACCTTATTTCTTGTATTATTTTCTGAAGCAAAAATCGTTGGAAAATGAATTGAAAATGAATCGTTTTTGTATTTTAATACCAATTCGTAATCTCTAAACAGTTTTACTGTTTCTTGCGTTGGTTTAATGTGTATTGTATCAATTGATCCTGTTTTAAAATAATCATGCTTAAAATTTATATTAAACAAAGATTCATACTGTGTGCTCATAAATAACGAAGGTTATATTTAAGATGATGCATCACCTTTTGATGTAATACCTCTAAGTGCAGGAACAAACGATGAAACTGAATTTGAATCAACAACAATCATTCTTATTTTATACATGGCAGATGGAATATATTTTGCTCCAAGTGTTGTCCAAATATTGTGCGCTTTTTCTACATTGTAAGTTTCAATTTCTATTTTGATATTATTTACTTTATCTTGAAATGGACCTACAGCATTTAAAGTGGGATTTTCTTCAAAATAGGTTAGAATTAGATCTAAAAACCGTAATGATTCACTATAATTTGAATTAGAAAAATAACAGCTAAACAATACAAAAATATTGAGTGACAATTTTTGTCTACCAACAATTTGTGAACTTACACTAAATGGCTCTTTTTCTATATTTACTAAAGTAACGAGTACTTTATTTTCTGATTGAATAGCAATGGTACCGTCTTGATTTACTAAAGCAGATAACTCAGCTTTGTTTTCTTGTATTTTTAGTTTACTCCTAAAATATACATTTAGATCATCTGCGATGGTTTGTAAAACTTCGTAAATCATTTAAAAATATTAATAACAAATTTATGCTTATTAATTACTTGAAAATCACTAATCTATAAAAATTCTATAGATCTTTTGTTACGTTATTTTATTAATTTGGTAACAAGTATTTTCCTCTAAAAGTGTATAATTTTATATATTTATTAAAACGTAAAATTAAATTTAAAACATTTTACCCATAATGTACTCCCAATCAAAAAAAACAGTCAATAAAGATGCTTCCCCCCGGAACAATCATAGTACTATTGGTGGCGCCTCTTTAGCATCTCCAATAACGCAGCGTTTTGGTATTGACAAATCTTTCGATAAGCAACAATCTTCAAACGAATCGAGCATAAATAGTTTGGTTTCGTCTCCTTCATTTGCACCCATAAGCGTAAATAATACTTCTAAAGCAATTCAAAGAGTTGCTCATAAGTCAAATACCTTGACTACTCCTGTAGCACAATTATGGTCTATTAGTGATTATTTTAAAAAAGAGGATAAAAAGTTTAAAGATCATCGAAATGAAAAAGATGAAAATGATGTAGCGAATAATGAAGGCGAAGGATTTATTAAAGGCGCTGTTGGTGGTGCATTGGGTACTGTTGGGGGAATACTTGGTGGAATTGGTGGTGGCATATGGGGATTAGCAAAAGGGGCTTTTGGTTTTGGCGATAAAAATGCTGATGGTAAAACAATGGGAGCTTTTGAACAAATGAAAGCTAGTGCCTATAATGCAGGATCGAAAGGAAGAGATGGGGGGAGATTAGCTGGTGCTGGTATTGTTGATGGAACCAAAGCGTTGGCAGGTGGAGCAGTAGGTGCAGTAACAGGTGTATTAGGGGGAATAGGCGGAGGTCTTTATGGCATGGGTAAAGCAGCAACCAATTCACTTGGTTGGACAAATAAAAGTAAAGGTGAAGACAGTGCTTTAAGTACGATTTTAGGTCATGGATCAAAAGGTGCAGAAGGAGGATTTTCGCTTGGTAAAGGTGTTGTTGATGCTAGTATTGGATTAGTTGAGGAAACACCTGAAATGGCAATGAATTTGAGTAGAGGTGCAGTTGGGGCAGCAACAGGTATTGTAGGTGGATTGGGTGGAGCAATTTACGGGGCAGGAAAAGCAGCTACCAACTCCCTTGGTTGGACATCAAAAGCAGAAGGTGAAGAAAATTTATTGAGTTCAATAGGTAATAATTCAATGGCAGGAGCTAGCCGTGGTTGGGATATAGGTGCTAACTCAAATGCAACAAAATTAGCTTTGGGCTCAGCGGCTACCATGGCAGCAACTATCGGTGGTGGCTTAGCGGCAGGCCCAGGTGGATCATTAGCAGCAGGTTATGCAGCATCAAGAGCCAATGCAAGATATTGGGGAGAAAGTAATACAGAGGCTGACATTTCAGGACTTTCTAGTTTAGTAGCAACTGGAACCGGAAGTACGATAACACCTGGTGGTCTTGGTATGAATCCTGATGCAATGTCTTTAGCAAATCATGCAGGTTATTATGCAACAAAAACAGCGAATTCTGCGGGAGGAGTTGGATTGGGTTTGATATCTAACCATGTAGAAAAAAACTTCTTAGAAAAACAAAAGGGTGATGGAGTTGGATTAGGAAGCAAGATTGGAAACTTCATAACCGGATTAGGAAATAAAGTGGAAAAGCCATTTACAGCAGAAGAAAAGTCTAAAAATCAATTAGCAAGAATAGGCAACTTATTTGGAATAGGCGGGAATGAACAAAAAGGCTCAACTTATAATGAGGTAGAAATGACAGAATTTGAAAATCCATTGTTGAAAAAACAAAATACTTTTTAGAATTGAATAATAGTTCATATGATATTAGAGATAAAAAAAATATTAGAAAAAAATAACATCAATTTTGTTTTACATCAACAATCAAATGATATTCCCATTGATAAAATCGATGTTGAATTATTAATTGAAAATTATCCACCTGGCCTTTCAAATAAAACTGAAATAATCCTTGTGCCTGATATTGAAAAAGCAACTGCTGGTTTAAGTTTGTTACAATTTTATACTGTACTTAATTTAAAAATATCGGAAAAAGAAGAAATTAAGAATGAGTTAATGCAGGCTATTTCTGATATAAACTACACACTTGCTGTAGGTTCATTTATTTTAAATCAAAATGAAGGATATATTTATTTAAAATATAATTTAGCATTTGATCAATCTCAAAATATTGATTTTGAACTAATTCTTACGAGGGTATTATGGTTAATAGAACGACATTTTAATACCTACGCGAATTTATTTTTTCAAATTAATAACGAGTCGTTACTATACAAAGATGTAAAATCTTAAGCCGTAAACACTTTAGCCTGATTGGTCATAAATAATACTCAAATCTAATATATTTGATAGGTGTTATTTGTGAGCCTGACTATCTAATCTCATCGACTCTCTTTCCTCGTCCGTCCATGTTTTAGTGGCGTCTTTATCTCGGCTTCCAATGGTTTTATTAAATTCATTATAGATAGCAAAATTAACGCCTGTATCATCTCTTTGAGAAGGATAAGCTACTCCATTAAAATTATTTTCTAGGGCATGTCTTCTAACACCTTGAGGGTATTGTTCGGTAAAAACCTTATCTGATTTATCTTGAGTGAGGTCCATAATTTTTCCACCCCCTTCTTTACCGGTTTTGTATCCTAATGAATGATAACCTTGCATGCCATGGTATACTAGTTCACTTCGGCTTATTTTCACACCATTTGTTACATAATATGCCTGGCCGAATCTATTATCTGTTCTTGTAAATGATGGATCAATTCCATAATTTTCAATATTTCCCATAGCAGCAGCAGAACCTGTTGTGTGTATTAATTTTGATGTATCAACTGGTTCATCAGACTTAGAACCTTTATATCCTTTTGAACCACTACCTAAAGTATTTTCATTAAATCTTCCACCAACAAATTGATCTGAACCAACTCTTTTTTGAGTTTTTTCCATGCCATTTGCGTCATAAGAATAATCTACATCTGGATAGTAATCTTCTAAATCACCCATGATGGTTTCTGAATAATCTACATCTGGATAATTTTCTTCTAAATCACCTAATTCAGCTTCCTCATTTCCTACATAATTCTTTGCAATATTTTTAACTTTTTCCTCTTTCAATTCCGAATCAGCATATTTAAATGCTTCTTTTTTTTCTTTCTTACCGTCGTGAATTCCAATGTTTTTAGATAGTTTCCCAACAGATAACATAGGTTTTTCTTCTTCTGAATATTCAAAAGGAGCTAATTGGGCTACTCCTGTATTGATTGCTTTTTTAAATTGTATGGGTGAAAAATTTGGAGACGATTTTAATTGCTTAACACCAGCGTTTAATTCACTTTGACCAGTATCTGTTGCGGACCAAAATTCATTATTTTTGTCTTCTTTTTTATTTTTTTCATTTTCATTTCCGCATAATTGTGCTACTGGCCCAGATGGAAGTGATTTTCCAGAACTGGATTTTTTTTGCTGAACTGGCGCATTTGATTGAGCAGTAATTTGATTTTGTAGCATCAACTATTATTTTTCTTATAAACTAAAATTAATCAAATTTCAGTCATAAATGAATGGATTTATTATTTTATTTGAGTCATATTTTAGGCTGTAATTTATTTTAAAACGAACTTTAGTGCCTAGTATTTGTTACTTTAGATAGCTATGATCGGACACCGCTTTATCAATTTTGTTCCAGGCGAAAACTCAAAATCAAAATTCGAGCAGATGCTCGACATTTTCACACAGTTATTAAACTACACGAGAGGAGATGCTACCGAAGCACTTGATTGGCTAAATCAACTAGACCGAACCCACAAATTTACCGATGATGAATATGGGGTTGGTGATTTTATTGAAGACCTCAAACAAAACGGTTATTTAAAAGAAAATCCGCAAGATGGCAAATTTGCGATTACTGCTAAAACAGAACAAACCATTCGTCAAAAAAGTTTGGAAGAAATTTTTGGCAAATTAAAAAAAGGAAAACAAGGTAACC
>Ga0209598_10000538_pt1 | contig 30461 bp, 30 predicted proteins | sample M_140807_EF_Meta_FD_187317 | JGI IMG/M metagenome (GOLD analysis project Ga0209598, IMG submission 187317) | Freshwater microbial communities from Lake Montjoie, Canada to study carbon cycling - M_140807_EF_MetaG (SPAdes) (version 2) | ecosystem: Environmental > Aquatic > Freshwater > Lake...
TGAGCTTCAAAGGCTCATGTGCTAGCCACTACACAATGGCGGAACCTGAATTATCCCTTATAACTGGTTAAATTAAAAACTTTCAATTATTCGTGCGCCCGCAGCAGGTCCAGTTGCTCTTACAACTGAGGAAACAACCCCGCTACTGCTTAATGCAACGGTTAAATCCATTGCATGCTCATCATCTGTAACCAAGAAAGCAACAGTTGGACCTGAGCCAGAGACAATTCCACCAAGTGCGCCGTAATCAACTCCAACATCTAAAACTAAGCGAAGTGCTGGCCGTAATGAAGATGCAGCAGATTGCAACTCATTACTTAACGCTTTTCCTAAAGCTTTTGCATCCCCAGCACGTAATGCTTGCATTAGTGGCTCACTAACTTGTGGGGTGGCAATTGATAAACCTTCGCGCAGGCGATCACACTCTTGATAAACCGATGGCGTGGATAATCCTTGACCAGATAGGGCAAGTACCCAGTTATAACTTCCCTTTGCAAGGGCGGGTGTTATTTGATCACCTCGACCAGTACCAATTGCTACTCCACCACAGATAGAAAATGGCACATCGCTACCAATTTTGCTGCCTACTGACTCCATTTCATCTCTAGATATACCTAATTCAAATAGGGAATCTAAGCCAACTATTACTCCAGCCGCATCAGCACTACCACCTGCCATACCACCTGCTACTGGAATCTCTTTTTTTAATTTAATAATTAGATCTGGTGGTAGATCATAAGTTTTAGCCATTAACTGCGCAGCCTTAATCGCTAAGTTACTGCTATCTGTTGGTACGCCATGTGCAGTATCGCCAGTAATAGATATTGTGATACCGGTGCCAGGTAGTGCTGTTGCAACTGTTACATCATCAAATAATGAAATTGCTTGAAATACACTAGTTACCTCGTGATAGCCATCAGCGCCTAATGGGCCAACTGATAATTGCAGATTTACCTTAGCTGGCACTCTGGCAACTACACCCCTAGATCTCATGGGCTTGAGCGTATTGGTTAAATAACTTACTTGCTGGAATTGTGCTTAATTAATTGCTTGCCGATCTGAAAAAACTGATCAACTGATAGCGCCTCACCACGAATAGTTGGGTCAATACCAGCAGCAATTAAGTACTCCTGGGCATCACTGCCTAAGAGTTGTGTTATTGCACTACGCATCATTTTTCGCCGCTTAGCAAAGGCGTGATCAATAATTGCAAAGGTGGCAAGGCGCTCACTCTCATTCCCAAGCGGGGTGTGGCGATCAAATCTAACCAGTGCCGAATCAACATTAGGAACTGGCCAAAAAACTGATCTGGCAACTGAGCCAGATAAATTTAATGATGTCCACCAATTAGCTTTAACAGTTGGACTGCCATACTGCTTATTATTTGGCGCAGCCGCTAATCGTTGAGCTACCTCACTTTGCACCATCACTACTCCACGAGTAATTGATGGAAAGTGCTCAAGGAGAGTTAGTAGTACTGGTACTGAGATGTTATATGGCAAATTTGCAACTAAAACAGTTGGATTAATTGGTAACTTTGTTAATCCCATTGCATCTTGATTAAGAACAATTAATTTATTATCAGAAAATCCATGTGCTGCTGCAGTAATTGGTAATTGTTTTGCTAGTCGGTCATCGATCTCAACTGCCACAACCTGCTTTGCAACCTCAAGTAATGCCAAGGTAAGTGAACCTAATCCAGGTCCAATTTCTAGGGCAATATCTTTATTATCAATCTCTGCTAACTTAACAATTTTTCGACAAGTGTTGGCATCAACTACAAAATTTTGACCTAGCTTTTTAGTTGGCTTTAAATCAAGAGTGGCTGCAAGTGATCTAATCTCAGCAGCTCCCAGTAGATTACTCATTAGAAAGTACCAAAGATACGTTCGGCATTCTCTGATATCGCTTGTGCTAGGTAATCAACTGACTCACCCCGCAGATCGGCAATCACCCGCAAGGTATTTGGAATCTGAGCTGGGGTATTAAGTGCGCCACGATTTGGCATTGGAGATAAAAATGGTGAATCTGTTTCAACTAACAATTGCTCAATTGGTACTAACACCACTGCCTCCCGCAGATTAACTGCATTTTTAAAGGTGACTGTGCCAGCAAAGGAGAGGATGTAATTATTTGCGATGCACTCCTTTGCCATTACAGCATCTCCGGAGTAGCAGTGAAAGATAGTTTTTTCCGGAGCACCCTCTGCAATTAATAAATCAAGTACTGCTCGGTGGGAGTCGCGATCATGTATTACTAATGCTTTTTTGAAATCCTTTGCCATCTTTATATGACGACGAAATGAGTACCTTTGCTTATCTTGCAATTCAGGTGGGGTGCGAAAAAAATCAAGTCCAGTTTCACCAATTGCTCTCACTCTTGGATGTGATGCTAAATCTTCAATTATTTTTAAATCTTTTTCTATATCATCAACAACTGGTGCCTCATTTGGGTGGAGTGCTACCGCTGCTAATACTCTGCCCGGGAAAGATTGCGCGCACTTAACTGACCAAGCAGATTGCTCTGCTGAATAGCCAACCTGCACAACTCGATCAACACCTACCGATGCTGCCTCATCTAATATCTGCTTAATTAATGGTGAATCTGGCTCGCTATTATGAATTAACTCAAGATGTGCATGTGAATCAACAGTCTTACTATTAAGTGGTGCTGGCAACACGGCCGGCTTTCGATCAAGATCGCGGTTGTGACGATCTGCCATAAATTACTTAGCCTCTTCTAATCTAGGAAAGAGCACATCTGTCTTTGTAACAATACTTCCAGCTGGAAGTTGGCCCCAATCTGCTACCTTACTAATTTGTTGCTTACCAATATCTCCTAATGAAGATTGTGCGCCAAGGCTTTGCCAAAGTTTCTCAGTTACCTCAGGCATTACTGGATGAAGTAAAACTGCTAAGGCGCGCAGTGACTCTGCAGTGTTATATAAAATTGCATCAAGTTTTGGTTTAAGTGAATCATCTTTAGCAACCACCCATGGCTGTTGCTCAGTTACATAACCATTTACTCGCTTACAAAAATCCATAATTGAATTAATACCACCCTGGAAATCAAGGGCACAAATTGCATCATCTGCGCTCTTAACAGTTTTTGTAAGCATGGTAGCTAAATCATTATCCTTTGCTACCGCTGGGATTTTGTTATCGCAATACTTTTCAATCATCGCAATTAACCGAGAGGCTAAGTTACCAAAATCATTTGCTAACTCACTGGTATAGCGAGCTGACATATCCTCCCAAGAAAATGATCCATCAGTCCCAAAGGGAATTGCCCGCAAAAAGTAGTAGCGAAAAGCATCCACACCAAAATCTTTTGTAATATCACTTGGCTTTATTCCAGTTAACTTACTCTTTGACATTTTTTCACCACCTACTAATAGCCAACCATGAGCAAATACTTTTTTAGGAGTTGGTAATCCAGCTGCCATTAACATTGCCGGCCAAATAATTGCGTGAAAGCGCAAAATATCCTTACCTACCAAATGCACATCAGCTGGCCAGGTGTTAGCAAACTTCTTACCGCCTGCAGATGAGGGCTCATCCCCTAAGCCAACTGCGGTTGCATAATTTAATAGCGCATCAAACCAAACATAAATTACCTGCTTGGTGTCCCAAGGAACTGGAATTCCCCAATCAAATGTGGAGCGAGAGATAGAGAGATCTCTTACCTCACCCTCTAAAAATGAAACTACCTCATTGCGAGCACTTGCTGGTTCACATGCGCCAGGGTTTGCTTTGTAGTAATCAAGTAATGGTTGTCTAAATGCTGATAACTTAAAAAACCAGTTATCTTCACTAAGCATTTCAACCGGCTTTGAGTGAATCTTGCACTTGCCCTCATCTAAATCACCTGGAAGTTTAAACTCTTCGCATCCTATGCAATATGGCCCTTCAAATTTACCGGCATAGATATGGCCAGCATCTTTAAGGCTTTGCAAAAATCGCTGTACTCGCTCGGTGTGACGCGGCTCTGTGGTGCGAATAAAATCATCATTAGCAATATTTAAATCTTTCCAGACTGGCTTCCATGCTGACTCAACTAAGTTGTCACACCAATCTTGGGGTGCAGCCTTATTACTTTGGGCAGTGTTTAATACCTTCTGGCCATGCTCATCAGTTCCAGTTAAGTACCAAACAGATTCACCACGCTGACGGTGCCACCGAGTTAATACATCACCTGCCACCGTTGTATAGGCATGACCAATATGTGGTGCGTCATTTACATAGTAAATCGGCGTTGTTAAATAAAATGATTTCTCAGCCATGGTCAGATCTTATCGCCACTTTTATAGGCAACCATGGCATCAAATACAACTCGCTTTGAAATACCACTTTCCTTCGCAACTAGTGAGATTGCCTCTTTTCTACTCTCACCGGCTGCCTCTTGCGCTAGAACTAATTTAATTAAATCAGCAGCAACAAACTCTCTGCTTCCTGGATCAAAGCCTTCAATTACTACAGTTATTTCACCCAAAATATCCTTAGATTTTGCCCAAATAATTAATTCAGATAGTGGCCCACGTACTACCTCTTCATAATGTTTACTCATCTCGCGGCAGATTGCACCATTGCGATCTGTGCCAAAAGATTCTGCGGCATCTACCAATGATTCAACAATCCGGTGGGGAGCTTCAAAGAAAATAATAGTGCGCTCCTCTTGCGCAATCTCGTTAAACCATTTACCTCTGGCACCTTTTGTCCTTGGTGGAAAACCCTCAAAGCAAAATCGATCTGTTGGTAGCCCAGAAAGTAACAACGCTGTTGTAATTGCACTTGGTCCAGGTAATACTTTAATTTGAATATTTGAAGCAAGAGCTGCTCTAATTAATCGGTAACCTGGATCTGAAATTCCTGGAGCACCAGCATCAGTTACCACCAAAATATCTTTTTGTGATTTAAGAATTGTGGTTAACTCTTCAATGCGCTCACTCTCATTGCCTTCGAAAAAAGATATTACTTTGGCATTGTGCTTAATATCTAACTCTTGGCACAACCTGGCAAACTTGCGAGAATCCTCAGCTGCAACATACTGCGCACTTTGGATCACCTGGATTAGATGCGCAGATACATCCCGAATATCACCGATCGGCAGGTGTGCAAGAATTAACATCTGATAATTCTCTCAGGTAATTTTGCTCTTGGCTTTCTCATCTGGCTTAGGCTGATCCCATGACCCGCCCCCGCCTGCTGCAAATTGCACCAATCTCTTTAATTATTGGATTTGCACTCAGCTTAAGGCTTTGGCGATTAAATCTTCCTAAGGGTTATATCTTCGATGAGCTTTACTATGCAAAAAATGCTAATTCATTAATAAGTAATGGTGTTGAGTTAACTGGCCAAGGTGGGGCTGAGTTTGTGGTCCATCCACCCTTTGGTAAGTGGTTAATTGGAATTGGTATAAAGCTCTTTGGCAATAACGAGTTTGGCTGGCGAATCAGTGCTGCCTTAATTGGCACCGCCTCAGTTCTTCTTATTTATTTAATTGTTCAGCAATTATTTAATTCTCATTTTTTAAGTAACACTGCAGCCGCCCTAATGGCATTTGATGGTTTAAATCTAGTTATGTCTAGAGTCGCTCTTCTTGATATATTTTTAATGTTTTTCATATTGCTCTCATTTTATTTTTTAATCAAAGAACAACTCTGGCTAAGTGGCCTAGTAATTGGCCTGGCATCTGCAACAAAGTGGAGTGGTGTTTTCTTAATTCCATTTCTACTAATCCTTACCTTAAATCTTCGGGCGATTGAGCCGATGAAATGGATCAAACGGGTTGGTCAATTTGTATTTCTACCCTTAGCTGTTTACTTACTATCTTGGAGTGGGTGGCTACTTACCAGCACTGGTTGGTCACGTAATTCAACCTCTAATGTATTTAGCTCACTCTGGCACTACCACGGTGAGATTTTAAATTTTCACCAAAATCTAAGTGATAAGCATGCATACAGCGCTAATCCATGGAGTTGGTTGATCCTAGGCCGGCCCACATCCTTTTTTTATGAATCACCAAGTAATTGTGGGGTTGATAGTTGTGCACAGGAGATCTTGGCAATCGGCACCCCACTTCTTTGGTGGAGCGCCATTTTTGCTGTTGCAATTGCAGCTGGGTTTTTTATAGTTAAAAGAGAGAGAGTTACTGCCCTTATTCTCGCTGGCTTTGCCGGCACATACCTGCCTTGGTTTTTTATGCAAAGTAGAACTACGTTTTACTTCTATGCAATTAGCATTCTGCCATTTCTGATTCTGGCCTTAATTTACTGCTTTAACCTGCTGCTTTCTATAGGTGATTATAAAAAACAGATATCTATATTTTTGCTATTAATTGCAATTAATTTCTTATTTTTCCTACCAGTACTACTAGGAATTGAAATTCCTTATAGTGATTGGCTTGATCGAATGTGGCTTACTAGTTGGATTTAAGTTACTGGTTTACCGCTTTATCACTCTCAATAGGATCAATTAATGTTGTCTGATCAAACAAATCATCATCACGGCCAGAGAGCTCCTTAATTAGCTTCTGCTGCGCACTCCACTCACCTGGTGAAGTTAAATCAATAATTCGCTTACTAGGAATTGCTTTAGCAGCTGTGGTGTAAACCGGCTTTGGTAATTGGTTTGGCTGCCATCCCTTGCGATCTTTGGGAACAACTACTACACCAATAATTTCAGGTCGTTCAGAAAAAGGAATCCAATGCTCATTAGATTTTTTCTCCTTAACTCGCTCTGGAATAACCGGGGCTGGAATTTTACTATTTGTTATTTTCTCGATAGCTTTAAGTCTTCGGCTCTTTAATTGTGAGGCAACTACTTGTTTTCTAACACTTACAAAATAAATAACTAAAGCTGTTACTGGCACCAACGTTGTCACCCAAGCTAAGAAACCAACAACCGCACAAAATACAGATAAAGAATTAAGTGTTAACAAGGAGCCAAAAATTAATCGACGTTGAAAGAAAACTTTATTTTTCTCTTCACCTGAGATCTCAGTTTTAACACTGCCATTATTTTCAGCAACAACCTGCATCGCGTTTTTGTATCGTTCAATCTCTTTACCAGATGTATCTTCATGTTTACTGATCCACTGGGGCAAAAAGTAAGCAACCCACATGCCCATGATGATCAAATAGATAAAACCGGATGCCATAAAGGACAACGATAAATGTTAGGCGATACTTTTAAGGGGAATTGAGCAGGTATGTCCGATTTTTTCTTTTACTTTATAACTGGATTTTCTTTAACAAAAGTAATGTGATTACGCCAATCTCCGGCAATATGTAGGTAATTATTACGCTCTCCCTCTAATAAATAACCAGCCTTTATTGCAACCTGCTTTGATGCCTCATTCTCTGGCCGCAGATTAATTTCAATCCGGTGCAGCCGAAGCTCTTCAAAACCAAACTTAGTCAGGCGCACAACTGCTCGGGTGGTGTAACCACGGTTTGCATAACGTTGGTCAATCCAATACCCAATATGAGCACCACGCATCGCGCCGAAAATTATTCCACCTAAAGTAATTTGACCGATTAAAACTTGTGAGTTATTTTCCTTAAGCCAAATGCCAAGTGAAATAGAGCGAACTGCTCTGATCTCACGATTTAATTGCATTACCATTCCATAATAAGAAGGAAGTGGTGATTTGTGATCAATATTTGGTCGAGTTGCCTCCCATGGCGATAACCAATCTCGATTAACTGCTCGAACGCCATCCCATTGTGCTTTATCTCTAAATCTAATTGGCTTTAAAATTAACTCATGATCAATTAATTTTTTCAAGATTAGCCCTCATTTATCATTACTATTTCTACAAGATCACCTGCACTAAGTGTTTCATCTTTTTCATTTAAAGCAATCAAACAATTAGCCTCAGAGAGCGTGGAGAGTGATTCTTGATCTGAAAGTGCACTTACTGAGCCGTTTGAGTTGAAAGTGGCTCGCAGGTAACTTGCTTTACCAGCAACTGATTTCACCGCTTTACTTAGCTTTGCTTTTTTTACTGTTCGGTTAATCTCACTCTTTGCCAGCATTTTTAAGATCATTGGCCGAATAAAAATTTCAGCTGATAAGTAATTTCCAATTGGATCCCCCGGCAAAGTGACAACTGGTGTTTTATCTGGACCAATTAGCCCGTAATTATGTTTACCACTCTCAGTAAGGTTTGGGGTTACTATTTTTATCTTTCCTAACTTTGAGAGCACAGATGTAATTAAATCAAAGGACTCATCGCCAGATTCTCCGCTTATTACTACAAAATCTGATCTAACTAACTGATCCTCAATAACAATCTTTAACTGCTCATGGGTCTCTGGGATTGTATGGACCCTAAAAGTATGTGCACCGGCTTCACGCATAAAGGTAGTTAAAAACCAGGAGTTGCTTTCAAACTCATCTTCTTCACTTGCTAACTTGCTTCCCGGTTCAACTAAGTCATCACCGGCGCTAATAATTACAACTCTTGGATGTGGTCGACATGGCAGGCGATCTAAACCAAGGGAGGCAGCAAGTGCAATTTGAGTTGAGCCAATTCGATCACCACTTTTTAATAATGCTTTTTCGTTAACCAGTAAGTCATTTGCCAAAGTTGCTCCGTGAGCGTCAAGCAAGGGAAGATCAAGCGCAGCTAGTGGTTGGGCAAGCTCTAGTAGCTCTTCTCGTAATTGCCCAACTGAGGTGAGTTGATCCATACCTAAACCCTACTTTGCTATCGCCTTAAATTAAGGTAGGGGGTATGAGAAATACCAATAATAAATCAGATCTGCGCAAGCAGTATCGAAAGGAGCGCCAGGATCGGTTTGCAAAAGAAAGTTGGCTACATATTCTTTCATCTGGTGAATTTAATGCGGCAAACAACATTGGCTCCTATATCTCTTATGAGTTTGAACCTGAGACATCTGATTTAAACAAAACATTAATCAATTCTGGTAAAAATCTCTTTTTACCAAGAGTATTAAAAGATAATGATCTTGAATGGGTTGCGTGGGATGGATCACAAGAAAAGTTAAAAAAATCAGGCAAAGCATTTGAGCCAATTGGTGAAGCTATAGCTGAGCCAAATCTTGAGGTAATTATTGTGCCATCCCTTCACATCGACCGCACTGGTAATCGATTAGGTCAAGGTGGTGGCTCATATGATCGAGCTTTGGCGAAAAGTAATGCTTGGAAGATTGCCTTACTACATTACGGTGAATTAACTAGTGAGATACTGCCAGTAGAGCCACATGATCAGAAAGTAAGTGCTGCTGCTACACCTGTGATTGTTGTTAGATTTTAATTAGTTAAAGTTTCAAGATTTCGCGCCATTACTACCCTTTGAATCTGATTAGTACCTTCATAAATTTGAGTTAACTTAGCATCACGCATCATCCGCTCAACTGGATAATCACTTACATATCCATAGCCACCAAGTACCTGTACTGCATCAGTAGTCACTTTCATTGCAACATCGGTAGCGAAACATTTACTTGCGGCAGAGAAGAAAGTTAAATCACTCTCACCTCGTTCACTTTTAACCGCTGCGGCATAGGTTAATTGCCGTGCTGCTTCAATTTGCATTGCCATATCTGCCAACATAAATTGCACAGCTTGAAAATCAAAGATTGGTTTACCAAATTGTTGGCGCTCATGTGAATACTTCTTGGCAACATCAAATGCACCTTGCGCGATACCGAGTGCTTGGGCGGCAATTGTGATTCGAGTGTGATCTAGAGTTTGCATTGCAAGTGAAAAGCCAGTTCCAATCTCGCCTAATCTGCGGTCATCATTAATCTTTACATTGTCGAAGTAGACCTCACGAGTTGGTGAGCCACGAAAGCCCATCTTCTTCTCATGTGCACCAAACGAAACGCCTGCATCAGACTTTTCTAAAATAAAAGCTGAGATGCCTTTAGCACCCTGACTTGGATCAGTTGTTGCTAGCACCGTATAAAACTCTGAAATACCAGCATTTGAAATCCATTTCTTACTGCCAGATAAAATCCAATCATTCCCATCTTTTACCGCTTTAGTTTTCATTGCTGCGGCATCAGAGCCAGCTTCAGATTCAGATAAGCAGTATGAAAAACCTTTACCAGCTGCTAACTGGGTTAAATACTTCTTCTTTTGCTGCGCATTGCCAGCAATTATTAATGGCACAGAACCTAATTTGTTAACTGCTGGAATCAATGATGAAGCACCACATACTCTTGCTACCTCTTCAATAATAATTACAGTAGCAAGTGCATCTGCACCTTGCCCACCAAACTCAACTGGCACATGTGCAGCGGCTAAGCCAGCTGCTTGAAGTGCATCTGCTGCCTCCTGCGGATAACGTGAGTTCTCATCAACATCACGGGCAAATGGTGAAATCTTTTTTGTAGCAAGAGCGGAGACACTTTCCCGCAACGCTTGATACTCTGCCCCAAATAATGCTGGCATATCTGAACTCATTGACATGGGGTAATTCTATTCAGAGTTATCACCTTTGTTTAACTGAGCTAAGTAACGGTTATATTGCGCAAGATCATCATCCTCACCCATTGCAGCAGCGCGATCAGCGGCCCGGTCAATTCGGCCGACTTCTTTCTTATCTTCGCGCAACCATTGCAGGAAGGTTGCAATAAGTGCAAGCAGGATTGGAATCTCACCTAATGCCCAACCAATAGCTCCGCCTAGTTTTTGATCAGCTAATAAATCTGTTGCCCATGGCCGCTCTAGTAATACAAAGTAACCATTATCAATCAAAGTAGTAGCAGACATAATTGCAATTGAGAAAAATGCATGAATGCTCATAGCAGCAAAAATTATTATTATCTTAACTAAGTGCGGCACCTTACGTGGTAGTGGATCTATCCCAATTATTACTTGGAAAAATAAGATACCGGTAAGCAGGAAGTGAGTTGACATAAAGAAGTGACCGCTATGGCCTTGCATAAGATTTCCAAATAATGGGGTGAAATAAAGAGTAAATAATGAGCCATCAAATATCGCAAGGGCAACTATTGGGTTTGCATAAAAAACTGCTACTTTTGAATGTAGTAATGCAATAAATGATCCTCGCACACCCCGCTCATCTTTATTTCTGCCTTTGGGTAAGGTGCGAAGGGCTAAAGTAATTGGTGCGCCTAAAACAATTCCAATTGGGGCAACCATTCCCAGCGCCATATGAGCCAGCATATGATTTGCAAAAGCAAAGTGTGAATAGAGTCCTAAGCCACCACTAGTTGCAAAATCAACCAGAGCAATTCCAGCTGCAAATGAAACTGTTCTACCAACTGGCCAGGAATCTCCACGTTTTCTAAGAATGACTACGCCTTTAATATAAAGTGCGACTGCAAGTATTAATAGACCAAGCATTAAGCCATCTGCATCATAAGCAAATAAAACATTAGAAAATGTTGGAGCATCTGGCATTGGAATTCCAGTAATCAGAAGTGCAGTAGATGAGGTTATCTCCTTGGCCGGAGGCGTAACAGTAGATAACCAACTCCCTACAAATACTGTTATAAACATAATTACTAACTCAGCAGTTATTAATCTAAATATTGAGGGGAAATCTGATTTGATAATCCATCTACGGTGTAGGCCACCGCAACCAATTAAAGTAATTGTTAAAAAGATCTTAAGTATGGTGATTGCCCCATACTTGCTCTGCCAGGATGAAATAGAATCTAAGCGTGTCCAAGCTGTGGCTACCCCAGTAGCAGCAACTGTTATTGCACTCCATAATGCAATCTCACTAAATCTAGGAAGAGCAATTAATTTCTGCTCCTTACCAAGTTGAGTTAAACCAAATAAACCACCAACCCAAAAACTTAATGCAATTACATGTATTACTAACGCACCGATTGCAAGGCCATGATGACCAGATGAGCTGCCATGACTTTGGAAAAGTGGGGCAACGCTTCCAAATAATGCAACGGCAAGAGCGATATAGGAAGCGGATAATCTTTTTAGCGGGGTGAGTAATAAAGTAATAATACAAATTATCTGGATCAGATAACTCTTACCAATTGAGGTTTGAGTTAAATAAGAGCGGATAACTGTTAAATCAAAGGAGGCTGGAATTGATTGTTCAAGTAAATAGGAAATTTGAATTAAAATGAAAAAAAGTGTTGCTGCTAACCATGCTGAGATTGTAATTTTTGTTTTCCTAGCTAGATTTAAATTACTAATTGCTCCTTTTATATCTGTATCTAGAAAACCTACTGTTAATAAGAGTCCAATACTTAATACCCCAGTTAACTGCATCAAACCTTTACTTATGGGTGAGAGAATTTCAATCAATTAACGCGCTACCGCTCTACTTTAAAAATTTCTTACTTCGAGAATTTTTCCTTGGTACTTTTGGGCTTTTAGCAATGGGTGCAAAAGTTTTTCTTGCATACCTAGATAAAAAGATTAAAACAATAAAAGCAAAAACCATCAGGCCAATTACAAAAATATCAGTAGCCTTATTTGCGGTTGGTAGAGCAACAGTTGTATCTGTTGGTGCTGGGGTTGGTAATGTCATTTCAGCAGGTGCGTTGTATAAAAATGTAAAGGAGCCGGTTATCGGTGAATCATCTAGCGCCATAAGTGTGTAGGAGACGGTGTATAGACCAGAGATAGTTAGCGCTTTTAAACCAACCATTAAAACTGGTCCTTGAATTTGGATTGATCCATCATCTACTCGCACACCTTTTGGATCTGTAACTGAAAGATCATTTACGCCATTTGCAAGATTGGCATTGGCCTTAACTGTGATTGCAGTTGGTGAAACACTTAATATCGAACCAGCAGTAGGTGAGGTGCTAACAATTGATGTAGCAAAAGCAGGAGAGATTGAGATTGCAGTAAAGATTAGAGCAGTAGATAATTGAATTAACCGCTTCATCACGCTACCTCTGCCTCTCAGTTAGCCCTTATCTTGCCACCTCCTTAAGATTATCTCCTATGCCCACCTATGAATACCTGTGTAATGAGTGCGACCATGCCTTTGAGGCAGTTCAATCATTTTCTGATCCAGCAATTCAGGTTTGCCCAAAGTGCAATGGTGAGGTTCGTAAGGTTTATAACAATGTTGGGGTGGTATTTAAAGGAAGTGGATTTTATAAAACAGACTCCAGAACAACACCTACTAATAAGAGTGAGAAGCCAGTTGTAAAAAGTGAGAGTAAGCCAGAGGCTAAAACTGAGAAGAAGCCAAGTAATAAACCAAAGGATTAATTATGGTGGGGCGGTTTGTCTTGAGCTATCTCTTCATCGCGAGCAGTATCAACATCTAGATCTATCTCATCACTTGTAACTTTAGGAAGAAGAGGGTGACTAAATTCACCGCCTGTTTGTATATCACTTGCCTGCTTTTTTTCTGAGTTTTTATCACTTTTCATTATAATTAATTCTACCCTCTTAACCTGCTTTAACTACTACAGAAGAGATAAAAGTGTTTGAAAAATTAAGCTCTGCAATTGTTGCTCGTAAAAAATTGATATTTTCACTATTTATTATCTCTGTCATTACAGCAGGGGCTATCGGCTCTGCAGTATTTAGCAGATTAGATAGTGGCGGCTACTCCGATCCAGGAAGTGATTCGGCAAAAGCTTTTGAATATCTAACTGATGTTTTTAATGTAAAAGACCCATCGGTAGTTCTAGTAGTTGAGACTCCAGATGGTGTTACTAAGCCAGATGCAATTGCAACTGCTACAAAACTTGAGAGTGCAATAAAAGCTGAAGCTGGAGTTGGTTCAACACTTTCTTATTGGTCAGCCGGTGGTTCACCAACACTTGAAAGTATTGATGGTAAATCTGCGTTTCTCTTTATATACAGCGAAGATAATGAGTGGAGCTCCTTTCAAGATTTAGGCAAGAGGATTCAAGAAAAATATGATGGCAAGTATGAAAATCTAAAAATTTATGCCAGTGGTGGTGGGGTATTTGCCCACGCAATCAATAGCAAGATCTCAAAGGATTTAGCCTTGTCGGAGGCAATATCTATTCCACTAACCTTTATTTTACTTGTATTTGTATTTGGCGGCCTAGTAGCCAGTGCCATGCCATTGCTCGTTGGCGTATCGGCAATTTTAGGATCATTTTTATTGATCTACCTCCTCACCTTATTTACTGGAGTAAGCATATTTGCGTTAAATCTCATCACCGGGCTTGGCCTTGGCTTAGGTATTGATTACTCACTTTTAATTGTTAATAGATTTCGAGAAGAGCTACATGCTGGAAAATCAGTAGATGAATCAATTAAACAAACAGTTAATACTGCAGGTAAAACTGTCTTCTACTCTGGAATGACAATTGTAATTACTTTGGCATCTTTGACACTGTTTCCGCAGATGTTTTTAAAATCCTTTGGTTATGCCGGTGTAACGGTTGTAATAATGGCAGTCCTCGGCTCTTTAATTGCACTTCCGGCCTTACTAGCTATCTTGGGAGATCGAATAGACAAGGTAGTGATTCGAAGGAGTGCAATTACTCCTAAAGAGGATGGTAGATGGGCACAAACTGCAAGATTTGTTATGCGCAAGCCAGTTGCCGTTGTTACTCTCTCACTAATTCTTTTGACTGTACTTGCAGCTCCTATAAAAAATATTGTTTTCTCACAGGTTGATTCAAGGGTGCTGCCAGCTAGTAATTCAGCAGCTACTGCTGCAAGAGTTATTTCCGACCGCTTTGGTGGCCAAGAAGGAAATCCAATTGAGATTATTGTGCCAAAGGGTGCTCTTATGGGAACTCAAATTAATCAATACACCTCAGAGATTGCGCAAGTTCCTGGGATTATGCGGATTGGTAATTCACAGGTTTCAGGTGATGATGTTCGAGTAACTGCGATTCACTCCATGCCGCCTAGAACACCAGAGGCTGAAGTTTTAATTAAGGAGTTAAGAAAGATACGCGCGCCTGAGGGAACATTAATTGGCGGCGTAGCAGCTGATTACGCCGATGCTCAAATTGGCATAGCTAAGACAATGCCTTGGGCATTGCTCTGGATTGCTCTCGGTGTACTAATTCTGCTATTTGTCTTTACTGGTTCAATTATCTTGCCAATTAAAGCAGTGATTTTAAATATTCTCTCACTCGGTGCCACCCTAGGGGCGATAACTTGGATATTTGTTGAAGGCCATATGAAATGGCTAGTTGGTGATTTCACTACCACTGGCACCCTTGATACTGGGTCAATTATTTTGGTAGCAGTTGTTTCCTTTGGCCTATCTATGGATTATGAGCTATTCCTACTATCTCGAATTAAAGAAGAGCATGATGCTGGTAAATCTAATATTGAATCAGTAGCAACTGGCTTGCAGAGGTCGGCTCGAATTATTACTGCAGCAGCTAGCTTGCTAGCAATAGTTTTTGCCTCTTTTATGTTAAGTGGTGTGACATCAATAAAGATGCTTGGGTTTGGCGTGGCATTTGCAATTATGTTAGATGCCACATTAGTTAGAGCATTACTAGTTCCTGCATTAATGAGATTATTTGGTGAGCGCAACTGGTGGGCACCAAAAGCAATGAAGCGCTTTACTATTAATCATTAAGTAAAAAAATATTAAGTTGTGTCCCCGGCGGGAGTTGAACCTGCGACCTACCGCTTAGGAGGCGGTTGCTCTATCCACTGAGCTACGGGGACAATATTTAATTTTATTAACTGATTTTATAGTTAATAGTTTAATTGTAATAAGTTGTTATAAAAAGAGAAACTGCAGATAAAACATGCGTAGATTTGGCTTTAAATTAATGAGTAGATAGACTATGCATAATTCGTTTGGAGTTGAAAATCATGAAGGCCCTCGTAATAGGTGCCGGTGGAGTAGGAAGAGCGATAGCTAATATCGCATCACGTCGTTCATTTATTGAATCAATGGTGATTGCAGATCGCACCCTCTCAAGAGCCGAAGAAGCTGTTGCTCGCGTTAAGGATCCTCGCTTTTCAGCGGCGATGGTTAATGCTGCAGAGCTTGAGGATATTAGAGCGTTAATTCGCAAAGCTGATCCAGATGTAGTGATTAATGCAGTTGATCCACGTTTTGTAATGCCAATCTTTTTAGCTTGTGAGATTGAAAATACCAACTACATCGATATGGCAATGTCTTTATCTCGTAAGCACCCCCACTATCCATATACTGAAACTGGCGTTAAGTTAGGTGATGAGCAGTTTGCTCGTGACTTTAACTGGGATGAGCGAAAGATTTATGCGCTAATTGGTATGGGTGTAGAGCCAGGTATGAGTGATATTTTTGCAAAGTATGCAAGTGAGCATCTGTTTAGTCGAATTGATTCTTGCACAATCTTGGATGGTTCAAATCTGCGGGTTGAGGGCTTTGATTTTGCTCCCTCATTTTCTATCTGGACCACAATTGAAGAGTGCTTAAATCCACCACTTGTTTGGGAGGATGGTCGCGGTTGGTATACCACCACACCATTTTCAGAGCTTGAGATATTTGATTTCCCAGAAGGCATTGGACCGGTTGAGTGTGTAAATGTTGAGCACGAAGAGGTAGTACTTATTCCACAAAAGATCGATGCCAAAAAGGTTAACTTTAAGTACGGCTTAGGTGCTGAGTTCATTACTATTTTAAAAACAATTAACATGCTTGGTATGGATCGTAAGGAAACAGTTGATGTGCAAGGAGTTAGTGTCTCCCCTCGTGATCTACTAACTGCATCACTGCCAGATCCTGGAACATTAGGTGAGCGCATGCGTGGTAAGACCTGTGCTGGTGCATTGATTAAGGGATTAGATAAACAAGGAAATCCGAAGGCTTGCTATATTTACAATGTAATCGACAACGCATGGTCTATGAAGGAGTATGGCGACCAAGCAGTTGTGTGGCAGACTGCAATTAATCCTGTTATTGCTATGGAGTTAATTCAAAAAGGTATTTGGAAACCTTTAGGCGTTAATGGTCCAGAGTGGTTTGAATCAAAGCCATTTTTAGATTTATTAGAGGAGTATGGAACCTCTTGGCAAATTCGCGATGAGGATACTAAGGGAATAGTTAAATAATGAGTACCGCTCTTATAACTGGAGCAACTGCTGGCATTGGTAATGCATATGCTGAATTACTAGCAAAACAGGGCTTTGATTTAGTTTTAGTAGCTAGAGATTTACCAAGATTAAATCAGGTGGCTAAAAAGCTTAGTAAGACTTATAAAATTAAGGTGGAAACTTTAAAGGCTGACTTAACAAAGCCTGCTCAGTTAGCAAGGGTAGAAAAGCGGGTTTCGAATATATCAAAGCCGATTGAAGTCTTAGTCAACAATGCCGGCTTTGGTATTAAGGAAAGCTTTATAGACACCCAGATTGAAAAGGAGCAAGAGTTACTAGATGTCTTAGTAACTGCGCCACTGCGGTTAACTCATGCAGTATTACCAGGGATGATTAAACGTAATAATGGCACCATAGTAAATGTCAGTAGTGTGGCTAGTTGGATTGCAGGTGGTACTTATAGCGCTGCTAAATCTTATTTAACAGTTTTTACTGAGTATTTACACACTGAATTAAAAGGTACCAATGTAAATATTTCAGCTCTTTGCCCTGGCTTTACTAGAACTGAGTTTCACCAACGTGGCAAGATGCGTATGAGTGGATTACCAAACTTTATGTGGCTAACAGTTGATCAGGTAGTTGCACAATCATGGAAATATGCCAAAGCAGGTAAGGTGATATGCATTCCCGGTTGGCAGTATTTAATTTTATCTACAGTTGCAAGGATTGCCCCTCGTCCTCTTGTGCGTAAATTAGGTATGGGTGTAAGACGCAGGCAGCGTTAGAAATTAGTTATTTTTCACACCAAATTCACCGACTTACCCCAGCAATTGCAGTAGAGCTAGATACTTGCTGAAGTAGACTCATCTCATACCTATTTAAGGAGAGTTTTAGTGAATAAGAAAATTTCTGCATTGCTCCTAACTGGCTTTTTAATTTTAGGATTTACATCACCGGCGCAAGCTGCAACATCAGGTGGTTCCTGCTCAACAGCTGGGGCGGTAACAAAAATTGGTAAAAATGATTATGTGTGTGCGAAGAATCCATTTTTTAGTACAACCAAATTAACTTGGGTTTGGGATGGCTGTATCGAATTAAATACTGATTTTGTTGCTGGATATAAAGAAGCAACAGATGCCATACGAACTGCTGAGTTAGATAGAATGGTAAAAATTGAGCCAGTTGGTGCATCCCTTAGAGATTTAATTACCTGGGATGCTTTGATTTCATATGCAAAAGGTGATGTGGTTTATTACGCCTCTACCTACTACAGTGCGGTAAAAGCGGGTGCAAATAAAGCACCAACTGCTGCAAATATTGGTGCAACTAAGTATTGGGTTATATATCAACCAAGTAATTCAAATGCAAAAATTGGTCAGATGCCAACTCCAACAAAGGTATTAACAACTGCTAATGCCCAGGTTGCGGCCCTGACTTCAGCGGCGGTAAAAACTGCTAGTGAGAGTTTAAAGAGTAAGTACAACGCTCTTTCTGCATCATTGGCTACTAAAATCTCAGCACTTGATTCAAATAAGTCTGCAATTCAATCTGTGGTTGACTCAATTGACCCAGCATTAGAGGAGTTTAAAAATACATTTTCATTAATGCTAATGATTAAATCTACTGTTAAGGATAAGTGCAACCCTAAGTACTAAGGATTAAAAACATAAGGCTGTAGTGATCGCAATTAAGCGATTGTTACAGCCTTTGTTGTTGCAGTAAATTTAATTGCTTTCAGTGCTGAGTTAGCTGGCCCAAGCTTTAATGCACCGTTTAATGCAAACTCAGCGCCATGACCTCTAGGAGGCGGGCAAACCCAACCACTAGCACTTTGCTTAACAATTGCACCTTCATGCGGACATGAAAGTTTAAAGACAGAAAATCCATTATCTGATTTAGAGGTGCGAACTACTGCTACCTTGCCATACTTCTTAATATCCAACTCAACAACCCCACCAACTGATCCAAGTGCGGTATTTGTTAGCAGGCTAACCTCAGTTTTTCCATTAGATAGTGTTTTAACTCCAGAGGCTGCAACGGCTGGTACTGCCCCTAATACTGCAACAGCTGCGCTGCCACAAATAAAGGTACGACGAGAGATTGAACTCATAAAACCTTTCTAAAAGACTTTTCTACTATTAATTTATATTTTACTATTTGCTAGTGATTAAACAGTACGCCACATTGAAGTGGATTGCCAGTGTAATCCTTGTGATTCACCTGACAGTAAGTTGGATTTTTCCTGAGCCTGGCATATTTATCGATCTTATTATTTTTAATTTAGTTGGATTACTCTCGGCAGTTATTGCATTTAATGCCCCAATTATTACAGATCGAATTGCTGCTGTTGCAATTGGTCTTGCATCTATTATTTGGAGTTTTGGTTCATTCTTTTCTACCTGGAATTCATTTTTTGAAATTAAAATTCCTGAGGCATTATCTGATATCTCATACGCTCTCTTCTATCCTTTAATCTTCCTTGGAATAATTCGCTGCTTTACACAACGAGTTAAAATTTCAGCATTAGAGCTACTTGATTCGGTAATAATTGCTGTTGGGTTTACTAGTGTTCTAACTGCTTTCTTACTTAAGCCAGCAATGGTTGAGTTTGATGGCTCTGCCTTTACAGTCTTTATTTCAATTCTTTATCCAGTTGGTGACATAGTAATTTTGGCAATGGCTCTCGTTTACGCATTACTTAATCCATTAAGTAAGAGATCTGCGCTTTTATGTCTTGGCTTAACCGCCTTTGCTCTCTCAGATCTTCTTTTTATTTGGCTCACTTTAAATGGTAGGTATGCGTTTGGTTCAATAACCGATGATGGGTGGATAGCAGGTTTACTACTAATTTCATTATCACTTTCTCATACAACTGGTGAGATAAGATTTTTTGAAAAGATCTCCTCATCTGCTGCAACTATCGCTTTGGTTGCAAGTAGTTGCCTATTGGGAGTTGCTGCAATGAAGCCTGGTTATTTCCCAAGTTTTATTTTGCTGCCAGGTTTTATTACTATTGCACTTGCCTTTATTCGAATGACACTTGCCCTACAGGAGGCTAATACCGCCATTACGGAGCGAGTATTAGCAAGAACTGATGAATTAACCGGGTTAGCAAATCGGCGTAATTTCTTGATGCAATTAGAGAAATTAAAAAGTGGTTATATTTTTATACTTGATTTAGATGGCTTTAAAAGCATTAATGACACATTAGGTCATGAGGCTGGAGATCAACTACTTAAGCAGGCTGCAGTTAGGTTTAGTAGGGCACTTCCTGCTGGTGGGCAAATAGCTAGGTTAGGTGGGGATGAGTTTGGCGTAGTTGCTCAGCTAACCGAAGAAGAAGCAAATGAGTTAGCCCAAGCAATTAGGGCAACCCTTAGTTACCCAGTATCGCTGCCACAAAAGCAGGTCAAGATAGATGTCAGTATTGGCTTTGCACCAATAGATAGTGATCATGATCTGACAGAGTTTCTAAGACGGGCAGATACTGCGATGTATGAGGCCAAGCGAACCAAATCTGGAGTACTTCTCTGGCGGTAATTGGTTTTAAAAAATTAGGTTAATCTTCACTTGCTATAAGTTAACCAAGACATGGGAGGTCCTAATTGGCAGCACGGTTTGAGAATCGAGTTCTGGTTTTAGGTGCAGGTTCAGTTTCACAGTGTGTACTCCCACTTTTAATTGAGCATCTAGTAGATGCCAAACAGATCACGATTGCAGATATGCGTGATAACCGCCAACGGGTTTCAGGGGCAATTACAAAAGGTGCAACATATGTACAAGATCAACTCACCCGTGAAAATATGGATCAGTTTTTATCTAAGTACTTATCAGCTGGAGATTTTCTTTTAGATTTAGCATGGAATATAGATGTAAATGATATTTTAGGTTGGGCGCATGATCATGGTGTTATCTATCTAAATACCTCACTTGAAGAGTGGGATCCATACTCAGCAGCTGTATCTAGAAACCCAACAGAGCGCACGCTTTATTGGCGTCACATGAAATTGCGTAAGTTAACTGATACTTGGAATGGCAAAGGTCCTACTGCAATTGTTGAGCATGGTGCTAACCCAGGCTTGGTATCTCACCTAACTAAGAAATCTTTATTTGATATTGCAACTCGTGCTATAAAAGATGGACAAGCCGCGGCAGGTGTTTCAGAGGCGCTTGCAGTTGAAAATTTTCCAGTACTGGCGCAAAAACTTGGGGTTAAAGTTATTCATATTGCAGAGCGAGATACCCAAGTTTCAGATAAACCAAAGTTACTTAATGAGTTTGTTAATACTTGGTCGGTTGAGGGATTTTATGAAGAAGGAATTGCTCCTGCAGAGCTTGGTTGGGGAACACATGAAAAGACTCTGCCAGTTAATGCTTATCAGCATGAGAGTGGGCCAAAAAATCAAATCTGTATAGCCCAACCAGGTGCAACAACTTGGGTTAGATCTTGGGTACCAAAAATGGAGACAACTGGAATGTTAGTTCGCCATGGTGAGGCTTTTACTATCAGTGACCATCTAACTGTTTGGGATGGGGATAAAGCTATCTACCGACCAACAGTTCACTATGCATACTGCCCAACTGATGCAGCGATTGCATCAATGCGTGAGTTAGAGATGCAGCAGTGGAGTATCACGCCAAATCAAAGAATCATGAATGAAGAGATTATTGATGGCGAAGATCGACTTGGCGTATTACTGATGGGTCATCCGTATAAATCTTGGTGGACTGGCTCATTACTTAGCATTCATGACTCAAGAAAATTAATTCCAAAACAATCTGCTACAACTGTGCAGGTAGCAAGTGCAGTTTATGCCGCAGTTGCTTGGGCGATGGCAAATCCAAATGCTGGATATCGCGTGCCAGATGATCTGCCTTGGCGGGAAGTTTTAGGATTTGCTGAAAAATACTGGGGCGGATATTACTCAGAGCCAGCAGATTGGGATCCGTTAATGCACCGTAATGATTTATATAAGGGTTGGAATAATCGTAAATATGATGAGACTGATCCTTGGCAGTTTGGTAATTTCTTAGCTTAATTCTAAAACTGCCATTGCAGCATTATGACCTGCAATCCCACTTACACCACCACCACGGATAGCACCTGCACCACATAGAAAGATTCTTGGGTGGTTAGTTTCAACACCCCATTTAACACTTGAATTATCTTCCTTAAATGGAAATGAAAGATCTTTATGAAATATGTTTCCACGAGGTAATGCAATCTCTTTTTCTAAATCAAGTGGAGATTTGATCTCTATACACAGATCACCATTAGAGTCTCTTGCTAAGCAATTTTCAATTGGCTCGAGTAAGTATCTATTTATTGCACTTAAAGATCTCTCCTTAGTTACCTCTTTAATTTTCGCCGGATCTTTATCAAATAGATTAGCTGGGGTATGAATTCCAAATAAAGTTAAGGTGTGGTAACCCTTTTGGTGCAGCTCGTTAGAGAGAATTGATGGATCTGAAAGTGAATGACAATACATCTCAAGCGGTAACTCCTCTGGTAGTAGACCAGATTTCGCCTGCGCATAAGCTTTTTCTAGCTGTGAAAAACTTTCATTTATATGCAAAGTGCCGACAAAAGCATCTTTTGCATCAACTCCTGACTTAAATTTAGGTAGCCGCTCTAACAGCATATTAATTTTTATTTGTGAGCCCTCTAAAGATTTTGGCGGCATTTGACCTTGCAGCTTGGCCAAAACTTGTGGGGCTGCATTTGATAGTAGAAAATTTCCGGTTAATTTCTCGTTATTTTCAAGCACGACCTCTACCAGACTCTGTCCACCTTTAATTGATTTGACCTTAGAGTTAACACGAATCTCTACACCTAAATCAAGAGCTAACTTATAAAGCTCATCTACTAATTCACCCATCCCGCCCTTTGGCACTTTCCATTCACCGCTGCCATTGCCAATTAAATGGTAGAGAAAACAGATATTTGCCTGCATCTCATAAGCTGAAGCAAAGGTTCCAATTAATGCATCGGTTAAAACCAATCCCTTTACTAGATCATCGGTGAAGTATTGATCTAAAGTTTTTCCAAAAGGTTGCTCAATTAACATATCCCAAATTTGATCATTATTTAATTTAGCTTTTAGCTCACTTCTTGTAGGAAGTGGTCCTAGTAGGGTTGGAGCAATAATACGAGCAAATTTACTTACCTCATCATAAAACCTCTGCCAATTATCACTTTCGGTGTTTGACCCAGTTAATCTATTAAATGATTCAACATTACTTTTATCCCATGTGCGATTTATTAATAATCCATCATCTTTTCCATCTTTAGAGTAAGGAGTGTACGAAGATACTTTTCTAGATATACATTCAAAATTTAGATTTAAATCTGAGATAATTTTATCTGGTAATAGTGAAACTAGGTATGAGTATCTAGAAAGGCGAGCATCGAAATCTTTAAATGCATAAACTGAAGTAGTAGCACCACCAACCTCACTATTAGCCTCTAACATTAAGACTTTTTTGCCAGCTTTTGCTAAATAACATGCTGCGACCAAGCCGTTATGCCCTGCACCTACAATTACCACATCAAATGAATTCATTACTACTTTCCGGTAAATTCTTTTTTAGCCATTTTTATCTCTTCAAGTCTTGCTAAAGATTCAATCCGCTCTACCGCATGATTAACAATTTGCTGCGGATAATCTTTTAGATAACCATCTAAAACACTCCATGGTTCATGAATTTCAATTCCATTTAGGTGCGCAAGCTCTGGCACATATTTGCGAACATAATCTCCATTCTCATCAAATCTTTTGCCTTGTTCGATTGGATTAAACACTCGGTAATAAGGAGATGCATCAGTTCCGCAACCAGCGGTCCACTGCCAACCATGAGCATTTGATGCTACGTCATAATCAACTAAATGTTCTCGAAAAAATCTCTCACCTAACTGCCACTCAAGATGCAAGTCTTTTACTAAAAATGATGCCACCACCATTCTGGTGCGGTTGTGCATCCAACCCTCTTGTAATAATTGCCGCATAGCTGCATCTACAAATGGATATCCAGTTTTACCCTCACACCAAGCTTTAAATTTATCCCCTGGTTCGTCATAACGCATCTTGGAAAACTGTGGTGCGTAGTATTGCGTTTCTGTATGTGGATTATTAAATAAAATATCAGCATAAAACTCTCGCCAAGCGATCTCTTTGCGGAAAACATCATGAGCCTTACTTTCGCCAAGAGCGGCAAGAAGTGTTCTTGGATGTATCTCTCCCCATTTTAAGTGAGCACTCATCTTGCTGGTGCCATCGATTGCAGCCAGGTTTCGTCCCTGGTCATAATTATCTAAGCCATTTTTTTGAAAGTATTTAAATCGCTCAATTGCTGCTAATTCACCAGCCTTAGTAATGTTTACATTATCTGGAAGTTTCCAATCTGGAAAGCTTCGTGCATTACTTGCAGGTTTAACAGCTGGTATCTCTTTTGGTCTTTCTGCAGGCTTGCGCCAGCCATGAGCACACCAGGCTTTATAAAATGGTGTGTAAACCCGATAAGGGGTGTTATCACTTGGTTTAAGGACCCTGCCTGGTGCTACTGCATATGGTGACCCAGTTCTAATTAATTTAATCCCAGCATCTTCAATTACCTGATCACGCTTGGCGCCATATGGCTCATACTCTGTTGAGATATGTACAGATTCTGCCCCATATTGTTTTTGTAGATCTTTAAGAACACTTATCTGATCACCAGCAATTACATTTAAATTATTACCTAATGAATCATCTAAATGGTGAAGTGATTGGCCAAGATATGCCAATCTTTTACTACCAGCTGTTTTAATAAGCTTAGGATCTAATATAAATACTGGAACTATCTCTTCACTTTCACTAATTGCAGCCAATAACGCTGGATGATCTGATACTCGCAGGTCTCTACGAAACCAGATAATTGATCTGCTGCTCATTGGCATATCGTGCCAGTTAAATCAGGTTTATATTAATTATGAGTGAAGTGACTCAACTGATGGATCCCAACCTTTAACATCCTTCGGCTTTCTAGGACCTGGGCCAACATATCTTGCAGATGGGCGAATAATTCTGCCGGTTTGCTTTTGTTCTAATATGTGTGCAGACCATCCAGCGGTTCTAGCTGCGGTAAACATTGAGGTAAATAGATTTGCAGGGACTTGGGCAAAATCTAAAACAATTGCCGCCCAGAACTCAACATTTGTTTCCAGTACTCGATCTGGTTGACGCTCCTTTAACTCTGCAAGTGCTGCTTTTTCTAAAGCCAGTGCAACTTCATATCTAGGTGCGTTTAATTCTTTAGCGGTACGACGAAGTGTGCGAGCGCGTGGATCCTCAGCTCGATAAACCCGGTGACCAAATCCCATTAACCGTTCATGTTTATCTAAAATTGATTTCACATAACCGAGCGCATCCCCTGATTTTTCAACCGCTTCAATCATATTTAAAACTCTTGCAGGAGCTCCGCCATGTAGTGGTCCACTCATCGCACCAATTGCACCTGATATAGATGCTGCAACATCAGCACCAGTTGATGCAATAACTCTGCCGGTAAATGTTGAGGCGTTCATTCCATGTTCGGCCGCAGATGCAAAGTAGGCATCAATTGCTCGAACATGTACTGGATCAGGCTCACCCCGCCAACGAATCATCATTCGCTCAACCACAGTATGTGCTTTATCAATCTCTGATTGTGGAATTACCTGAGCGATAGTTCCCCGAGCAGATTGGGCAACATAGGAAAGTACCATTACAGAAACACGAGCTAAATTACTTCGTGCCTCTTCATCTGAGATATCAAGTAATGGTTTTAATCCCCAAGCTGGAGTAAGCATTGCAATCGCAGATTGCACATCAACTCTGACATCTCCGGTGTGAACTGGAATTAAAAATGGCTCAGCCGGCGGCAGGCCAGGATTAAACTCATCATCTACTAACAATCCCCAAACATTTCCAAAGGTAACTCGGCCAACTAAATCTTCAATATCAACGCCGCGGTATCTAAGTGCACTTCCCTCTTTATCGGGTTCGGCAATCTTTGATTCAAAAGCGATTACACCCTCAAGGCCTGGCTTAAAATCATCTGCCACTTAAAAGCTCCTTAACATCGGTGATTTATGGTTCCTATTGTGCTACCTGAGCGGGAATCAACCAAACCCAAGGGATGTAAGGTTGGATACACCTATGGTAAATCGGGATGATATCGCTGCAATGCGCCGGCAGTATGGTGAGCATGGCTTAATTGAAAGCGAACTGCCAGCAAACCCAATAGAACTATTTAACACTTGGTTAAAAGAAGCCGCTGCCAATGAGGTTGTCGTTGAGGCAAATGCCATGGTCTTATCAACTGAAGTTGATGATCAGCCAACTAGTAGAACTGTCTTACTTAAAGATCTGACCGATCAGGGCTTTACCTTCTTCTCAAATTATGAGTCCCGTAAAGCTAAACAGATCTTAGAAAATAAAAATGTCTCATTACTTTTCCCTTGGTATCCGATGGAGCGCCAGGTAATTGTGATTGGTAGTGCAACTAAAACTAGTAAGGCAGAGTCAGATAGTTATTTTGCATCTCGGCCACGTGGTTCACAAATTGGTGCTTGGGCAAGTGCACAATCTGAAGAATTATCTTCACGAGATGAATTAGAAAAGCGCTATGCCGAGTTTGAAAATAAATGGCCAGCAGGTTCGGTGATTCCACGTCCAGATTTTTGGGGTGGCTATGTTGTCTATCCCACATCAATTGAGTTTTGGCAGGGCAGATACTCCCGTCTTCATGATCGAATCCGATATGTGAGAGAAAAAAATAATAATTGGCAGATTAAACGGCTCAACCCCTAATATCTACCAATGAGTGAAATTAAGATCCCAGATAATCTAAAGCCAATAGATGGCAGATTTGGCTGCGGGCCATCAAAAATTCTTCCCACCTCAATTGCAAATCTTGCTAGCAATTATGCAAATGTATTAGGAACAAGCCATCGGCAACGTCCGGTTAAAGAGGTGGTTGGTGCAGTAAGAGGTGGCCTTAAATCTTTATTCTCACTGCCTGATGGATATGAAGTAATTATTGGTAATGGTGGTTCAACCGCATTTTGGGATATTGCAACCTTTGGCCTAATTGAAAATAAATCACAACACTTAGTATTTGGTGAGTTCTCCTCTAAATTTGCTGCAGCTGCAAAAGATGCGCCAATGATTGGTACACCAACTGTTATTAAGGCAGAGCCTGGCTCACATCCACTGCCAGTAGTTGAAGCCGGTGTTGATGTTTATGCACTAACCCATAATGAGACAAGTACTGGTGTGATGATGCCAATTACTAGGCCAGCAGGTTCAGAGGGTGCTTTGGTATTAGTTGATGCAACAAGTGCTGCTGGCGGCCTTGATTTAGATATTACGCAATCTGATTGTTACTACTTTGCGCCCCAAAAATCCTTTGCCTCCGATGGCGGGCTTTGGATTGCAATTATGAGCCCAGCAGCTATTGCTAGAGTTGAAAAGATAAAGGCAAGTGGCCGGTGGGTGCCAGCATTTTTTGATCTATCAATTGCAATTGAAAACTCTCGTCTTGATCAAACCTATAACACACCAGCGCTTGCTACTTTAATTTTGTTATCTGAACAGATTCAATGGATGAACTCAAATGGTGGTTTAAAGTTTGCTGCAGGACGCAGTGCGGATTCATCATCTCGGCTATATAAGTGGGCTGAGAAAACCTCCTACACCACACCATTTGTCACAGATCCTGCGATGCGTTCTAAAGTTGTGGGCACAATTAATTTTGATGAAGCAATTGATGCATTAGAGGTCGCCAAGATTTTACGTGCAAACGGTATTGTGGATACTGATTCATATCGTAAGTTAGGAAAGAACCAACTACGGATTGGTATGTTCCCAGCGGTTGACCCATCTGATATTGATGCACTTACTAAATGTATTGAGTATGTGGTCGAGCGGATAGCTAAATGATGAGTGCAAAATTTCGGCGTAGAGTTACTATTGCTATTTTAATTGGCATGGTAGCGATGGTATTAATTAGTGGACTCTAGAGTTAGGATTAATATATGAAGGAAGCAATCTTTGTAATAGCCATGGGCATTGTGCTTTGGATTGTGGCGCTAGTTTTTGCCATTGTAATGAATGCAGAAAGTAAAATAATTTGGATCTGTGTTACTGGTGCTGCCCTTGGCGCAATTGGGCTTCGCTACACCATCGCTCGCAGCAGGGGAAAGTAAGTTTAATTACCGTCGATTTGGCTTGCAATACCACGCAAAACTTTAGCTAACCGCTCTGCATCAGCAGATGATGAGCTACGCCCACTACGAAGACCATTGCCATAACGATCTAATATTTTGATCGTATCCTCAATCATTGCCGCTAAATCATCATTTTTGCCACGAGAATTACCAGCCATTGTTGGTGGTGCTTCCACAATTGAAACTGAAAGTGCTTGTGGACCACGACGACCATCAGCAATTGAAAACTCTAACTTTGTTCCCGGTTTAACAGTTGTTACACCAGCAGGAAGCGCCTCTGCTGAAAGGTAAACATCTTCGCCCTCATCATTGGAGATAAAGCCAAAACCTTTCTCCAAACTAAACCATTTAACGCGACCACTAGGCATTGGGATCTCCTTTCAAATTTTTTAGTATTCGTTTAGGCCACCAGTTGGATGGGCAGAGGGATAGTTTAACGCAATTAGGCAGATGCTGGCAGTGGGTTACTCCGCCTTAATTAGCGCCTCTGAGTGTGCGCCACAGCCATGATCGACTGAAACTACCCGGGCATCCTCAGGTGAGATTGCATTTGAACAAACACCAAAGGCGGTTCGCAAGGAACCTGAGATTGGAATAAAAAAACCACAGGATAAACATGGCTTAGGGGCGGCTTGTGCAATTGGTGTGCGCGGTCCGCGATCACCCTCATACCATCTCTTACTCGCAGCATCTCTACCAATAATTGAAAGAACTCTTGCTCTACCTAAACCAAACTCAAACAATTGAGTAATATCTAAATCTTCATCCCCTGGTAATGAAGCATAAGCTGGCGTTAACCGCTCATCATCGGGCGCAGTTGGCACAACATCGCCAACACCAAGATCACCTGGTTGAATGCGCTGGCTATAAGGCACCCAATTTGGGGCAAGTAATGCTTTTGTGCCGGGTAATAAAACTACATCGCAAATAGTTGGTTTACTTTCCTCATCAACCTTGGCAATAGTTACACCCCATCGCCAGCCAAAGTAACCAGGAAGTTTTGCTTCAAAAAGGTAAGTTGCAATTCGCTCTTCATCAGAATCAACTGAGTAAAAATCACCAACATAATCACTCTTGCCAGCATCTTCAATCGCAGCCTGCTTTGCAATATCAACAGCACCAAAGATATCAGTCTTATTTATTTCAATATCAGTAACTGCGGGATAGGTTTTCTTCGGAGCGATATATGGCTTGCGCACAATAATAGGTGTAACTGGTGCTTGAACTTTAGGGTGAGCAATCTCTTCTAGGATCGCCTCATCAACTGGTGCCTCAGGCTCTGCCACCAATGAGCTGCTGCCTTTGCGCAGCTTTTTAAATAATGATTTCTTTTTTGCCATAAGTAGATTGTAATCTGCAACTGTTTAAAATGAAAAAGCCCCCGTTTTTACGCGGGGGATTTTTCTAATTTAAGAGCGGTTTTAAAAATCCATTCCGCCACCGTCGCCACCAGGCATTGGTGTCGCACTCTTTGGTTCTGGCTTATCAGCAATTACCGCTTCAGTTGTTATAAAGAGAGCAGCAATAGATGCAGCATTTTGCAGAGCTGATCTAGTTACCTTTGCTGGATCAATAATTCCAGTTTTGATCATGTCCACGTATTCACCAGTTGCAGCATTTAAGCCAAAACCAGTTTCTAATCCGCGCACCTTCTCAACAATTACGCCACCTTCAAGGCCGGCGTTAATTGCAATCTGCTTAAGCGGAGATTCAACTGCATACTCAACAATCTTGGCACCAGTTGCTTCATCTCCAGTTAATTTCAACTTAGCAAATGCAACCTTTGATGCTTGCAGAAGTGCAACTCCGCCACCGGCGACAATTCCCTCTTCCACCGCTGCTTTTGCATTACGTACCGCATCTTCAATTCGGTGCTTGCGCTCCTTTAACTCAACCTCAGTGGCAGCGCCAGCTTTAATAACTGCAACACCACCGGCAAGTTTTGCCAAGCGCTCTTGTAATTTTTCTCGATCATAATCAGAGTCACTCTTTTCAATCTCAGCACGGATTTGATTAACTCGTCCCTTGATCTGCTCAGCATCTCCTGCACCCTCAACAATAGTTGTCTCCTCTTTGCTGATAACAACCTTGCGTGCACTTCCTAATAACTCAACAGTAGTTTGATCAAGCTTTAGCCCGACCTCCTCTGAGATAACAGTTGCGCCAGTTAAAATTGCAATATCTTGCAACATAGCTTTACGGCGATCACCAAAACCTGGAGCCTTTACGGCAACTGATTTAAATGTGCCACG
>Ga0209598_10000539_pt1 | contig 30428 bp, 24 predicted proteins | sample M_140807_EF_Meta_FD_187317 | JGI IMG/M metagenome (GOLD analysis project Ga0209598, IMG submission 187317) | Freshwater microbial communities from Lake Montjoie, Canada to study carbon cycling - M_140807_EF_MetaG (SPAdes) (version 2) | ecosystem: Environmental > Aquatic > Freshwater > Lake...
AACTAGCATTGGACGTCCTGCCGACTTTGAAGCGCAGGATGGTTTTGAACAATCTACTGCTTCTACTGCGAATCATTCAAACGATAGTCGCCAACAAAATGCGCATCAAAATACCAGTGGACATTCACACTCGAATTTTTATAGAGATGGCAATGGACCTAAAAGATTATTTCGCGATGAGCAAAACAAAGTATTGGGGGGTGTTTGTAGTGGTATTGCTAACTACTTTGTCATTGAGCCATGGATAGTGCGGATTCTTTGGTTGTTTTTAGTCGGCTTAAATGTACTGGTTTATATAATTTTATGGATTGCAGTGCCAAGTACTTCTATTAAAGAAATAGGAGGTATCCGTAAAAGATTATTTAGAGATATTGATTATAAACTCATTGGTGGTGTTTGTGCTGGCTTGGCAAAATATTTTGGCATCCAAGTTTGGATCATTAGAATTTTATTTTTAATTCCATTCATTCGCTTCATTGTTAATTTTAGACATATACATTTATTTCAATTTTGGGATTTTCCTGATTTCCCTAATTTCTTAGACATCACTTTTAGTCCTGGTGCCGTATTTGTATACATCGTTTTATGGTTGGTTTTACCTGAGGCAAAGACCAGCGCGGATAAATTAGAAATGGTGGGTGAAAAAGTAGACTTAAATAGCATTAAAAACACCATTCAAAGTGACATGGAAGGTTTTAGCAAGCGTGCACAAAATTGGGGAAGTCAATTTTCTCAAAAATCAAAAACAGAAACTAGAGAACAAAAAGCCGAACATCACAATGAACCTAGCAATGGTGAAAATGATACTTCTGCTTCCAATACTGGGTATAGAGAAAGAAGAGGATGCCTTCATTTTATTTCTAGTGCTATAACTGTTAGCATCAAGGCATTTGTTTATTTTATATTAGCGATTGTAGGGGCGTCTTTATTAGCTGCATTGTTTGGGATTGGCGCAGCAGCAACGGCTTTATATCCATTAAAAAAGTTTGTATTGGAAGACGGCGCACAAAGCTGGTCTGTTTTCGGAACAATATTATTATTTATTTGGGTGCCTATTATTGGTATTGTCACTGCGGTCATTCGAAAAATTGCAGGCTTTAAAAAGGCAAATATTTGGGTAAGATCCAGTTTTTGGGCCTTATGGATTGTTGGATGGGTAATGCTATTTTATTTTGGAAGTAGTATTGGAAATAGTTTTAACAAACATAATAAACCTGAGGAACAATCTATTGCTTTAACTAATCCGAATGTTAATTATTTAGAAGTGACTGCGACACCAAAAATGAAATACTATGAAGATAAGTGGTTTAAAATTTCAGAATTTGTTGACTATGGGGATGCCGATACCATTTTTGTAAGAAATCTTAGGATTAGAATTGTACAATCAACCACAGATAGTTTTCAAGTGAAAGTGGTGAAACTAAGTAATGGTAAAACATTAGCAGAAGCCAATGACCTAGCGAATAAAATTAATTTTGATATAACGCAAAAGGACAGTTTAATTTTTCTAGACAAAGGTATTGGTATCAATGCCAACGATAAATTTAGAAACCAACATGTCATTATGACCATAGCGGTCCCCGTTGGTAAGCGAATAAAAATTTCGGATAAGGGCTGGTCTCAAACGAATATTAATATTGATCGTCGTGGTATGCGAACGGAAACTATTGACCGAATCAGTTCTGATAATGATTGGTATAAAGATTGGGACAACGAATCCTATAATTATGAACATGGAGTAGTTTATTTAATGACCAGTACGGGATTAGAAAAAATTGGCCGAGCAGATATTGATACCAAAGAAGATGATAATGTTGAAATGTCAGACATTGAAAATCAATTAAACGAATTAAAATTAGAGCGAGAACGACTTGAAGGCGATTTAAAAAAGTCAAGAGAACAAAAATTAAAAGAGTTGGAAAAAATTGATCGTGCTTTGGAAAAAAAGGCAGTTGACAAAAAGGAAAATAAAGGCTTAACCAATAATACCTCGATGCTTTCTGGTTTGAATAATGTCAGTAAAGTGGCATCCAAGCTTGCAGATATGCAATCGGTTTTTGACCGCTTTCATTATTAAGCGAAAAAGAACTCGGTAAGCGATACTAGATAATTTAATGTTTAAATATTAACTGTATTGAATATAAACACCTCACTTAAAAGTGGGGTGTTTTTTTGTTATCTTTGTTAAAATTAAATTCCAATGAGCGAAGTTTTAAATACCCCGTTTACCGAAAAACACATTGCATTAGGTGCTAAAATGGCCCCATTTGCTGGATACAATATGCCAATAAGTTATACGGGCATTAATGATGAGCATGCAGCGGTGCGCAATAGCGCTGGCGTTTTTGATGTGAGTCATATGGGCGAGTTTGTTTTAAAGGGTGCGGATGCTTTGGATTTAATTCAAAGGGTCACCAGTAATGATGCTTCTGTTTTAGAAAATGGGAAAGCGCAATACAGTTGTTTGCCAAATGCAACAGGGGGTATCGTGGATGATTTATTAGTATACTGTGTTGAAAAAAACAAAGTGTATATGTTAGTTGTGAATGCATCTAACATTGAAAAAGATTGGAATTGGATAGTACAACATAATACGAAGGGTGTTGAAATGCATAACATCAGCCCTAAAACTGCTTTGTTAGCAGTGCAAGGTCCTAAGGCAGCGCAAATAGTTCAAAAGCTCACTTCCATGGATGTATTAAATATGCCTTATTATAGTTTTGCCAAAGGGGAGTTATTAGGTATTGATAATGTATTAATTAGTGCAACAGGTTATACAGGAGCAGGAGGTGTTGAAATTTATTTTGAAGATTTGAATGACAATGCAAATAAAATTTGGGATGCTTTATTTGAAGCGGGTGCTGAATTTGGCATTAAACCCATTGGCTTAGGTGCGCGTGACACTTTGCGTTTAGAAATGGGATTTTGTTTGTATGGAAATGATATTGATGATACGACTAGCCCTTTAGAAGCAGGCTTGGGTTGGATTACAAAGTTTACAAAGCCGTTTACGAATTCAGTGTCGTTGGCCGAGCAAAAAGCAAATGGCGTCAATAAAAAATTAGTTGGGTTTGAAATGATTGATCGCGGTATACCACGTCATTACTATATCATTAAAGATGCGTCAGGGAATGAGATTGGTTCTGTTACCTCTGGAACACAAGCCCCAAGCTTGGGTAAAGGAATTGGCATTGGTTATGTACAATCTTCCTTTGCAAAAATTGATACTGAAATTTATATTGATATTCGCAATACTTTGGTAAAAGCGAAAGTGGTGAAATTCCCTTTTAAATAATTCCTTAGTTAAGGTACTGGTTTATTTGTACCTATTTTTTATTGTGTAAATACATGATTTGGGTGTTGCTTGTTATTGCATTTTTGTGCCTTAACAAAACATCATGTATTATGAAAGCAATTAAAAATCGAGTTCAGCTCATGGGCTATTTGGGTGCAGATCCTGAAATTAAAATTTTTGAAGAAACAAAAAAGTTGGCCCATATCAGGCTAGCAGTGAATGATCGTTATAAAAATGCCAAAGGGGAGTGGGTCGATGAAACCCAATGGTTTAATTTGGTCGCATGGTCTAAACTTGCCGTGTATGCTGAAAAATATTTAATCAAAGGAATTGAAGTTGCCATCGAAGGACGACTTATCAATAAGTCCTATACAGACAAAAATTTAGTGAAACGATTCAGCACCGATATTCATCTTTCTGAAATATTAATCTTAACCAAGAAAAAAGAGCTTGTATAAGCCTCTCCCATTTTGTATATTTGTGATGTTATGACGAACAAAAAAATAAAACCCAATTTACATACTGTATTAACTCCTCAGTTGCTTGATTTGTATGAAATTAAAGATAGCATTGTTGTTATCATAGATGTATTTAGAGCAACCTCCACCATGGCTACTGCTTTATATAATGGTGCAAGAAAAATCATCCCAGTGGATTCACCAGAATTGTGCATTGAAATGGGTAAGCAAACTGGCGGAGTTACTGCAGGGGAGCGGGATGGTAAAATTATTCCAGGTTTGTCCTATGGCAATTCTCCTTCCGAATATCCAAGATCATTTATTGAAAACAAAGTTTTAGTGATTACTACAACCAATGGCACTAAGCTTTTGCATATGGCATTAAAGCAAGGCGCAAAAGATATTATCACAGGCAGCTTTCCTAATTTTTCATCAGTAGCTGATTATTTAGTTAAACAAGGGGCGCCTGTGATTTTAGGTTGTTCGGGTTGGAAAAACAGGTTTAATATTGAGGACACCCTTTTTGCAGGCGCAATCATTGAACAAATTAAGGACCATTTTACCATCCATTGCGACAGCAGTTTTATGGCAAACCAATTATACAATCAACACAAGGATAATTTAACGCAATATATTAATACCACAACCCATTGGCATCGTTTGGCTGCTTATGGCTTGGAGGACGACATGTTGTATTGTATTTCTAAGGATACCGCCCCTTCTTTGCCTATTTATAAAGACGGCGCCTTAGTAAATGGGCTCTAAATCGCTCATTTACAGCTATTTTATGAAATTGGGTGATGAACTTAGCTAGCAAAACCGTACATTTGCAGATTGCCCTTTTTGAAGGGTTATTTGTATCATTATGGCATTACCCTATTTAGTTAAACACATTTATAGTTACGGTACCGAAGAGGTGATTCGTAGAGGCAAAAAGATTTTTGCATTGAAGAACATCGAATTAGTCAAATTTGATCCTTTAATTGGAAGTATCCATTGCAGGGTAAAAGATGATGGCTATAGTACCTATTATAAGGTAACTATTGAGAATTTTAAAAACCCCAATACGCTATCCTTAAGATGCGGATGTCCTTATAATTTATCTGAGGTTTGCAGACATAAAGCAGCTGCCTTATTCCAAATACAAGACATGTTGGATAAAAACTTGTTGGATTACAAGCCTGCTTCTTATAAAACCACACATACCCAACTTCGCGCGAAAAGCTTGGATCTTAAAACCATCCGAATGCTTTGTTCAAAGGCAACTTTTGAAAAAGCAGAAGTGACTTTAAAATCCATCCGACCACATATTATATCGAGTGAAAATGAACGCGTTGTTGCAGAAATGGATATCGCGGGCAAAACACGTATGATGATTATTCAAAAAAATGAAGAACGTTTTTTTGATACTTCCTGTGATTGTTTGTCTGAGACAGAGTATCCGTTGTGTGTGCATAAAACGGTGCTGCTATTGCAGTTGTTTCAATTAAAGGGGGCTGATTATTTTGAAACCATTCGTAATTGGGATCGTGAAAAAAATAAACTATTGGCTTTGTATGGTTATAGTTTAGCCGATGATACCAGAGATAAATTTGAATTTATATATCATGACGGGAAGCCTTTTTTAAAAGTATTGGATCCCAATATTAAAAAAATTAATGAGGAACCAAGTCGGGTAACGTTTAAGCGTCCATTAGGAAACGATTGGGATATTGAAGAATTAGAAGATCCAAAGGATGCACCTCAAAAAACGATTGAGCGCTTGGGGCTGGTCATGCAACATCATCCTACGGAATATCCTTTCATTCATTTTAATGTTATTAAAGGAGAAGTGAATGAACAAGGAACTTCCTATGTGGGGAAAGTTGAAAAATTAGATATTGCAAAATTTGTCATTCCGGATGAAATTAAAGAAGAAGATAAGTTATTGCTTCAGTTGGTGCGTAAATTGCAAACGGCAGAATTAACAAAGTACATCAATAAAAATTCACCTTTTGATGGCATATGGGATACTGTCATTAATGCGGATGAATCAAGCTTATCGGAGGATACCAAGGGACATATTCAGGAATATTTGCATCCTAAGATAGAAAAATTATGGAAGGACTTGTCTGAACATCCTTTTAGTTTTTTTATTCCGCACAATAAACCATTCACTACCGCCAACTTACAAAAGGCCGAATTAGTTTTTGCGAATATTCAACCAGGATTTAAAGTGGAGAAGGAATCGGATCGCTATCTTGTTTATGCGCATGTGAATTTACCTGATGGCATTATTCCGGTGGAGGAAAATCATGCAAAATCGCACTTTATATTTCAGTATCATCACCAATTTTTTTGTTGGAAATCAAAGGAAGATCTGACTTGGGTGGAACAATTTTTACCTACGGGCTGTCATGAAATAACCATTCAAGATTGGCCTAGTTATTTACAAAATACTTTATTGCCTTTATCTAAACAATACAAGGTTGAATTAGGTAGTGTAGCGCAGGTGAAATTAAGGGGGGTGAAACCTTCCTTGCAAATTTTCTTAAAAGAGGATGCCCAATTTTTACATTTTGAACCTTTGTTTGTTTATAATGATATTATTGTTCACAAAGAGGATGGCCCATCGGTGATCCAGCAAGTGGGGGATAAAATTGTTATACTTGAAAGAGACCTTGCTTCAGAGCGAACTTTAATGAATGATATTGAGCAATTGCATTCTGGATTTGTGCGATTTAGTCAAGGCAATGTATTGTCTCTGAAGGGCGCGGAAGTTTTAAAAAATAATTGGTTTTTCCTATTCATAGATACTTTAAGAGAAAAACAAATACCGCTATTTGGTACAGAAACATTAAAGCAATTTAAGTTTAACACGGCTAAGCCATCTACTAGGTTATATATCAGTAGTAATACGGATTGGTTTGATGCTAAAGTTGAAATTTCATTTGGCGATCAAAAAGTAAGTGTACAGGATATCAAAAATATGCTTGCCAACAAGCAACAGTTTGTTCCTTTAAAGGATGGTAGTTTAGGATTGTTACCTGAAAAATGGTTAAATAAATACTCCTTACTATTTAAAGTGGGAGAAGGGAAAACTGATAATCTTAAATTAAGTAAGTATCATTTTTCAATACTTGATGAATTATACCAACAAAGAGATGAGGAAGAATTAATATTCCAATTAGAAGGGAAGTATGAAAAAATCAGGGAGCGTTATGCGATTACTGATATTGCGCCACCTGCGCATTTGTTACCCATCTTACGACCTTATCAAGTGAGTGGATTTCAGTGGTTAAATTATTTACATGATGTGCAATGGGGTGGTATTTTGGCGGATGATATGGGATTGGGAAAAACAATTCAAACCTTATCTTTCTTGCAGCACTTGAAAGAAAAAAATGGCAAACTAGTAGCATTAGTTGTTTGTCCTACCACCTTATTATACAACTGGCAAAATGAATTAAAAAAGTTTACGCCTACTTTAACGTATCAAATACACCACGGTGGTACCCGCAGTCGTAAACAAGTAGTGAAGGAGGAAATTGAAGTGATCATTACGACCTACGGTACACTGAGAAGTGATATTAAAATGTTTGTGGAGGTTGATTTTGATTATGTGATTTTAGATGAAAGTCAGGCCATTAAAAATCCGTCTAGTAAAGTAACTAAGGCGGCCTGTTTGTTGAAGGCTAAAAATAAGTTGTGTTTAAGTGGAACGCCGTTACAAAACAATACTTTTGATATTTATGCGCAAATGAATTTCTTAAATCCGGGCATGCTCGGTTCAATTGAATACTTCAAGCATAATTTTTCAATGCCGATTGATAAATTTGATGAGAAAGAACAAAAAGAACATTTAAGAAAATCGGTTTTTCCTTTTATTTTAAGACGTACCAAGGAGCAGGTGGCAAAGGATTTACCAGAAAAGCAAGAAATGGTGTTGTATTGTGAAATGGGGGATGAGCAAAGAAAAATTTATGAGGCTTATCGTAATGATTATAGAGATAAGTTGATTGGTATGGTGGAAGAAAAAGGAATACAAAAATCACAATTATCCATTTTGCAAGGTTTAATGAAACTGCGTCAAATTTGTGATAGTCCTGCTATATTAAAAGATGAAAATTATCCGAATGCTTCAGTTAAGCTAGATGAACTTACACGTGAAATTGCTGAAAATATTGGTGGCCATAAGGCATTGGTGTTCTCGCAATTTTTAGGGATGCTTGCTTTAATTAAAGAGCAGCTCACGAAGATGGGGATTGATTATGAGTATTTTGATGGAAGTAGTTCCATTCAGGAAAGAGAGCGTGCGATTGAACGTTTTCAAAATGACGATAATTGCAGGGTATTCTTAATTTCATTAAAAGCTGGAGGTGTAGGATTAAACTTAACTGCAGCCGATTATGTATACATTGTTGATCCTTGGTGGAATCCAGCAGTAGAGCAACAAGCCATTGACCGAACACACCGTATTGGTCAAACAAAAAATATATTTGCGTATCGCATGATTTGTAATGATACCGTTGAGGATAAAATATTAAAATTACAGGATCGCAAACGTTCTTTGGCGAAGGATTTGATTTCAGATGAGGATGGGTTTGTAAAATCTTTAACCAAAGACGATATAGCCTATCTGTTTAGTTAGTAATTATTTTACTAGTTCTGCTGCTGCAATATTTGCTTCGGGATTTTTTAAAAATTCCGCTTTGCATTCAGTAGCGCAAAATCCTATTACTTTATTTTTATAATGCGCCGTATCGCTTACACCTGCCGTTACGGGCATTCCGCAAGTAGGATCTTTTTTGTTGTCCAAAATTTTAACATCATAGGTTTTTTCGCTTGCAGTATCTGTAGTCATTGCAGCCATCGTATCGCTATTGGTTACAGAACTAGCTGAATTATTGGTCTCGTTGCCACAAGCTATTATTAAGATGCTTACACCAATGATGAAAGGAATGATTGGTTTTCTCATGATGGTTGAATTAGATTTCTAATTGTACAAAATTACACCTCAAAAGCCTTACTTAGAAACTAACACCTATTCTTTTACTGGCTAATCGTTCTATAAACGGGGCAAAAGCCAAGTTTTTAAGTCAAAAGGGGCCTATTTATCTAATTATTTTATATTTTTACACCTCATTCCTTAAACAAGGATCTTATTAAATGAAACAGGCGAAACAATATACCCTTTTTACAAGTGCTAATAATGCACCTGTTCCTGTTTTGAACAGAATTAGGACAATCAACTTTCCAAGATTGGATAAGTTTTTTTTCCGACGTGGATTCTGATAGGACGAGCAATTGGCAGTTGCCCCTATCAGTGGAAAAATCCCCGACATATTCATTTCTACAGCCAAAACTGTTCATTCATTTAAACTAATTTACATCATTGGAACCTAACATTATAGTTCGAATAGCCGATAGTGGGGATACTGTGTATGCAGAAACCATCACCAACGAAATGGCATCTTCTGCTCAAGCGCGTGGAACAGGTATCGCCAGAAGAAGCCCTGATTATGTATCCCAAAAAATTCAGGAAGGTAAAGCGGTGATCGCTGTTACAGCAACTGGCGAATGGGTGGGCTTTTGTTATATTGAAGCATGGCAACATGGTCAATTTGTTGCGAATAGTGGTTTAATTGTTGCCCCTGCGTATCGGAAAACAGGGATTGCAAAAAAAATTAAGCATACCATTTTCCAATTGTCCAGAGACAGGTATCCTAATTCAAAGCTTTTTGGATTAACTACTGGATTAGCGGTGATGAAAATAAATAGCGAGTTGGGCTATGAGCCGGTTACCTATAGTGAATTAACGGATGATGAAGAATTTTGGGCGGGCTGTAAAAGTTGTGTGAATTATGATATTTTAATGAGCAAGGATCGCAAAAATTGTATGTGTACGGCCATGTTGTATGAGCCTAAACAGGAAACAAACAAACAAGAATCGGTTGGGGAAGTTTCGAGTAAAAATGAAGCGCCTAATTTATTTATGAAAATGGATATCAGTAAATTTTTAAGCTGGTTTAGAAAAAAATAATTTTTATGGAAAAAGTTGTTGTTGGATTTAGTGGCGGATTAGATACTACCTATTGTGTTAAATACTTAACCTTAGAAAAGGGGTTGGAAGTGCATAGTGTGATTGTGAACACGGGTGGTTTTTCAGAAGAAGAATTAAAAAAAGTAGCAGCGCATGCGTATGCATTGGGTGTTAAAACGCATACCACTATAGATGCAGTCAAAGGATATTATGATAGCATTATTAAATATTTGATTTATGGTAATGTTTTAAAAAACAATACCTATCCTTTAAGCGTGAGTGCAGAAAGATTAAGTCAGGCATTGCATATTGCGGAACATGTAAAAAAATTAGATGCAAAGTTAGTTGCGCATGGAAGTACTGGCGCAGGGAATGACCAGGTTCGATTTGATATGATTTTTAATATTATGATTCCAGGCGTTGAAATTTTAACACCCATTCGTGATTTGCAATTGAGTAGAGAAGCAGAGATAGAATACTTAAAAGCAAAAGGGGTGGAAATGAATTTTGAGAAATCGGCATACTCAATCAATAAAGGATTGTGGGGTACCAGTGTTGGAGGTAAGGAAACTTTAAACTCAAAAGGGATATTACCAGAAAGTGCATGGCCAACACAAATGACAAAGGAAGGGGCTTCAGAAGAAATGATCATCGGTTTTGCGCAAGGAGAAATTAATAAAGTAAACGGTCAATCTTTTGCACATCCTACTGAGGCGATTCAATATATTCAATCTATTGCTGGTGCTTATGGCATTGGTCGTGATATACATGTGGGTGATACCATCATTGGTATTAAAGGACGTGTGGGTTTTGAAGCGGCGGCACCCATGGTTATTTTAAAAGCACATCATGCATTAGAAAAACATGTATTAACCAAATGGCAATTGTCGTGGAAGGACCAATTGGCTCAGTTTTATGGCAACTGGTTACACGAAGGTCAAATATTAGATCCTGTGATGCGTGATATTGAAGCCTACTTAAACAATTCGCAACAACAAGTAACAGGAGAAGTATTTATTCAGTTACATCCCTATCGTTTTCAAATCATTGGTATTGAATCGGAGAATGATTTAATGAGTGCGAAGTTCGGCAAATATGGCGAAATGAATACAGGGTGGACGGGTGCGGATGTGAGAGGGTTTACCAAAATATTTGGCAATCAAACTGCCATTTTTCATCACATCAAAGAAGCAAATAAAAAATAATTTATTATTGACAGAATTATAAAATGAATCAAATGCAAAAAGTAAATATTGGTATTGTTGGTGGCGCAGGTTATACAGGTGGTGAATTACTGCGTGTATTGTTGCGACACCCTAATGCGCATATTTCTTTTGTGCATAGTACAAGTAGTGCTGGTGAATTAGTGAGCAAAGTACATGCTGATTTAGTGGGCGATACTCAATTGAAATTTACAAACACATTGGATCAAAATATTGATGTATTGTTTTTGTGTGTTGGACATGGCGATGCCAGCAAGTTTTTAACAACTAATGAAATAAAAGCAAGTATAAAAATTATTGATCTTTCACAAGATTTTAGAATAGCTACTACAGCTTCAATTGGGGGTAGAAATTTTGTATATGGATTACCTGAATTGCAAAGAGAAACAATTAAGTTGGCATCTAATATTTCGAATCCTGGATGTTTTGCCACTGCAATACAATTAGGGTTATTGCCACTAGCTGCGAAGGGGTTATTAAAGGATATTTATACCACAGGTATCACAGGTGCTACTGGTGCAGGCCAAGGCTTATCCAATACCAGTCATTTTAGTTGGAGGGCCAATAATATTCAAGCCTATAAAACATTACAGCACCAACATTTGAATGAAATTGTTCAAAGTTTGGCGCAATTGCAAGGCAATCAAAATGCAGAAGTAAATTTTGTTCCTTGGAGAGGTGATTTTACAAGAGGTATTTTTGTAACATCAGTTATTACTAGTGATTTAAGTTTGGAAGCACTCTATGATTTATATAATGCTTATTATGAAGGTCATGTATTTACGCATGTGTCAAAAAACAATATCGATTTAAAACAAGTAGTCAATACCAATAAGTGTTTAATTCATATCGAGAAGCAAGGAAATAAAATTGCCATTCATTCAGTGGTTGACAATTTATTAAAAGGAGCAGTAGGTCAAGCGGTGCAAAATATGAATTTGATTTTTGGAATAGAAGAAAGTGCAGGTTTACAATTAAAAGCAAATTATTTTTAACAACAAGTAAATTAACGATAACAGCTAAATTTCATATTACGCAATAGCTGTTTTTTACAATAAAATTTAATACCATGTCATTATTCAACGTTTATCCTTTAAATCCCATCGCTATTACTAAAGCTGCTGGCAGCCGTGTATGGGACGATAAAGGACAAGAATATTTAGACATGTATGGGGGACATGCGGTAATCAGTATTGGTCACACACAACCCCATTGGGTAAAGCGCATTGAGGATCAATTGCAAGCAATTGCATTTTATTCAAATTCGGTTGTGATGCCCATTCAAGAAGAATTGGCTACTGCATTGAATGAAATCAGTGGCAAAAAGGATTTTCAATTGTTTCTATGTAATAGCGGCGCTGAAGCGAATGAGAATGCATTAAAATTAGCCTCTTTCCATACGGGCAGAAAAAAAGTAGTTTCATTTACAAAAGCTTTTCATGGACGTACTTCATTGGCGGTGGCTGCCACTGACAATCTAAGTATTATTGCACCAGTGAACGAAACCGATAATATTATTTTTTTACCATTTAATGATATTGCAGCGTTACAAAAATGTTTTGCGGAACAAGGAACAAGTATTGCAGCAGTCATTATTGAAGGTATTCAAGGCGTTGCAGGTATTTACGTAGCAGATGATGCTTTTTTACAAGCCATTAGAAAATGTTGCGATGATTTTGGAGCGGTATATATTGCGGATAGTGTGCAATGTGGTTATGGTAGGTCTGGTCAATTTTTTGCGCATGACCATGCTGGCGTAAGTGCAGATATATATTCAATGGCAAAGGGTATGGGTAATGGTTTCCCCATTGGAGGCATATTAATAGCACCGCATATTCAAGCTAAGTTTGGTATGTTGGGAACCACGTTTGGAGGAAATCCTTTAGCATGTGCTGCAGCGCTTGCAGTGATTGAAGTGATGCAACAGGGTCATTTAATTAAAGCCGCCGAGGAAAAGGGTCATTATTTAATCAATGCATTAAATAATACGGAGGGTGTAAAATCAGTTAGAGGCCGAGGGTTAATGATTGGTTTTGAAATGGAGGCTGGGTTAGAAGATCTGCGTAAAGTATTATTGAATGATTTAAAAATATTTACTGGAGAAGCAAAACCAAATGTAATAAGACTGTTGCCATCTTTAGCAATTAGTATGGCCGATATCAATTTATTTTTAACCGGCTTGAATAAAGCAATTCAAGTATTGAAGCAAAAGAAAGACTAAGCGCATGAAACAGTTTATTTCAGTAAAGGATGTAACAAATATTAATGCTTTGGTAAAAAAGGCATTATCCTATAAACAACAACCTTTGTTGGATAAAAATTTAGGTGCACATAAACGTATAGGCTTACTTTTTTTTAATCCAAGTTTAAGAACCAGATTAAGCACACAAGTGGCAGCGCAAAATTTAGGAATGGAGCCCATTATTTTTAATGTTGATAAGGAAGGTTGGGCATTGGAATTTAGTGAAGGTGCCATTATGAATGGGAACACGGTCGAACATATTAAAGATGCAGCACCCATATTGGGAAACTATTTTGATATTCTTTGCATTCGTACTTTCCCTGGCTTACAGGATCAATCGGCTGATTATGCTGAAAACATTATCAATCAATTTATTAAGTACGCAGGAATACCTGTTGTAAGTTTAGAGAGTGCAACCTTGCATCCGCTTCAATCTTTAACAGATATTTTAACGATACAAGAATCGATGAATTTAAGCGGCACCTTTAAAAATAAAAAACCCAAGGTGGTTTTAACTTGGGCCCCACATATTAAACCAATCCCGCAATGTGTGGCAAATAGTTTTAGTGAATGGGTGAATGCTTGGGGTGAGGCTGATTTTGTGATAACACATCCTGAAGGATACGATTTGTCAACGGAGTACACCACTGGTGCTAGTATCACGCATGACCAACAAGCTGCTTTAAAAGAAGCCGATTTTGTTTATGTAAAAAACTGGAGTAGCTATCAAGATTATGGTAAAGTACTTTGCACGGATGCTAGTTGGATGTTAACCAATGCAAAATTAGCAGTGTCTAATGATGCAAAAATTATGCACTGTTTGCCAGTGAGAAGAAATGTGGAATTAAGTGACGAAATATTAGATGGCGCGAATAGTTTAGTGACCAAGGAAGCTTCCAATCGCGTTTGGGCAGCACAAGCTGTTTTATCAGAAATATTAAATGCAACAAATAAATAGCAGCCAAGCGGCTTTATGGAAAATTTATATGTCATAAAAATAGGGGGTAATATTGTTGACAATCCAATATTGTTGACAACATGCTTACAGGCTTTTTCGCAAATAAAAGGCCAGGCTGTTTTAGTACATGGGGGTGGGAAGTTGGCCACTAGCTTAGCTGTATCATTAGGGGTGGAGCAGAGCATGGTGGAAGGAAGAAGAATTACAGACGGGGAAACTTTGAAAATTGTAACTATGGTTTATGCAGGTTACATTAATAAAAATATAATCGCACAATTGCAGGCATTGAATGTAAATGCATTGGGACTTTCTGGTGCAGATGCTAATTTAATAAAGGCACATAAAAGAGTTGGAACTAATATTGATTTTGGATTTGTGGGGGATATTGATGAAGTAAATACTGGATTTATTCACCAGCAATTATTGAATAATACAAGGTTGGTTATTGCACCCATTACCCATGATGGCGCTGGTCAGTTATTAAATACCAACGCGGACACTATTGCGCAAACCATTGCGACTGCCATGTCGAACAAATACAAAGTTCATCTCATTTATGGGTTTGAAAAGGAAGGCGTATTAGTGGATGTCAATAATGAAGCTTCTGTAATTTCATCCATTAATAACCTAACTTATAGTCAACTTAAAAAAGAAAATGTCATTTTTGAAGGGATGATACCTAAAATTGATAATGCTTTTTTAGCTTTACATGGGGGCGTACAATCGGTCATCATTGGGAAGGCGGAAAAACTAATTGAATTAATGAATGGTACAGCAGGTACTACAATAACAATCTAATGCCAATTAATAATAACCTATCGCTAGATAATGAATTAATCAATGGGCTTCAAGTGGCCGCCATTGAGGTATTAAAATCATTAATAGCCATTCCATCTTTCAGTAAGGAAGAGGATAAGACTGCAGCTATTTTAATTGAATTTTTACAGGCGCGAAAAATTAAAACGGAAAGATTAATCAATAATATTTGGGCGACTAATTTACATTTTGATAGCAACAAGCCTTCTTTATTATTGAATTCACATCATGATACGGTTAAACCAAATAAAGGATATACAGTTGATCCATTTCATCCTTTTGAAAAAGAAGGTAAATTATATGGTTTAGGAAGCAACGATGCCGGCGGTTGCTTGGTTAGTTTATTGGCTACTTTTTTATATTTCTATGACAAAGAAAATTTACCCTACAATATTATTTTTGCTGCATCAGCCGAGGAAGAAATTTCAGGGCATGATGGTATTGAATTGATTTTACCTAAATTACCAAAAATTGAATTTGGAATTGTAGGAGAGCCGACTAAGCTGGAACTTGCTATTGCTGAACGAGGACTCATGGTATTAGATGTGATTGCCACAGGCAAAGCAGGGCATGCTGCTAGAGAGGAAGGTGAAAATGCTTTATATAAAATACTTGCTGATTTGGACTGGTTTAGAAATTATCAATTTGACAAAGTATCAGAACTGCTAGGGCAAGTAAAAATGACGGCAACCGTTATTGAAACAGATAACAAACAGCATAATGTAGTACCTTCCAATTGCAAAATGGTGGTGGATGTTCGTGTAAATGAATTATATACTTTTGAAGAAGTATTAGCGACTATCGGGCAGCATGTAAAATCGGAAGTCACTCCAAGAAGTTTAAGAATGAGATCTTCGGGTATTGCCCTTGATCATGTGATCATCAAAGCTGGACTGGCTCTAGGTAAAGGGTATTATGGCTCAGTGACAACCTCGGATAAAGCATTAATGCCTTTTCCTACATTAAAAATGGGTCCTGGCGATTCTGCAAGAAGTCATACCGCAGATGAATTTATATTTACAAACGAAATCAAGGAAGGAGTAACCACCTATATACAATTACTAACCACAATTTTCAACCATGAGTAAACTTTGGCAAAAAAATAATGAAGTCGCATCTGCAGTTGAAAAATTTACCATTGGTAACGATCAAGCGATGGATCAATATTTGGCATCCTATGATGTACTAGGTTCAATAGCGCATATTACTATGTTATCGGAGGTTGGTTTGTTGACGAAAGACGAATTGACGCAATTAAAAAAAGCACTTGTTGAAATACACCAAACCATTCAAGATGGAAAATTTACATTAGCCCCAGGTGTTGAAGATATTCATTCTCAGGTGGAAATATTATTGACTTCGAAGTTGGGAGATGTTGGAAAAAAAATTCATAGTGCAAGAAGTAGAAATGACCAAGTTTTAGTTGATATTAAATTATTTCTTCGTTCGGAATTAATCCAATTAAGTGCAACAGTAAATGATTTTTTCAAGTTATTACAAACGAAAAGTGAGTTACATAAAAATGACTTATTGCCTGGTTATACGCATTTGCAATTAGCAATGCCCTCGTCCTTTGGACTTTGGCTAGGGGCTTATGCGGAAAGTTTGGTGGATGATATGACCATGCTTCATGCAGCTTATAATGTAGTCAATAAAAATCCGTTAGGTTCTGCTGCGGGGTATGGATCTTCATTCCCAATTAATCGTACAAGAACCACTGAATTATTAGGATTTGAAACCTTAAACTTTAATGTAGTGTATGCGCAAATGGGTAGGGGCAAAGCGGAAAGAATGACTGCGATGGCCATGGCAAATATTGCGGATACCTTAGCTAAATTAAGTATGGATGCTTGTTTGTTTATGAATCAAAATTTTGGATTTATTCAGTTTCCGGATTCATTAACTACGGGTTCGAGTATCATGCCACATAAAAAAAATCCAGATGTATTTGAATTAATACGTTCATACTGTAATAGAATTAAAGCGTTGCCTAATGAGATTATGCTGATGACGACCAATTTACCATCAGGGTACCATCGAGATTTGCAACTATTGAAGGAGCATCTATTCCCTGCCTTCAGCCAACTTAAAAATTGTATCGAGATGGCTTCATTGATGATTGAAAACATGGAAGTGAAAAAAGACTTATTAGCCGATCCTAAATACCAATATTTATTTAGTGTGGAGGAAGTAAACAAATTGGTAAACACAGGTATGCCATTTAGAGATGCCTATAAAAAAATTGGTATAGCTATTGAAGCAGGAAATTTTGCGTATACTACGGAAGTGAAACATACACATGAAGGAAGTATTGGGAACCTATGTACAAGTCAAATTGCGGAACAAATGAATATTATCCAAGGTAAAATGGGTGCAGAGAAAGTACAGGCTTGTTTAAGCCAGCTTTTGAAATAGTTTCTGCGAATTACTTGAATAGTTGGATTTTGAATCCATTTCTGATGTATTTTTGCCTCCAATCGAAATAATTCATCGTTTAATTAACAAATGAAAAGCATGAAAAAAACTGTATTAATATCGATTTCTTTTAGTCTAGTTGGATTTGGCTTTGCCCAAACAACAAAACCTGCAGGGATTCCAAAATCTGTGGTAAGTGTGTTAAAAAAACCGGCAACGACCAATAAGGCAATTCCAACAAAACCAGCAGCAGTTAGCGTAGTTTTAAAATCAGTAAAAGATAGTGCTTCTTACGCTTTGGGTTTTCGTGTTGCACAAAGTATGAAAGGACAAGGCTTACAAGATATTAGTATGGCCTTGTTTGAAAAAGGGTTTAGCGCAGGTGTTATTGCGAAGTCAATTATACCTGATAGTTTATTAGATGTTTGTATCAAAAAATACCAAGATAATATGAGTTTAGAAAAAATCACATTCAACAAAGCAGTAGGAAAAGCATTTTTAGAAGCAAATGCAAAAAAACCAGGTGTAGTAAGCATGTCCAATGGCATGCAGTATGAAGTAATGGTTGCAGGAACAGGATCTGTAAAGCCAACCTTATCCAACAAAGTGAAATGTCATTATCATGGCACTTTAATTGATGGATCAATTTTTGATAGCTCAGTGCAAAGAGGCGAGCCTATTACCTTCCCTTTAAATGGCGTTATTAAGGGCTGGCAGGATGGCGTTCAGTTAATGACAGTGGGTAGCAAATGGAAGTTGTTTATTCCTTCTGATTTGGCTTATGGTGACCGTTCAGCAGGTCCATTTATTGGCCCAGGTATGACCTTAATTTTTGAGGTAGAGTTATTAGGAATTGAATAAGCTACACTTAAATTAAATATATTTTAACACCCCTAACTAGTGTATGCTGGTTAGGGGTGTTTTTGTAAATATTAAGTGGTAAATTTGCTCATTCTATAAATCAAAGACAACAATGATGCAACATTTTTTTAAAGTAGCTATTTTTATTGTTTTGCTATATGCTTGTAGTCCAAACAATGTAAAAAATGATTCTGCCATTGCGCAACTAATGGATAGCGCGGGTATGCAAGGTAGTTTTGCTTTGCTTGAAAATGGAACAGAACAATTCACTATACATAATTTGTCAAAGTATAAGGATTCTGCCATGGCACCTGCTGCTACCTTTTATATTGTACCGGCTTTAATCGGGGTAGATCAAGGAATTATAAATCATCATGATACTACCTTAAATTTAAATGATTCGGCACAGTTTTATAAAGCCGTTATTGCCAAGATTGGCCGGCAACAAATTTTAAAAGTGTTGGACTCGCTACATTATGGAAAGGGGATTGCAAGTGCAGACAGTACACATTTTTGGGAAGACGGATCACTCGTTATTACACCGGATGAACAGTTGGGTTTAATTAAAAGGATTTATTTTAAAGAATTATTTTTTCAAAAAAAGTCACAAGAACAATTAAAAAAAATGATTTTGATGGAGGATAATTCAAATTATCGATTAAGCTATATTAGCGCAGTAGATACGACAGCAAATAAAAATGCAGCATGGGTATTGGGTTATGTGGAGGAAAATCAGCATCCTTACTTTTTTGTATTAAACACGAACGCCAACAGTTCAGTTAACTTAACTGATAATAATATTAAATTACTTAAGAAGATTTTATTGCAACAGGGTTTTTTAAAAGGTACTAGGTAGCCTCGTTGCACTAAAATAATCATCTTTATTTTTTCTTTTATGCAATACTATTGTAACTCATTAACCTCCTATCAACGTCTACTTACACGCGAAGTAAAGGTGGGGAATATCATTATTGGAAACGGCCAACCCATAAGGATTCAAACGATGACGACCACCGATACAATGGATACGGATCAAACCGTAGCCCAGGTCATCAAATGTATCAAAGCAGGAGCAGAGTTAGTTCGTATCACTGCGCCTAGTAAAAAAGAAGCTGAAAATTTAGCAAACATAAAAGCAGCATTGAATGCACAAGGGTATGATATTCCCTTGGTCGCTGATATTCATTTTACCCCAAATGCTGCTGAAATTGCGGCCACCATTGTTGCCAAAGTGCGCGTGAATCCAGGTAACTATGTTGACAAGAAAAAGTTTGAACAAATTGAATATACGGATGCAGAATATTTGGAAGAAATTGAACGCATCAGAGAAAGATTTACACCACTGGTACTTATTTGCAAGGAACATGGAACCGCGATGCGGATAGGAACCAATCATGGTTCATTGAGTGATCGTATTATGAGCAGGTATGGCGATACTGCCATTGGTATGGTGGAAAGTGCAATGGAATTTTTGCGCATTGCTCGAAGCTTGGATTATCACCAAATAATTTTAAGCATGAAGTCAAGCAATCCGCAGGTGATGGTTCAAGCTTATCGATTATTGGTACAACAAATGCAACAAGAGTTTAATGAATGTTATCCTTTGCATTTGGGTGTGACGGAAGCGGGTGATGGGGAAGATGGACGTATTAAGAGTGCGATTGGCATTGGTACATTATTAGAGGATGGTATTGGAGATACAATAAGGGTGAGTTTAACAGAAGATCCTGAATTAGAAATTCCGGTTTGTAAGGATTTGGTAAAAAGATATCCAGCGAATCGAATGAAAGGGGTGCATCATATTCCAGAGATTGACCAACTTCCTTATTCGCCGTTTGAATTTAAAAAAAGATTTACGCATTCGGTTTCAACTATTGGAGGTAAGCAAGTGCCAGTGGTGGTTGCAGACTTTAGTCATAAATCAAGTATTACCCCGGATGATTTAATCAGTATTGGCTATACCTATCATGTGGATACTGATAAGTGGACTATTTCTGACTTGGCCGCTGATTTTATTTATACGCCGAATGGTGTTATTGATTTTGATTTGCCAGGCACTTTGCGTGTCATCACCAAACCTGAGCAGTGGGAAACCGTGAATGATAGAACAAAATATTTACCATTATTTGATTTTAGAAATTATATCGCAGCCCCGCGAAAAAGTGCCTTTATTAATTTTGTAATGGTAGATTGCTATTGTACAAAAAACGGCATCAGGGATGAGCAGCTCATTGAAATTGCCCAAGACAAATCGGTGGTTTTTTGTTTAAGTAGTCAATTGGCACATGCCATGCCTGCAGTCCGCAGAATGATTGTTCGGTTCATGGATTTAAAGATTCAGAATCCTGTTATACTCATGACCGAAAGTGCTTGGTCAAGTGCAGACGAACATTTGATTCATTTTGCAACAGAGACTGGGGCCTTATTCTTAGATGGTATGGGAGATGGTATTTGTTTGGGTGTGAGCGCTAAGGTGGCTGCAGCTGCAGCGGAAAATAATGAATCAAGTAATGTGTCTGGACGTAATTATTTTAACAATACTTCATTCGTTCAATTTTTAAATACCATCAGTTTTGGCATTTTACAAGCGACTCGTACTAGAATTTCCAAAACAGAATATATTTCCTGCCCTAGTTGTGGCCGTACTTTATTTGAATTACAGGAAACGACAGCAAGAATAAGGGCAGTGACCAATCACTTAAAAGGGCTTAAAATTGCGATCATGGGTTGTATCGTAAATGGTCCAGGTGAAATGGCGGATGCTGATTTTGGTTATGTTGGCAGCGGGGTTGGTAAAATTACTTTGTATAAAGGGAAGGAAATCATGAAAAGAAACATCGACAGTGCTATTGCTGTTGACGAACTAATTCAATTATTAAAAGAGCATAATGCTTGGGTAGATCCCCAATAGAATTAATCATAATTGCAAGCAATATGTATAAATTAGTATATGCCTTTTTCTATCTTTTGTCCTTACTGCCATGGCGTATTGCTTATATTGTTAGTGATTTTGTAGCATTTCTTTTACAATACATAATTAGGTACAGAAAGCAGGTGATTGATAAAAACTTAACGATTGCATTTCCAAAAAAATCGGTTCTAGAAAGAAAAAAAATTGCTACAAAATTTTACCGAAATTTTACAGATTCATTTATTGAGACCATTAAATTAATTTCCATCTCCACGGCTGAATTTGAAAAACGATTTACTTCCAATGTCGAAGTATTAAATAAACTATATGAAACAGGGCAGCCTGTTCAGATAATGGCAGGTCATTTTTTTAATTGGGAATTTGCGAATTGGGGCGTAGCCAAATACGGAAAATATCCCTTTATTGGAGTGTATATGCCTTTGTCAAATCCTTATATTAATGATATCGTATTGAAAATGCGAGAGCGCTTTGGAAGTATTATGATTCCTGCAACACAATTTAAAACGCAGTTTCACAAATATGCTACGCAAGGAAATTATGCAATGGCTTTAGCAGCCGATCAAAATCCTGGTAATCCAATGTCTGCATTTTGGGTTAATTTTTTAGGAAGACGTACCCCTTTTGTTAAGGGACCTGAAAAGGGAGCCAAATTAAATAATACGGCACAGGTGTTTGCCTATTTTCATAGTACTAAGCGTGGTTATTATCATTTGCAATATGAAGTCATGACTACGTCGCCAAATTATTTCAAAGATGGGCAATTGACTGCATTGTATGTGAAAATATTAGAGGAAAAAATAAAACAGAATCCTGCGAATTATTTATGGAGTCATAAAAGATGGAAGTATGAGTTCGATCCCCGCAAACATGGAAACTTAGTGGTTGATTAAAGTTCGTCTAATTGATCTTTCGATTTTTTTTCCTTAGTCACTTCGATAGTGAATTTATCTTTAAGTTGTAATATACCTTGCCAGCCTTCTTTTACAACTCTATTATTATGAATACCTTGTTTTTTTAAAATACTAGCCGCAAGCGTATTAGATCCGCCATCTTCACTGATGATATAAATATTAAAATGTTCATCTAATTCAGACATGCTTCCTGGATCGGCGAATTCCAATAAAGGGATGTGTATTGAATTTTTAATATGCCCTTGGTTGTATTGCTCTTCGGTTCTGATATCCAATACCATCAAGAACTCATCAAATGGAATATCCATTGCTAATTCATCCGCTTCCACTTCAATGACTAAATCATAACGCTTGTCTGCATTAAGCCAAGTAGTGAAGCCACCTTCCAACCAGCCCTTGATATTGGAGAATCCTAATTTTTCAAAATAAGCAATAGCGATTTTTACATTGTCGGGTTCGCCAACAAATAATAACGGTTGTTCGAATGATAATAAACCTAGGGCTGCTGCTTGATGAATTAATTCTGGGTTAAAATGTATTGAGCTAGGGATGAAGCCTTCTAAAAAAGAAGACTCATCTCTAGTATCAATAATGAATGCATTTTCTTGTGTAAGGAATTGCTGAAATTGTTCGACAGATAAAGACATATTTATCCTACTAAATTTTCTACGAATTGGTTTACTTGTTCCAATCTTGCATAGTCCACATTGTAAAAAATAAATTTGCCTTCGCGAATAGTAGTTACAATACCTGCTCTTCTTAAAATGGCTAAATGTTGTGAAGCAACCGATTGCTCTAATCTTAATTTTACATAGATCTCAGTAACAGTTACTTTTTTTTGCTCATCAATAAGTTTAACAATTTGTTGTCGAAGCTTATGATTTAATGCTCTTAAAATCATTGCCGCTTTTTTGGCGTGCAATAAATCAACCTTCAATGAAGTGGAACCATTGCTGAGTTGAAGTGTTGGAAGTGATTGGTTCATTAGATTTATTTTGGGGGTTAAAACTATAAAAGCGATACAATTTAGCTGATTTATTCTATTTAGTTCTTTTTTTTGTTATATATATTTTCTTAAAAATAGGGGCGTTGTGAACATATTAAAAAAATTTGACAATGTTCAAAGTCTAAGGTTTAACATTAACTCAATAATTAAACATTTATTTTATGAGCGGCTTTTGGTAGTAGTCTTTTAGATAGGCCGGCCCACTGTAGGCTAAATCCTCAAAATCAGTGGCTTTAAGTTTAATCATTGCCAAAGCAGCCATATCATGAATAGTGTAGGAGCAGTCCAGGAAAAGGGGTGAACTATTTTGAAAATCAGCATGTTGTGTCAAAATTTTTGTTTTGGCCACCCCCGATCCAATACAGATTAATGGGCCATTGCTGAGTAAAGCATGCAATAAGGCTTCATCCAAAATCATGGCTTTTTCAGCGGCAAGGTAGTCCAGCGAGCTATTATAGATCGCTCCAAAAATTTCCATCCTTCTGGCGTCAATCATTGAAAACACCTGCAAGTGTTTTTCATTTACCAGGGGATTTTCAGTTGCAGTTAAATGACCAACAGCGGCCTTGGCTAATAAGGTAAGGGTGGAAAGTCCAATTAAGGGTTTATTCAAGGCGAAGGCCAAACCCTTGGCACTTGCAAGTCCAACCCTTAGGCCTGTGTAGCTTCCCGGACCCATCGTTACCCCAATAGCATCAATATCTTTAAGTTGCATAGCGTTATCCCTAAATAATTCATCCACACCAGCTTGTACAAATTCCCCATGCGTATTTGATTGGCTATTTTGTTTTGAAGCAATAATTTTGAGGTCTTGGCTGATACCGATAAGGGCATCTGGACCTGAAGTATCAATATGAAGAATAGTATTCAAAATTTGTAATTGTTTTACAAAAATAAGTGGTGAATTGATAGAAAAATAAGAAATTGCGCATATTAATTAAATATATGCCAAAACAAATCATTCAAACCAACAAAGTCCCTACACCTATTGGACCTTATAGCCAAGCCGTAATCGCCAATGGATTTTTATTTGCAAGTGGTCAAGTCGCTTTTAACCCTGCAACTGGGGAACTTGTTTTAACGGATATTTTATCCGAGACGAAGCAGGTGATGGAAAATATTAAAGCTGTTTTAGACGAAGCTAAATTAAGCTTTGCACATGTTGTTAAAACTAGTATTTTTTTAAGTGATATGCAATTGTTCGCGCAAGTGAATGAAGTGTATGCAAGTTATTTTACTGCTGATTTTCCAGCACGAGAAACGGTTGCAGTAAAAACTTTGCCACGTAATGTAAATGTTGAAATAAGTATTACTGCAGTGGTGGATTTGTAGATTTTATTTCAAGACTACTTGATAACTGGTTTCAAAAACAATATCTTCCTGTGGCTTCACTATGTGGAGCCCTATTTTATTATTAAAAGCATTAGGCGCACCACTCAAATTTTCAATAGCAATACTTTTTCTATCTGGCGGCGTGTATAATTGTAGATATGGATAAAGCGAAGATGGATTTATTGTTAAAGTAAATTGTTCATTTTGCAAAGTGCAAGATCTATTGTCTGCAGCTAGTTCATAGCCATCATCAAGTTGTATACTTCCAAGTTTTAAACCTTTACTAAATCGATCATCTGCAATCATATTTCCAGTAGGGAGTAAGTTGCTATCGTATTCCATTTTCCCTTTACTTAAAAATTGTAATGAACAATTGTCAATACTTTCGCCTAATGTAAAGTAAGGGTGCCAACCATCTACTAATGGAATAGGAACGATGGCGTTATTCATTACAGTAGTTTGCACTGAAACGGTATTATTTTTTTCTAAAACCCATTTTACTTGCATCGTGAAATGAAATGGATAACCTTTATCGCTACCAAGATAATGATGTACTAAAATAACAGCTGCCTGATGTTCATTTGCTTCAGTAGCTTGTATAACAAAATCAGCATCGTACATGATTCCATGTATCGCATGTTCGCCCATATAAAAACGATCCATGGTATATGTTGTATCTAGGTGCGTGTACTGCCCTTTATACAATCGGCAAACATAGGGGCTCATTTTCGCACTTCTGAATCCTTTGCTTTCAAATGCATTCGATGTATTTGCCTCATTACCCATGACAAATTGATGCAATTCCTCCCCTTGACGCAAATGCCAACTGTTTAAAAGGGCGCCTTTTGTCAAAATTTCGATAGTGGCACCCAATTCAACGTCTACTAATTGAATCACTGTAACATGATTGATTGTATTCTGCTTGATTAGAAAGGGCATTGTATTTTGTTTGAATGGAAAATTAAAACTATTCTACTAACTTTGAGTAGTAAAGGAATTAATTATGAAAAATTGTTTTGTTTTTGGATTGTTATTATTGGTGAACAGTTTAGTAGCCCAAGGGTATAAAAGATACGATAGCACCTTAAAAATTGGTAAAGCGGGGTTTAAAATATTTTCTTTAAATAAAACACCTGATCGTAATACTTTAACAATAAGACCCATTGGATTTAAATCAGAAGCAAGAGAAGCTTCATTGGAAATTAAAGCAAGGGTATTATCTGCGGAAATTGATGATTTAAATAATGACGGATTTCCTGAAGTGATTATTTTTATTGAAGAACCAAAGGGAAATAAATCATTGTTTTGCATAAGTTCCAAGGAAAATGAGCGCATGGAGCCAATCTATTTTCCTGATATTAAAGATGATATGAGATTAAGTAAAGGCTATCGGGGACAGGATGAATTTAGATTATTGGAAGGAGTGTTGTTTAGAAAGTTTCCCGTTTTTGAATCTGATACTGCGATCAAACAACCTACGAATAAAGTACGACAAATTCTATATCGTGTTATAGCTGGAGAGCAGGGTAGTTGGAAGTTCAAATCATTTAAGGATTTTGATATGAATGCAGAAGTAAAATAAATGGCTAGTTTCTTCTTACTATTTTATATACCTACACCTTTGCAATTCTACTATTGCCCATGGGTTATAATAATTTTCCCAACTGCTTTTTCACTTCCTAGTTCATCCCTTGCAAATACGAGGTATACACCAGTTGCAACTTTATTTCCATCATAAGTTTTACCATCCCAAATAGCTTGTCCCCCTAAAGCCCTGGTCTGAAATACTAATTTCCCATTGAGCGATGTAATTTTTACAATGGCATTATCTACTAAACCCCGCATTGCAATTGGACCGTTATAATTGGGAGCAATAGGATTAGGAAAAATATTTATTTGTTGCATCGGAGTTGCGCCTGATGTTGCCTTACTTCGATAGCTTGCCATTTGTTGTGCGGTATTAAAAAAAACTTCACCAGTAGTAGGCGCAATTACAATTTGACGAATAGTGTCATTCGGTAAAGGGCTATTGTTTTTGGTAAATCTTTCTATAATTTCTGTGCCATCGTTACTTAACAACCAAGTGCCATTATTGGTGCCAACCCATTTTCGGTTAGCGCCATCTGCAATGATGCAATTCACATTTTCTTTTTGAAAGAGTAATCCGGCAAAACCATTGTTGTTTTTAATTTGTGGTAAGTAGGCTTTGCATGTACTTATTTCATTACAATCAAAAAGTCCAATACCATTGTTAGTTCCAATCCACATGGTACCATTTTTATCATCCATCATACTCGTCACGGTACTACTGGGTAAGTTATTATTATAGGGATTAATGATGCTCCATTTTTCGCCAGTGGCATTTGGATTATATACCATAATTCCTTGGTATTTTGGCGCAATCATCCATGCTTGCCCTTGTTGGTTAATGAACATCTTGTTGATGCCAATGAGCGAAAGGGTATTGGGTGGTGTAATTAATTTCCAGTTATTATTTTGTCTTTGTAAAATTCCTTGGCCTTCAAGTAATGTCCACAAGGTACCATCACTATTAAATTGAATATTGCTATAAAATCCTTTGAAAGCAGCTGGGCTAGCTTGTTCAATGGAGCCTTTCTCGGGTGTATATTTTAATAGCCCTTCGCTACTGGTGAACCAAATAGTGCCATCAATGGGATCTACTGCACTTGAATAACAAATAGGTAAACTTTTATTGCTGATCTTATTTATAGTTTTCCATCCATCTTCATTATAAATACCAAATCCAAGATCACCTTCTCCGAACGGGGCAATCAAATATTTTGAATTTATAAACAGCTGACCGTTTATATTTCCAATAGGTCCACCCAGGGGCATCCATTGGGTACTTGTGTTTTTAAGCAGTAAGCCATTTGAACTATCAGCAACCCATATATTATTTTCGTCAAATATAAAATCAAGGGGGTTTGATAAATAAGTTGAATCAACAACATTAGTGGCGGTTTTATCGGCATTGATTTTTAATAAACCTCCTTTATTCCCATTACTAAAACTGGTATATACTCCATCCTTATTGATGGTTATTTTTTTAATTTGTCCATTATTCAAATTAAAGTACGGTGTTTTTATTGGGAGCTGATAAATACGATTCGCACTAGCACCATAAATGATATTATTATACTGTGTTATTTTATTAATACCTAAATTATTGAAATCGCTACTGTTTTGCCATTGATTTGCGGCCATCCAATTATTTTTAATCGGGCAGGTCCAAATGCCGTTTTCAGTAGCAGCATACAATAGGTCCTGTGTGCTTACAATTTGAAAGGTTTTGGTGACTAGTCGATTGTTATTTGGGAACCAAGTATCTTTTATTTCATGTTTGATTAAATCAATTACAAGGATACCAAAGTCAGTGGATAGTAATGCCCATTGATTAAATAGGTAAATGTGATTAATTTTTTTACTAGGGTATAAGTTGGAAAGTAATAAATCAGTTATTGCATATACTTGGTCTCCTTTCACAATATCTATATTGCTATTATTGTAGGCGATAATTAATTGCGATTGTGCTGCATCCCATGCTGTACATGCAATAGATATATCATTTAGCCCGGTAGATTTTCCTAATAGTGCAACATTTTTTGCTCCTGTAATTGAAAAAACTTGTTGTGTAGTTGCGCCAATTATCTTTTTTTCACCACTTGTACTATTGGCTGGTCCTAATTGAATAATAGAACGGTTATTATAATGCTCTCTCCACCTTCCAATGCCACCAAGTTCATTTTGCCCACTACCTAACAAAGTTAGGCATATAAAGAAAATTAAAAATGATAGCCGATGAAGCATTATATTTTAATTAGATAATTATTTTTTTTCAAGCGCACTATAGATGGCCTCTTGAATTTTAGGGCGAAGGTTTAATTCACTATATGCTTTATTATTACGGGTAGGATAAACGCGGTTACCTAAAAATATATACAACAATCCGTTTGCTGGGTCAGCCCATACACAAGGGCCTGTATAACCTGTATGACCAAAAGTGGATGGAGATACGCTTGCACTTGGATAGGGTTCCTTTAAACTTGCATTGTTTTTTTCAGGTTTATCAAAACCCAAGCCACGTCGGCTATTTTCGGTATTGTAGGCTGTGAATACTTCAATGGTGCCAGGATTAAAATATTTTTTGCCTTCCCAAACCCCTTTATTTAAAAGCATTTCATACAATTTGGCTAAATCAGTGGCGTTGCTAAATAAGCCGGCATGTCCTGCAATACCCCCCATGACGGAGGCGCCTTCATCATGCACGGATCCGTGAATTAATTCATGGCGATAGTAGTCATCCACTTCAGTAGCTGCGATGTTTTCGAGACTTGTTTTTTGTAATGGTAAAAATCCAGTCGATTTCATACCTAATGGGGCATAAAAGTTTTGCGTGGTGTACTCGTTTAAATCCATGCCTGAAACCTCTTCTACTATTTGACCTAGAAAAATAAAATCATTATCGCTATACACATACTTACCAGGGGTTGTGATTGGGCTATTTAATATTTTATTTTTTATCGTATCCATCCAATTGTCTTGTAAATATTTAGTAGGCGTGATCATTTGATGGTGCGTTTGGTCACTTACATTAACCACTAAATTATTTACATATCCACCAGCTGGATTAACTAAGAATTCATAAAATTTAATAAATGGAAATAAGCCTGCTTGATGTAAAAGCAAATCCTTTAAAGTTATTTTTGCTTTTTCATTTCCAACCACCCAAGGCAGGTAATCGCCAATGGTTTTATTGATATCTACCTTTCCCTCTTCCACTAATTTCATAATGGAGACCGTGGTTGCACTTATTTTAGTAACAGAAGCTAAATCATAGCTAGTGGCTAAAGTAACTGAGGCTGAATTTTCACCTGCTATTTTACCATACGCCTTATTAAAAACAATTTTATTATTTTTTGCTACTAAAACCTGACAACCAGGAATTGCTTTTTTTTGTATTGCATCTGCAACTATGGAATCAATGATATTTAATTTTTCAATGTTAATTCCTAATGGTGCTTCCGCTGCCTCCTTTTTTGTATAAATCGGACTCGTTTCAATGGTGTAAGTTTCACCCATAGGTAAATGATCGCTAATGGTTACTGGCAGTGTTCCGGTTGCTTGAATTTTACCTTCTAGCCAATCAAATGCTGCATTTTGGGTATAGGTATTATCCTCGTATGCAAATAGTATATTTTTAATTTTATTGAAATCGGCAACTGCATAGGGGTTGCCAAAAACAAGGTGCACCCAGTTCGCTGGATGATCTTCATTTAAGTAACTAATAAAGGCAGTCGGAATTTCAAATTGCTTTGCAGGACGGCGACTGTAATTATGTAACCCTATTATTACTTGATCAAATTCGGCTAGTGTTGCATTAAGGCTAATCATTTTATCGGTATCCCCGGCACCAATATAAATGATTTTCAATTGGTATAATTCAGCCAATTGCTTGGTCAAGCTATTTTCTTGTGATTGATTTAATGCGACATACACCATTTTTTTATTTTTATTTAAAATAGGGTGTTGCACATTTTGTTTCAAAAAGGTGAGTGATTGCGTAGCCATTTTTTCCTTAATAGCAGCAACTGATTTATTTAGGTCTGCAATAATATTTGTAGTATCAATAAATAGTTCCTTACTTAATCCATATTTGTATTTGGCTGCTAAAATTTTTCTTACTCGATCTTTAATATCTTTTCTTGTGATTCTTTTTTCTCTAATGGCCGATCTTATTTTTTTGATCGTTTGATCTATATCACCTGGTAAGCAAAGCATATCATTGCCAGCAATGATCGCTTGCACATTAGCCTCACCTTGTGGAAAATAGTTGCTAATGGCTTTCATATCTAATGCGTCTGTAATACTAAGGCCTTTGAAACCTAGCTCATTTTTTAGTAATCCATTCACCGCTTTCGGTGATAATGAAGTCGCTA
>Ga0209598_10000542_pt1 | contig 30337 bp, 26 predicted proteins | sample M_140807_EF_Meta_FD_187317 | JGI IMG/M metagenome (GOLD analysis project Ga0209598, IMG submission 187317) | Freshwater microbial communities from Lake Montjoie, Canada to study carbon cycling - M_140807_EF_MetaG (SPAdes) (version 2) | ecosystem: Environmental > Aquatic > Freshwater > Lake...
ATATTGAAATCACTTTTAAGGCAGGCGATCCAGTAGCGCTCAATGACGTGCCGCTCGCGCCCCATGAATTGTTGGCTGAACTCAATCGAATCGGTGGCCGGCACGGTGTGGGTCGACTCGATCTGGTCGAGAACCGCTACGTCGGCATGAAGAGTCGTGGCTGTTACGAGACCCCGGGCGGAACAATCATGCTGAAAGCGCACCGTGCGATTGAGAGCCTGACCCTCGATCGCGAGGTCGCCCACCTGAAGGACGATCTGATGCCGCGCTATGCCAGTCTGGTTTACAACGGCTACTGGTTCAGCCCGGAGCGCGAGGCGTTGCAAGTCTTGATCGACCACACTCAGAAAGTCGTCAACGGAAAAGTTGTGTTGAAGCTCTTCAAAGGCAACGTCCTGGTAACGAGCCGGACCAGCGACGATTCGCTGTTCGACACCCGGATCGCGACCTTCGATGACGACGGCGGCGCTTACAACCAGGCCGATGCCGGTGGCTTCATCAAACTCAATGCGCTGCGGATGCGGATCGCAGCCAGCCGCGGACGCACGCCTGCATCGGCACGCGCCGTCCGGCCCCGCAAGTCATCCAAAGCCTGATCCTGCTCTCGGAGATTCCTATGCCCTCCTTCGACGCCACACTTGAGGCCGACGAGACTGAAGTCCGCAATGCGATCGATCAGACCAACAAGGAAATCACCACCCGTTTTGATTTCAAAGGGTCAAATGCCAAGGTCGAACAACGCGAGCATGAATTGACCTGCCTCGCCGACAGCGATTTTCAACTGGGGCAAGTCCGCGACGTCCTGATTGGAAAATGCGCCAAACGGGGTGTCGATGTCCGTTTTCTCGACCTCGGGGACGTTCAAAAAATGGGTGGCGACCGGGTCAAACAAGTGATCACCGTGCGCCACGGAATCGCCGGCGATGATGCCAAAAAGATCGTTCGCATCATTAAGGACAGCAAGATCAAAGTGCAGGCCGCCATTCAGGGGGATGCGGTGCGCGTAACCGGCACCAAGCGCGATGACCTGCAGGCCGTAATGGCCCTGTTGCGCAAGGATATGACCGAATTGCCGCTGAGTTTTGGCAATTTCCGCGACTGATCCTCCGCCGAGTGGGCCACTGCATCCGCGGCAGAAGGCCCTGATCGACGCAGTGCAACATGCCGGGAATACCGGTGTGTTCGTGGCGGGTCCAGTCAATACAGGGCTTGCTCAAGATCTTGCCAAACGCGGCTTGATTCGGCTCGAGGCACTGCTGGGTGGCCAACCACAACCCGCTTTTATGGCCTTGCCGCCAGTCGCAAGCGACTCGGCGGGTTACTCATTCGATCGGGTGGTTACATTGGCGCGCGAATGGGCTATGTTGCGATGGCACTTCAACGACGCGGCCCTGATTTCCGAATGTGTAAAACGCAGCATCGAAAATCGGGAAGCTGTTTCACCACGCGAGCTCATTGATCAGCTCGCCATCCGGTTCGGACTAGACGATCCACACGATGGTAATGCGCCCAAAGACGTGGCGATACGTGGCGAAGTGGCCGCACGCGGCTCAGCGATTGATCAGGAATGGCGTGAGGCCCGCCGGCGAATTGCACCGGTTGCCGACACCGAGACGCGTCGCCCAAGCGCCGCTGAGCGCGCTAGAGCCCAATTGATCCGGCGCTAGTGATCCGAGCCCAGGCGGAATGGTTATGGATGGATTCGAAGTTTTCGGCTTCAACCCAGAACCGTTCGATTTCAGGCTGCGCCTTCAGCGCCTGTGCCACATCGCGAACCAGATCTTCAACGAACTTCGGGTTGTCGTAGGCCCGTTCGGTCACGAATTTCTCATCGGATCGCTTAAGCAGCCCCCAGAGTTCGCAGGACGCCTGGGCTTCAATCGACCGAATCAAGTCGTCGATCGACAGGTCGTTGTGAACGACCGCATGAACCGTGACATGCGAGCGTTGGTTGTGCGCTCCATAATCACTAATCCCCTTTGAACATGGGCACAGACTCGTGACAGGAACAACGATGGTCAAAGAAATTTGAACCGTACCGGCAGGCTCGACACAACCACTAACGGTCAATTGATAGTCCATAAGGCTGGAGACCCCTGAGACCGGTGCCACTTTGCGGATGAAGTGGGGGAAGCTGACCTCAATCCTGCCCTCTGTCGCCTCGAGTCGGTGAACCATTCGTAACAACAACTCGCGGAAGCTCGGAAGATCCAAAGGTCCGGGCGCGGCGGCTTGTTCCTCGAGCAGCGCAACGAAGCGCGACATGTGGGTGCCTTTCTGATGCGCCGGCAATTGGACGTCCAGCGTCCAAAGGCCTACCGAGGCGAGTGCTTCGTCGGCGGTACGCCAGCGAATCGGGTGGCGCACGCCACGGATACCGACCCGATCGATGACCAACGCGCGTTCGTCAATGCTGCCCTGTACGTCCGGAAGTGCGTTCATCAGGTCGCCGAAGAATTGGGTGCGCCAGCGTGTTCAACGGTCGCGAGCGGCGCCACCCATCGAGCGAATCGATTGCGGATGGAGCGTTCAATGCCCCCCGCATCAAGGCCCTCGGCCGCCAGCAGTTTTTGGTGGTCGCCATGGTCAATAAACCGATCCGGCAGACCCAGCATGAGTATCGGCCGCAAGGGAGCGTCTATCTCACCGCCAGCGCCAGCGCCAGCGCCACCGCCGGCGTTCAAGGCTTCCGCACAGGCGCTACCAGCACCGCCGAAAATCGCATGCTCCTCGAGGGTAATTAGCGCGTCATGATCCGCCGCGAGCGACCTTAGCAGTTTTAGATCCAACGGTTTGACGCAGCGCATATCGACCACCGTTGCGTCGAGCGCCTGCGCGGCTGCCAGCGCAGGATGCAAAAGCGTCCCGAACGCAAGGATGGCGACCCGACCTGCACCACCGTAAAGCTGAGCTTGCCGCTGGCTCTGGCGGCGGATCTCGCCCTTACCGATTTCGATTGGCTGAAGATCTGCCCCGATTTCTGCGCCAATACCCGTTCCGCGGGGATAGCGAACCGCAACGGGGCCATCGTGGGCGAAACCAGCGCTGAGCATCCGCCGGCATTGGTCCTCGTCGCTTGGAACGAGAACCACCATATTCGGAATACAGCGCAGGTAGGCAATGTCGTACGCCCCGGCATGCGTGGCGCCGTCTGCGCCAACCAAGCCCGAGCGATCGAGTGCAAAAAGGACGGGCAGATTCTGCAACGCCACATCATGAATCAGCTGATCGTAACCACGCTGCAAGAACGTCGAATAAATTGCTACGACCGGTTTCAGCCCCTCGCAAGCAATACCCGCTGCGAAGGTGACAGCGTGCTGTTCGGCGATGCCGACATCAAAATATCGCGACGGAAATCGGCGCTCGAACTCCACCAGGCCTGAGCCTTCCCGCATCGCCGGCGTGATCGCAACCAGGCGTGAATCGGCCTCGGCCTGATCGCACAACCATTGGCCAAACACTTGAGTGAAGGTGGGTCGCGTTGGGGCACTGGATTTGCCCAAACCAACGGCTGGGTCGAAACGACTCGGGCCATGATAGGCAATCGGGTCGGCCTCGGCGCGCTTGTAGCCCGCACCCTTTCGGGTCACCACATGCAAAAACTGGGGGCCGCGCAATTCGCGCAAATTTTGGAGTGTCGGCACGAGTGACTCAAGATCATGGCCATCGATCGGCCCGACGTAATTGAAGCCGAACTCTTCGAACATAGTCGCTGAGGACACCATCCCCTTGGCGTGCTCTTCGAAGCGCCGCGCGATCTCCAGAACGGGGGGGGCGATCGACAGCACATCGCGCGCAAAACTTCGCGCAGCTGCGTAAAAACGCCCCGAAAGCAATCGCGCCAAATAACGATTTAGAGCGCCTACCGCGGGCGAGATCGACATATCGTTGTCGTTCAGAATGACGAGAAGATCAATGTCGGCCGTAACGCCCGCGTTATTCATGGCTTCGAAGGCCATTCCGGCACTCATGGCCCCGTCACCAATCACTGCAATGTGGCGACGTCGGCGCGGTCCGACGTTGTCGCCGAGATTGCGCGAGGCCACCGCCATCCCGAGCGCTGCCGAGATGCTTGTTGAAGAGTGCGCGGTGCCAAACGTGTCGTACTCACTTTCGGCACGACGGGGAAACCCTGATAGCCCTCCCAGTTGTCGAAGCGTCGGCATGGCGTCGCGGCGCCCCGTCAAGATCTTGTGGGGATAACTCTGATGGCCAACGTCCCAGACAATCCGGTCGCGTGGTGTGTCGAAGACTCGATGCAGCGCGATGGAGAGTTCAACCGTACCCAAATTAGACGAGAGATGGCCCCCGGTCTGCGATACGGTCTCGAGCAGAAACGCTCGCAGTTCGTGCGCGAGTGCTTGAAGCCTCGATCGGTCGAGGCGACGCAGATCGGCCGGTGAGTTGATTCGATCAAGCGTTGGATAAGCGGTCTTGGTCATCGGCGGATTGGGTTAAGCACGACGCTTGATGATACGGTCAGCCAGATCAATCAAACGGCGAGAACGGTCGCCCCAAGGCGAAAGAGCAGTAACTGCCTCGTCCCGCAGAGTAATCGCCAGCGTGCGCGACGCTTCGAGTCCGAGCAAGGACACAAAAGTCGGTTTATTGTGCTCCGAATCCTTACCGGCTGTCTTGCCCAGCGTCTGCGTATCGGATTCAACATCGAGCACATCGTCAATGACCTGAAACGCCAAACCGACCAGGTTCGCGTAATGGTCGAGCTCCGACGGGATGAAAGCCCCGTCCGAATCAGCGGCCTGTGGGCCCGTCAACCATCCCAGACGCACCGACGCCCGGAGCATGGCTCCGGTCTTTGCCCGATGCATCGCTTCGAGCGCTTCCCGGTCAAGGGTATGCCCAACCGCCGAAAGATCAAGAGCCTGCCCACCAACCATCCCGTGGGCGCCAGCCGCCGCAGCCAACTCGGCCACCATCTTCACCACTGCGGACGCACTCACTGACCGATCCACCGATTGGGCCAGCGCGGCAAACGCCAGGGATTGCAATCCGTCTCCAACCAACATGGCTGTGGCCTCGCCATAGGCCACATGGACGGTGGGTTTACCCCGACGCAAGACATCGTTATCCATGCAGGGCAGATCGTCGTGGACGAGCGAGTAGGCGTGGACCAGCTCAACTGCACTGGCGGCCAGATCGAGTGCTGGGTCAGAAGCCCCTGACAATTCGCCGGCCGCATAGACCAGGAGCGGCCGGATCCGCTTGCCACCGTCCAGAGCCGCGTAGCGCATGGCGTCGAGCAATCGCGGCGGTTGCGCGCCGCAGCCGTCGATAAGACACTCAAGCGCGCGCTCCACCGACGCTTGTCGTTGCACCGTCCAATCCGTAAAAACAGGGTCGACCGGATGGATCCGACGCGGCGCCGACATCTCAGAATGCTCGATTTTTGGTTCCATGTCGTTGATTTTACAATTCTCAGGGCCTTGACCTTGAAACCGGTGAGGGTAGACTCCCCTTTCTGTCATGAAGGTTTCATTAGAAAGGGTGGAACATGTCGGATCTGGGGCTGCGTGCAGCCTGGACGCCGGTCAAGTCACAACTTCCGGTTTCGGCCTATTTCGACGACGCGCTATTTAAGCGAGAGGTCGAATGGTTTTCAAAAAACGGTCCACGCTACGTCGGCCACACGTTGATGGTGCCCGAGCGCGGAGACTACTTCGCCCTCCCCCATGAGGGTGAGGGACGCGTGCTGATCCATGGTCCAAGTGGCGTTGACGTGCTGTCCAATGTTTGCCGCCACCGTCAAGCCATTATGCTCAACGGAAAGGGGAAGACCGAAAGCATCGTCTGCCCCCTGCATCGATGGACCTACGATCTCGAAGGCCGGCTATTGGGAGCACCCCATTTTGCCGAACAACCTTGCGTCCAGCTCGAGCGCTCAAAGGACCTGCAAAACTGGCGCGGCCTCCTTTTCGAGGGACCGAACACCATTGCGGACACGCTGGCCGGAATGGTCGCTGCCGACCAGTTCAACTTTGAGGGCCACGTCCTGGATCATGTCGAGATTCATGAATGTGCCTATAACTGGAAGACCTTTATCGAGGTCTACCTCGAGGATTACCACGTCGGTCCTTTCCATCCAGGGCTTGGTCGATTCGTCACCTGTGATGACTTGCGCTGGGAGTTCGGGCGCCAGTGGTCGGTGCAAACCGTTGGGGTGAATGCCGAACTCGCGCGCCCAGGAACATCGGTCTATCAGCGCTGGCATGCCGAGCTGATGCGTTTTCGCGGCGGCATTGCGCCCCAGCATGGCGCGATCTGGATGACGCTCTACCCGAACGTGATGGTTGAGTGGTATCCCCATGTGCTGGTGGTTTCGACTTTAATCCCCAAAGGTCCGCAGGCGACCACGAACATCATCGAGTTCTACTACCCCGAAGAAATCGCCCTCTTCGAGCGCGAATTTGTGGAGGCGGAGCGGGCCGCCTACCGGGAAACCTGCGTTGAAGATGACGAGATCGCACTGCGCATGGATGCGGGTCGGCGCGCGCTGCTGAACCGTGGACAGGACGATGCTGGCCCCTACCAATCGCCCATGGAGGATGGCATGCAGCATTTCCATGAGTGGTGCCGCCGCGAACTTTATGTCTAGTCCACTCATCACGGTTGACGAATTACTGAGTGCGCAGGCTCGGGCAGCGCAAGCCGGGGGCACTCAGATCCTGCTGGTCGACTGCCGTCACGATTTGATGAAGCCCGAGGCCGGCACACAGGCCTACCTGCAGGGTCACCTGCCCGGGGCGGTTCACTTGAACCTCGATACCGATCTCGCAGACCACGCGGCGGGTCTTTGCGGCGGCCGTCATCCGTTACCGGCCCGCGAACGGGTTAAGGCTCGCCTAGAGTCGATCGGACTCTCGGAGCAGACTCATCTCATCGCTTACGACTCCGATGGCGGTAGCTTTGCGGCGCGACTGTGGTGGTTGACCCAATGGTTGGGCCATGAGCGAGTCAGCGTCCTCGACGGAGGCCTGCCCGCATGGTTGGATGCCGGCCTCGCGCTGACCACAGAAGTCCCGTTGCCCACGCCCGGCAAACTGCGCCTGAGAACCCCTTTGGTGGCCTGGGTCGATGTTGACACGGTCGCCGCCGACACCGCGGCACAACGGCGAGTCGTGCTCGACGCCCGTGCACCAGCCCGTTTTTCAGGAGCGCAAGAACCGCTCGACCCCGTCGCAGGGCATATCCCAGGCGCCCTGAACCGGTTCTGGCAAACCAATCTAGCGGCTGACGGTCGCTTCCATTCCCCCGATCACTTGCGGGCTGAGTTCCTGTCGCTCCTGAACGGGCGGCCAGCCGACACCGCCATCCATCAATGTGGTTCAGGAGTGACTGCCTGCCACAACCTGATAGCGATGGCCCATGCGGGACTCAGCGGGGCTTTGCTCTATGCAGGATCCTGGAGCGAATGGTGTAGCGACCCATCGCGGCCAGTCGCCACCGGGGCCTGAGAACCAAAGGGCGGAGCAGCTAAGGGCGGCGACGCTAAGGGCGGAGCGCCTCAGTGCTGGTGCAGCACATTGGCCAAAGCGGCCGCGATCGCGACGCCAACCCCCAGCAACACCACCTGAAAAGCGGCCTGACGGAGTTGATTGGGATGTTCGCGGTGCAGTGACGGAACAATATCGGCCAAAGCAACATACAAGAACCCAGCGGCGGCAATCGACAGGGCTGCGGGCAGCAACTGGCGTGCGTCGTCGAGCACCATCCAGCCGACGACGCCGCCGACCACTGATGCCAGACTCGACAACAAATTGAACGCAAAGGCGCGGGCGCGGGTGTAGCCCGCATTCAACAAGACAATGAAATCGCCCACCTCCTGGGGAATTTCATGCGCCGCCACGGCAGCGGCAGTGACCCAGCCCAGTGACTGATCAGCGAGAAACGCTGCTGCGATCAGGATCCCGTCGGTGAAGTTATGGACCGAGTCGCCAATCAGAATCAACGCGCCGCCGGGGCCCGCAGCCTCACGATCATGACCATGATGGTGGTGGTGCCCGTCGCCCTCATGATGATGACTGTGGCGCAGGATCTCGAGTTTTTCGAGCCCAAAGAACGCCAGCAGCCCAACGAGTAACCACACACCGATCAAATGAATGTTGCCCCCGCGCTCAAGCGCCTCAGGCAGCAGGTGCAGGGTGCTGGTCGCTAACAATAGACCGGCCGAAAGGCTGACGAGTGAACGCAACAGCCCGGCCACGAGTCCAAAGGTCAGGAGCGCAGCCGCCACCAGCGAAAGCGCGCCGCCAGCCAACGTGGCAGTCACAATCCCGGCCAGGGTGTCCAGACCTGGCCCGCCGGTCAGCGCGCTCAATGGGCCTGGTCCCAGTTAGGCCCAATGCCGACCTCGGCCATCAGCGGGACTTTCATGGTGGCTACTGCAGCCATTCGGGCTGGAATTTCAGTTCTCGCCCATTCGAGTTCGGTGGGTGGGACTTCCAGCACGAGTTCGTCATGGACTTGCATGATCAGTCGCGACTGTCTGCCTTCCTGATCAATGACGTCCTGGACCGAAATCATCGCGAGTTTGATGAGATCGGCGGCTGTGCCCTGCATCGGCGCGTTGATCGCCGCGCGCTCGGCACCGGCCCGACGGGGCCCATTGGGCGACTTGATTTCGGGCAGCCAGAGCCGTCGGCCAAACACGGTCTCGACAAATCCATCGCGCTTGGCTCGCGCACGGGTCGCCTCCATGTATCGCGCGACACCAGGATAACGGTCAAAGTAGCGATCGATCCAGGCCTTGGCTGCGTCGCGCCCGATTCCAAGATTTTGGGCCAGACCGAATGCGGTCATACCATAAATCAATCCGAAATTGATCACTTTGGCATAACGACGCTGCTCCGAAGTAACACCCTCCGGGGTGGTGCCAAACACTTCTGCAGCCGTTGCACGGTGCACGTCCTGACCTTCGTTAAAGGCGCGCAGCAAGGCTTCATCTTCGGAGAGATGCGCCATGATCCGCAGTTCGATCTGCGAATAATCGGCGGAGACGATTGACCATCCGGGCGGGGCAATAAACGCTTCACGAATGCGTCGGCCCTCGGGCGTGCGGATCGGAATGTTCTGCAAATTGGGGTCTGATGAAGCGAGCCGTCCGGTCACCGCAACCGCCTGAGCATAACTGGTGTGAACCCGCCCCGTTCGCGGATTCACCATCCGCGGCAGCTTGTCGACATAGGTGCTCTTGAGCTTCGAGAGACTGCGCCAGTCAAGCACCGCACGTGGCAAGGGAAAGTCGAGGGCGAGTTTTTCCAGAACCTCTTCATCGGTGCTCGGCGCTCCGCCCGCAGTCTTTTTAACCACGGGCAGCTTGAGTTGATCGAACAGCAACTCACCGAGTTGCTTGGGCGACCCCAGATTAAAGGGCTGCCCGGCCAGTTCGTGGGCGTGGCGCTCGAGTTGCAAAATCTTGACTGCGAGCTCCTCACCCTGCCGGGCCAACATGGCGCAATCGACCAGCACGCCGTGCCGCTCGATGCGTTGCAGGACCCGCGCCACTGGCAACTCGATCGTTTGGTAGAGCGCGGCCAATCGGGGTTCGGCCTGCAGCTTGGGCCAGAGCTGCTGGTGAAGCTGCAGGGTGACTTCGGCATCTTCGGCGGCATAGTGCGCAGCCACCTCAACCGAAACCTGGTCAAACGAGATCTGTGATGCCCCTTTGCCGGCGACCGATTCATACGAAACGGTGGCACGGCCGAGCCAGCGCTCAGCCAGCGACCCAAGGTCATGGCGACGATGGGCCTCCAGAACGTAGCTTTCGAGCAGAGTGTCGTGCGCGATACCGGCCAACGCAACACCGTAGTTCTGCAAAACATGCTCGTCATATTTGAGATGCTGCCCAACCTTGGCCGCCAATGGGTCTTCAAGCCAAGGTTTTAGCCGCTCCAGAACAAGCGCCAGCGGCAGCTGATCGGGCATCGCTGCGTAGTGATGCCCGACCGGTACATAGCACGCCACCCCTGGCTCTACCGCCAGCGAAAGGCCCACCAATTTGGCGATCATGGCGTCCAGCGAGGTCGTTTCCGTATCAAAGCCAACCAGGGGACAGGCCTTGATTCGGGCGATCCACGCGTCGAGTTGCTCGACCGTGAAAACGGTTTCGTAGTGCAGTACGTCAGGCGGGCCGGGCAGGTCATCCTGGCCATCGGACGAGGCCGAGCGGTCCACTACGGCAATTGCGCCATTCGCTGCAGGCCCCGCTCCAGGTCCCACTTCGGGTCCCGATCCAGGCCCCGGTCGGTCTTCAGAACCCAAATCGCCGGCGAGGCGCGCCCGTAATTCTTTTTGCCAACTCCGGAAACCCCAGCGCTCATAAAACGCCAGCAGGCGCTGGTCATCTTCGACTTGCAGGGCTAAGGCATCCGGACCCGCGAGATGATTCGACAGGTCACAGTCGCAACGCACCGTCACCAGTTCGCGGGCGGTCGGCAGCCAATCGAGCGCCTGGCGGAGGTTTTCCCCGACGACCCCTGGGACGCGATCAGCGGCAGCCATCACCCCGTCGAGCGATCCGTATTCCGCAAGCCATTTGACCGCGGTCTTCGGCCCGACTTTGCTGACCCCCGGGACGTTATCAACGGTATCGCCGACCAACGCCAACCAATCGATAATTCGATCGGGCGGCACGCCAAAGCGCTCCTGAACGCCTGCGGCGTCCATCGGCTGAGGGGGGCTGCCGTCGCGGGTCATGGTGTTCACCAGCACGCAGTGGTCACCCACCAGCTGGGCCAGATCCTTGTCACCCGTCGCAATCACCGAACGCATCCCGAGCGCCTGTGCCTGGGTCGCGAGGGTGCCGATCACATCGTCGGCTTCGACCCCGCTCACCACCAGGACCGGCCAACCGAGGGCCGAGACAAATTCCTTCAGGGGATCAATCTGCCGGGCAAGGTCTTCTGGCATCGAGGCGCGATTGGCCTTGTACTGGTCGTACAACCCGTCGCGGAAAGTGGGTCCCGGCGCGTCGAACACCACCGCACCAAAACGGGCACCACCATGCAAGCGATGGTCGGCCCGGAGCCGACGTAACATGGCCGCCACGCCGTACAACGCGCCAGTTGGTTCGCCCCCTGCGTTTCGCAGATCGGGCAGCGCATGGAACGCACGATACAAATACCCAGAACCATCGACCAACAGCAATGATTCGCCCGCCACGTCCAACATGCCAACGTCCCCAAAACGCTGATTATCGCTGATCCACTTGAACGCCCCGTTGGCACGCTGGCTTCGCGGCTACAGGCTTTGCTAGAATCCGGTGGCGACCTCCATCGCCGCTGCACCACCCGCAACCCTGAGAAAAAAGCGCAGTCGCGTCGATGGCCGTCTTTACCGCCGTTTCTGACTCAGATCTCGAACCCTTTTTACGGCGGTTCGACGTCGGTCGTGTCGTGTCCCTTGAGGGCATCGTGGCCGGAATCGAGAATACCAATTACCGCCTTACGACCGAACGCGAAGGCCAGAAACAGTGCTTCGTACTGACCTTGTTCGAACGCCTGAACGCGCAGCAGTTACCGTTCTATCTGGAACTCATGCGTCATCTGGCGTTGGCCGGAATCCCCTGCCCCAATCCGGTGCCGGACCACAACGGGCAGATTCTGGGCACCCTCGCCGGAAAACCGGCGACCCTCGTGACCTGGCTTCAGGGCAGCGAACTCACCGACCCCAGTCCGCAGGCCTGTGCCCGAATCGGTTCTGTCCTGGCCCGAATGCACCTGGCGACTCGAGATTTTTCGGGCACCCAACCCAATCTGCGCGGCCTTTCCTGGTGGCGCGAGGTTACGCCCCAGCTCTTGCCATTCCTGCCCGAAGCGCAAGCGACGCTTCTGGAACATGAACTGGGGTACCAGATTGCGCAGGATTTGACGTCGTTGCCGCGCTCGGCCGTTCATGCCGATCTATTTCGCAACAACGTGCTTTTCGAGGGTGACGAGGTCGGGGGTGTCATCGACTTTTACTTTGCAGGCGTCGATACCTGGTTGTTCGACCTGGCGGTTACCGCCAATGACTGGTGCATCAATTTGGCAACTGGCGCATGGGATCACGACCGACTGAATGCGCTAGTGAGTGCCTATCAGTTGGTTCGTCCGCTCGATCCCTCTGAGCGGGAGGCCTGGCCGGCAGCACAGCGGGCGGGTGCCCTGCGATTCTGGATTTCGCGACTGTATGACGTCCATCTGCCGCGCCCCGCACAGGTCATCGTTCCTCACGACCCCGCCCACTTTGAACGGATTTTGATCGCCCGGCGCGAAGCCCCCCACCGCTTTGACCCTTGGAGCGCTCATGCAGATTGAGCAGCGGCCGCCACGGATGGGCTGGCAATGGATCAAGGACGGTTTTGTCTTGCTGCGCAAGCAACCGATTCCGCTCCTGACCCTGACTTTCTTGTACCTGCTGATGCTCACCGTACCTTCCGTGTTTCCAGGGATTGGTGGGTTTCTTCCCCTCCTGCTGACCCCACTGCTTGCGGTCGGTCTCATGACAGCCATGTTGGCTGCCGAACAAGATCGACTGCCCTTACCCCGACTGCTGTTTCAAGGGTTGCGGGTCGACGAGGCCAAAGCCTGGAAGCCGCTACTGATTTTGGGCGGGCTCAATCTCGTCGCGACGCTTGCCGCCCTCATGCTGGCGTCGTTGTTTGATGACGGTACATTGATGCGGCTCATTACCGGACAACTGGAGCGCGATGACCCAGGCTTGGAGACAATCGACCTGATGATCTCCGCGGGGGTCTTCTTGCTGTTGTATACCCCGATTCAGATGGCGCTCTGGTTCGCCCCGCTGTTTGTAGCCTGGCACCGCATCGCTCCCGTCAAAGCCATGTTTTTTAGTCTCGTGGCAGTCTGGCGAAATCGCGGCGCGTTCCTGGTGTACGGACTATGCTGGCTCGCGATTGCAGTGGCTTTATCGATGGCAATTCAGATCATTGCCCGCACTCTCGATCCAGGGCCGTTGCTGCTCTCCCTCGTCTTGAGCCCGCTCTCGCTCATCATGCTAGGGGCGCTCTACGCCTCGTCATGGATCACTTATCGGGATACGGTTCGAGCTTCGCAACGGCAAGTGCCAGCCATTTAAGTCCAGCCGGTCCGAAATTGATCTGGACTCGGGCGTCACTCCCCGTCCCCTCAAAAGCCACCACGACCCCTTCGCCAAACTTTGCGTGCTTCAGGGCCTGTCCGATCCGAAACGGCGCACCAGAGGCCGCCGTGCGGCCATCGCTGCCGTAGCCTCCGCGCCAGACGCCAGCTGCTGCCTGTCCGCCCTGCACACCCCGCTGAACACCCTGCCCACCTGAGCCGCCCGCGTCCTTCGTGCGCCAGGCATTCCCACCACTTTCCCAGGCCCCGCCCCAGCCTTCTCGGGTGGCTCGCAAGCCGTTGCGCGGTGTCAACCACTTGAGGGCGCCATCGGGAAGTTCATCAATAAACCTCGATCGCAGGTGGTATCGGGTCTGACCATGCAAGAGGCGCGTTTGCGCAAAAGACAAGTACAGGCGCTGGCGCGCTCTGGTCATCGCGACGTACATCAGTCGGCGCTCTTCCTCGAGACCCGAGGGTTCATTGGCTGAATTTTCGTGCGGAAAGAGGCCTTCCTCGAGGCCCGTCACGAAGACCGCATTGAATTCAAGGCCTTTCGCCGAGTGGACGGTCATCAGTTGCAAGGCATCCGTGCCCTCGCCAGCCTGGTTCTCACCGGACTCCAGCGATGCATGTGCAAGAAATCCTGCCAGCAAAGGCAACGGGGCCTCCGCGTCCTCTGCGGGTGGATCCCCCAAGAAAGTCACCGCCGCATTCACCAGCTCGCGCAGGTTATCGATCCGCTCTTCGCCGTCACGCTCGGCGGTGTAGTGCGCCAAGAGCTGACTGCGCTCGTTGACCTGTTCAACCAGCTCGGGCAATTCGAGGCGAAGGCTATCGGCCTGCAAGGTATCCATCAGCCCGACGAATCCGGCCAGACGGCCGCCAGTAGCCTTGGCCGCCTCATAGAGCGAGCAACCTCGCGCGCGCGCCGCGTCCTGCAACTGCTCGATCGATCGGGCACCGATCCCGCGGGTCGGAAAATTGACCACCCGCAAAAATGCGCCGTCATCGGCCGGGTTTTCGATCAGGCGCAAATAGGCCAGCGCATGCTTGATTTCAGCCCGCTCAAAAAAACGCAAGCCGCCGTAGACCCGGTAAGGCATGCCCGCTGCGAACAAGGCGTGCTCGAGCACTCTGGACTGAGCGTTCGATCGGTAGAGCAACGCAATATCCGCCCGCATCCAACCATCGCGAACAAGACTGCGCACCTCTTCGACGATCCACTGGGCCTCGTCCTGATCGCTCAATGCCTCCCGGACCCGGACCGGTTCACCGACCCCAGCCTCTGTCCAGAGTTGCTTGCCCAATCGATTGGCATTGCGCTGAATCAGCTCATTGGCGCAATCCAGAATATGCCCAAAAGAACGATAGTTCTGTTCAAGACGAATCAGGTTCGGGGTTTGAAAATCGCGCTCGAACGCAGCCATGTTGCCGACATTCGCTCCGCGAAATGCATAGATCGACTGGTCGTCATCACCGACCGCGAATACCGCCGCACCCGGGCCTGCCAACAATCGAATCCAGCGGTACTGCAGCGTATTGGTGTCCTGAAACTCATCGACCAGCAGGTGCCGAAACCGCGACTGATAGTGGTTGCATAACGCGGGCTGGGCCTGAAGCAACTCAAATGATCGAAGCAGCAGTTCGGCAAAGTCGACCACCCCTTCGCGTCGGCACTGCTCGTCATAGGCCGCATAGAGTTCGGCCATGCGCTGGTCATACGCCGTCGGCGCCTCGAGGGACGAGGCCCTCAGACCCTGCTCCTTGGCATTGTTGATGAACCACTGAACCTGACGCGGCGGGTACTTTTCATCATCGACATTGAGCGCACGCAGGACCCGCTTAACGGCCCCGAGCTGGTCCTGAGAGTCGAGAATCTGAAAGCTCGCGGGGAGCCCTGCATCCTGGTGATGCGCACGCAGCATCCGGTTACACAGCCCATGGAAGGTCCCGATCCAGATCCGACGGGCGTCCAGAGGCAACATCGCGGTGAGACGGGTCACCATTTCACGCGCCGACTTGTTGGTGAACGTGACGGCCAAGATGCCGGCCGGACCGACCTGACCGGTCGCCAGCAACCAGGCAATCCGGGTGGTCAAGACGCGGGTCTTACCGCTGCCAGCACCGGCCAGAATGAGCGCATGTTGCGGCGGAAGTGTGACCGCGGCGAGCTGGCGGTCATTGAGATTCGCGAGGAGATCGGCCATTCCGAGATTCTACGCAGGGCTTGGCTGCGCAGTATCATGGGCCGTCGCTCCAACACGAACCGATCGGATGTCGCGCGCATTCGATGCACCCTCCCATGCAAGAAAAATACACCCCTCAGTCTGTCGAACGCGATGCGCAAGCCCACTGGGCCGCCATCGACGCCTGGCGTGCCAAAGAAAACGATCCGCGGTTCCCGCGAGGCAAGTACTACGCCTGTTCGATGCTGCCCTACCCCTCGGGCAAGCTGCACATGGGGCATGTGCGCAACTACACCATCAACGACATGATGGCGCGTCACCTGCGAATGAATGGCTGGAATGTCCTGATGCCGATGGGCTGGGACGCGTTTGGCCTGCCGGCCGAAAATGCTGCGATGGCTAACGGGGTGGCGCCGGCCGCTTGGACCTGGTCAAACATTGCGCACATGAAGGCGCAGATGCAGTCGATGGGACTCGCGATCGACTGGTCGCGCGAGGTAGCCACCTGCTCACCTGATTATTACCGTTGGAATCAATGGCTCTTCCTGCGCATGCTCGAACGTGGCATTGCCTATCTGCGCACAGGCAGCGTGAACTGGGATCCGATTGACCAGACAGTCCTGGCCAATGAACAAGTCATCGACGGCCGCGGTTGGCGCAGCGGAGCCGTTGTCGAGAAGCGTGAAATTCCCATGTACTACCTGGGGATCTCGAAGTACGCAGACGAGTTGATCGATGGGCTCGACGGCCTCGGTTGGCCCGAGCGCGTCAAGACCATGCAGCACAACTGGATCGGACGCTCCGAAGGCGTGCGCTTCGCATTCCCGCACACCCTCAAGGACATGGACGGAAATCTCGTGGGCGACGGACGCCTTTACGTCTTTACGACGCGCGCAGACACCATCATGGGGGTGACCTTTGTAGCGGTTGCACCAGAACACCCGGTCGCTACGCTCGCGGCCCAAGGGCGGTCCGATATTGAAGCGTTTATAGAGCGGTGCCGCGCCGGCGGCGTTGCCGAGGCCGACGTTGCAACACGCGAAAAAGAAGGGGTACCGACGGGCCTATGCGTTGCCCACCCCCTAACAGGCGAGCCGATACCGGTCTGGATCGGTAACTACGTCCTGATGAGCTATGGCGACGGCGCCGTGATGGGTGTACCCGCCCACGATGAACGGGACTTCGCCTTCGCGCGGGCCTATGGCCTGCCGATCAAGCAAGTGGTTGCACCCGACACCAGCCTTTCCGCCTCGGCTGCCGCCAACCAATCCACCCAGTTCAGCGACGAGGTCTGGGCCGACTGGTATGCCGACAAATTAAACGGGGTTTGCGTCCACAGCGGCGAGCTCGATGGTCTGGCCTATCAAGCGGCAGTCGATCGGGTGGTCGAGCGCCTTGCGGCGCAACGGCTCGGCGAGAAGCGCACCACCTTGCGACTGCGTGACTGGGGCGTTTCACGCCAGCGTTATTGGGGCACCCCCATCCCGATCATTCACTGCAATTCTTGCGGCGCGGTGCCCGTGCCGGATGACCAGCTACCCGTCATCCTGCCCGATGATCTGATCCCCGATGGCAGTGGTAACCCGCTGGCCAAAGACGAACGCTTCTGGAGGACAAATTGCCCAAGGTGCCATGCTCCCGCGCGTCGCGAAACCGACACGATGGACACCTTTGTCGATTCGTCCTGGTACTTCATGCGCTACTGCTCGCCCGACTCAAGCGATGCCATGGTCGATACCCGCAATGATTACTGGATGCCGATGGACCAGTACATTGGCGGGATCGAGCACGCAGTCCTGCACTTGCTTTACGCAAGGTTCTGGACCCGCGTCATGCGCGATGTCGGTTTGGTCGGGTTCGATGAGCCCTTCAGCAACCTGCTTACCCAGGGCATGGTCCTGAACGACACGTTCTATCGGGAAGATGACTCGGGGCGTCGCACGTGGTTTCACCCCGATGACGTCGATGTGGCCCATGACGACAAGGGCCGCCCAACCGGTGCCGTTCTGAAAACCGACCACGACCCCGTCAGCCTGGGCGGGATCGAAAAAATGTCGAAGTCAAAGAACAACGGCATCGACCCCAAAGCGCAAATCGATCAATACGGCGCGGACACCGCACGGCTTTTTACGATGTTTGCGAGTCCGCCCGAGCAGACGCTTGAATGGTCAGGCTCCGGGGTCGAGGGGGCCCAGCGATTCCTGCGTCGTTTGTGGAACTTTGCTTACCTTCATCATCAACCGATTGCGGGCCGATTACGCAATCGCGCTGGCGAAGGCCTGGGGGCGTGCGCGCTCACAACGGCCGAGGCCGAGCAACTCAGCGAAGCGTTGCGCGACGTGCGCCGGGAGATCCATACGAACTTGCGGCAAGCCGATTTCGACTTCACACGACGTCAGTTCAATACGGTCGTGTCCGCCGCCATGAAAATGCTGAACACGCTGGAATCACTGGTTCATAGTAAAGCACCGAACGCCGATGCGCCAAGTCTCGCAGTGGCCGCCGAAGGCCTGGGCATTTTGCTGCGTCTGCTGGCACCCGTAGTCCCTCATATCACCCACGCGCTTTGGGTCGATTGTGGCTATGCGGGGGTCGGCGGCGAGTTGATTCAGGCGGCCTGGCCTCAAGTGGAAGAAGACGCGCTTTTGCGCAGCCAGATCACCCTGGTCCTGCAGATCAACGGCAAGGTCCGTGGCTCGATTGCGGTCTCGGCCGATGCGGATAGACCGACAATTGAAGCGGCCGCTCTGGCCTCAGAGGCCTTTCAACGCGCCGCCCCCGGTCAAACACCCAAGAAAATCATTTACGTCGCAGGGAGGCTTGTGAATGTGGTGGTTTGAGGGTGTGAGCTCGATACACTCCGATTGCCAGACACCACAATTGTTACGCCGGCGTTTCTTGCAACACGGCGGCTTAAGGGGACTGTTGGGGTTAATGGTGTTCGGTACCGCATCCATGCTTCCGGGTTGTGGATTTCAGCTGCGCGGTGGGACCGCTTCACGACTGCCCTTCAGCAAGCTGTACACCACCTTCAGCGCGAATTCACCCATCGGGATCGAGTTCAAACGCTCCCTGCGCAGCGTTGGGGGCACCGAGGTCGTCGACACGCCAACCAGCGCGCAAGCCTGGCTCGAAGTCCTCGGCGAGGTTCGCGACCGGCAGGTTCTCGGTTTCTCGCGAACGGGTAGCGCGCGCGAGTATCAGTTGCGCCTGCAATTGCATTGGCGGCTTCATGATGGTCGCGGGCACGAGATGATCTCACCTACGCGAATCTCGCTATCCCGCGACGTGACCGCCGCCGATGCTCAGCAACTGGTCGCCAAGCAAGAAGAAGACGCGCTCCTTTATCAAGATATGACCACCGATCTGGTCCAGCAGCTTCTGCGTCAGTTGGCCAGCGTTCGACCGGCGGACGGATGATGGCGATCGAACGGACCCGCTGACGATGCCCTCCATTCGGCTTGAAACCCTGATGGCTCGCTTGGGTGAGCCAAACGCCGGTCGGCAGGGGTTGTTGGACCCGACCTTGGTCTGGCTTCATGGCGACGAAGCGCTTTTACAAATCGAAGCGGCTGATGCGCTGCGAGCCCAGGCCCGTGCTCAAGGATTCGATGAACGCGAGGTGATCACGGTCGATCGCAGCCTGAAGGCCGATCGCCTGAACGCGATAGCTGGCGCGCGATCGCTGTTTGCCGAAAAGCGCCTGCTCGAAATCCGGTTTGGACAAACCAAGCCGGGGCGCGAATTGGGCGAGGCCATTGCAGCGGTTGCGGAATCAATCCTCGACTCAGGCGAAGGTGCGCCGCGGTTGATCGTCAGCAGCCCACGGCTTGACCGATCAACTCAGGAAACCGCCTGGTGGCAGCGAGTGGATCGCGTCAGTTTGACGGTCGCGATCTACCCGGTTGAACGCAGTCAATTACCGGCCTGGATCGGCGGGCGTCTGGCCCGCCAAGGCCAACGCGCCGATGAGGCATTGCTCGCGACGATCGCGGATCGGATCGAGGGCAACTTGCTGGCTGCCCATCAGGAAATCCGCAAACTGGCACTGCTCTGTCCCGCGGGGAACCTCGACCCCGAAGCGGTCCACGCCGCCCTGACCGATGTGGCAAGGTTTGACGCGTTCGATGTCGTGGACGCCATGCTGGCGGGTGACGCGCGTCGAGCGATTCGAGCCCTGGAAGGGCTACAAGCCGAGGGCGTCGCGACGCCGCTGGTGATCTGGGCCCTCGCCGATGGCTGTAGAACCCTCGCACGACTGGCCGAAGCCCAAACCCAGGGGCGCGCACTCCCGCCCCTGATGCGCAGTCTTCGGGTCTTCGGAAACCGTGAGCGCCTTTATGGGCAGGCACTGCGCCGGCTCGACCGCTCAAAATCAAACAAGCCCTCAGCGGCATCGATCGCAGCAGCCGCACTGGCTGACTGTGCACAGGCAGATAGAATCGCAAAGGGTCTCGACAACGGTGACCCCTGGCAGGCGTTATTGCGAGTCGCAATGCGCGTTGCTGGAGCCCCGGTGTTTGCTGAGTTAACTTGATGAATCCGATCGAACACATCGAAGAACTGGGCCGCAATGCCAGAAGCGCATCGCGAGTTTTGGCCCGAGCATCCACTCGCGCCAAAAATGATGCCCTGCTCGCCATTGCCGAGGCCATTCGAAACGCTCAGTACGACCTGCAAACCGCCAATGCGACGGACCTCGCCGAGGGTCGGACCAATGGACTCGATGCCGCCTTTCTTGACCGTCTGACGTTAAACGACAAGGCCATCACAGCGATGGTGGATGGCCTTGCCCAAGTGGCTGCGTTGCCCGATCCGATCGGTGAAATTACCGACCTTCGACCTCAGCCGAGCGGGATTCGGGTTGGCCGGATGCGCGTACCCCTAGGGGTGATTGGGATCATTTATGAGGCCCGACCGAACGTCACGATTGATGCCGCCGCACTTTGTCTCAAGTCTGGCAACGCAACGATCTTGCGTGGAGGTCGTGAGGCCATTCACTCAAATACGGCGTTGGCGCAGTGCATTTCAGCGGGTCTGATCGCCGCTGGACTCCCGGCGCACGGAGTTCAGGTTGTCCAAACCACCGATCGGACGGCAGTCGGCGCACTCATCACAAGCCCACAATGGGTGGACGTGATCGTACCTCGAGGCGGAAAGAGCCTCATCGAAAGAATCACCCGGGAAGCTCGCGTCCCGGTCATTAAGCACCTCGACGGAATCTGTCATGTGTACGTCGACAAGGCCGCTGATCTCGACATGGCCGTCCAGATTGCGTTCAACGCGAAGACCCAGCGCTACGCCCCCTGCAACACCATGGAGACGCTGCTCGTCGCGCGGGAAATTGCCGGCGCGTTTCTCGCGCGGATCGGTCCGCTGTATCTGGAAAAAGGGGTGGAGCTCCGAGGCTGCGAGGAAACACGGACGATCTTGCAAAAAGTTGGCATCACGGCGATTGCCGCTACCGAGGACGACTGGCGCACCGAATACCTTGCGCCGATTCTCTCGATTCGGGTCGTCGAAGACATCGATGCAGCGATGGACCACATCCGCACCTACGGATCAAGTCACACCGATTCCATCGTGACCAATCACCACCCCCGCGCCATGCGCTTCCTGCGTGAGGTCGACTCCGCATCGGTGATGGTCAACGCCTCGACCCGGTTTGCTGACGGTTTTGAATACGGCCTGGGTGCCGAAATTGGCATCTCAACCGATCGGCTTCACGCGCGCGGACCGGTCGGGCTCGAAGGGCTAACGTCCCAGAAATGGGTCGTCCTTGGTAACGGCGAAATCAGAACTTAATCCCGAACTTAATCCCGAACTGAACCACCTCACCCACCATGCTTTGGATCAAGGCTCTGCACATCGTTTTTGTGACGTCCTGGTTCGCGGGACTCTTTTATCTGCCGCGAATTTTCGTCAATCTGGCTCAGGTGCCGACTGCGCCCGATGGATTCGGTTTGGGGGAAGCTGCGGCAGTCCATGGGGCTGAACGCGATCGCTTGCTAGGGATGGCCCGGCGCCTCTACCGGTTTACCCACCCGCTGATGGGCTTAACGCTTGGATTAGGACTTTGGCTCTGGCTTGGAGTCGGGATTGGGTTGGGGCCGGGTAATGGGTGGATGCATGCGAAACTGGTGATCGTCGCGGCCCTGATTGGTTATCAACTCTATTGTGGGCGCCTGCTCAAGAGCTTCGAGCGGGGCCAGAACCAACGAAGCCATCTTTGGTACCGGTGGTTCAATGAGGTCCCCGTCTTTGGCCTGCTTGCCGTGTGCATTCTGGTGGTCGTCAAACCCTTTTAAGCGTCCCTAATCATGCCCACCTTCGATTACTACTTCGCCGCCATTTCACCCTGGGTCTATCTAGGCAACGCGGGTTTGATCAACCTGCTTGAGCGCCATGACGCCCAGATTCACCTCCACGCCATTGATCTCGGTCAGCTGGGCGAGCACGGATTCCTCGCCCTTGCCCAGCGACCGAAGGCCCGCCAGAGCTACCGGCTGCTTGAACTCAAGCGCTGGAGTGAGCATCTGAAACAGCCCCTCCATCTGCACCCACGACACTTCCCGGTGGCCGCAGCGACCGCCGGACAACTGGTTCTGGCCGCCCAAGCCAAGCACTCAGGCCGGCGCGCACTGGCACTGCTGGGCCAGATTGGTCGCGCGGTCTGGGCCGACGAACTCGATGTCTCGGACCCCGACGTTCTGGTCAAGCTGGCCGACGGTTGTGGCTTCGAGGGTCGGGCGCTATTAGAGGCCGCCCCCGAGATGGCCGCCGCGGTTCTGGAGTCCACCGAACAGGCTCGCAGTCTGGGCGTCTTCGGCGTCCCCTGGTATGTGGTCGACGGCGAGTCCTATTGGGGCCAGGATCGACTCGACTTTGTGGATCGCGCGCTCAGCCGCCAGCATTCGGTGCGCTGACTCACTGCGTCAACCCAGTTCGCCAAACCCGGAGACTTCGCTCACCCGTGCCTGCGCCACTTCGCTTCCATGCCCCATGCCCACGGGGCCTCGAATCTCTGTTATCAGACGAATTACGAGCACTCGGCGCAACAATCCTGAGTCAACCTGGAGGAGGTGTCCGATTTGAAGGCAACGCCGCCATCGGGATGGCAGCCAACCTCCATTCCAGACTGGCCAGTCGGGTGTTGTGCGAGGTCGCTCAGCGCGATTACCGTGATGAGCGCGATCTCTACGAACTCGCCTTGCAGACGCACTGGGGGCGTTGGCACGATGCTCAGGCGACGGCGCGGATCGACGTGACAGCCACCCGGTCGCCGCTGCAAAGCCTCCATTTCGCCCTGCAGAGGATCAAGGACGGGTTGGTCGATCACCACCGGGAACACAGTGGCGAACGTCCCTCGATGGACACCCGAAAACCGGAACGTCGCATTTTTGCCCATCTCGATGCTCATCAGGCGACGCTCTATCTGGACTGGTCTGGTGAGGCCCTGTTCAAGCGGGGTTGGCGACGCGAGGGGTTCGAAGCCCCGCTCAAGGAAAACCTTGCGGCTGGGCTTTTAGGGCTTGCGGGCTGGACACCAGATCAACCACTCTTTGATCCCTTCTGTGGATCGGGCACGGTGGTGATCGAAGCTGCGGACATCGCTTCTGGCCGTCCGCCGGGCGCCCGACGACGGTTTGCGTTTGAGCGGATGCGGGACTTCGACCCGCAGCTCTGGTCGAAAATCCGCGATGCGTCTCATTCGGCGGCCGTGATCGCCAAGAGTCCGTGGCGCGCTGGTCCGGGTCATTCCGGATCGAATTGGGATGGCTCCAGCCGTGCACCGATCTTCGGGTCGGACATCTCGGTTGCGGCGATCTCGACATCTCAAAACAATCTCGCTGCGGCGGGCCTTGCGCCGGATGCTGTTCAGTTTCGACAACTCGATGTGCTTAACCTCGATGCAGCGCCCGCCGACCATGGCCTCCTGGTTACGAACCCGCCCTATGGCGAGCGCCTTGACCTTGGCGGACGTCAGTCACTGGCCCAGGCCGATCGATTTTGGCCAGCCTTTGCCACACTGCTAAAACATCGATTCCCCGGCTGGAGTGCCTGCCTGTTAACCAGCGACCCGACGCTGCCCAAGCGGATGCGTCTGGCCGAAACTCGTCGAACGCCGCTTTTCAATGGTGCGATTGAATGTCGGTTGTTTCGATTCGAAATCTACGCAGGGTCGAAGCACAAAACGACCACTGAGCCACCCGCTTTATCCGAGGCGATCCAGCCCGAATGAACGCGCCCAGTTTGTCGATTCAAGAATCCCTCCAAGAGGTCCGTACCCGTGTTCGCAACGCGGAATTGGCCTGGGGACGTGTGCCGGGTAGCGTGAGTTTGCTCGCAGTCTCAAAGACCTTCGGCCTCGATGCGGTTTCTGCAGCGTGGATGGCTGGCCAGACGTCGTTTGGTGAAAACTACGTTCAGGAGGGCATCCAGAAAATTCAGGCGATGCCCGAGGAGTTGCTCACACCAGGACCGGAATCGCTCACGCCACGACCGATCTGGCATTTCATCGGGCCCTTGCAGTCCAACAAAACTCGGGCCGTTGCCGAACACTTTGATTGGGTCCATACGGTTGACCGGGAGCGCATCGGCCAGCGTCTCTCCGAGCAACGGCCGGCGTCACGAGGCCCGTTGCAGGTTTGCATTCAAGTCAATGTGAGCGGCGAAGCAAGCAAGAGCGGGGTGGAACCCCAAGACGCTCTGGCTCTGGTCGAGTCGCTATTGCCGCTCCCCGGACTTCGGGTGCGAGGTCTGATGGTGATTCCGGAAGCGCTGACCGAGTTCAACGCGCAACGTGCTGAGTTCGCACGGGCACGTCAACTTTTCGAGTCGATCCGCGGCAACTTGTCTGGGATCTCCTCGATCGCGCCAGCACTCAGCGGATGGAACACCCTTTCGATGGGAATGTCAGCAGATCTTGAGGCGGCAATCGCCGAAGGGGCCACAATCGTTCGGGTCGGCAGCGCGATTTTTGGGTCGCGGGCCTTGGCTACAAAGACGCCCGTCTAACTAATTCAGGCGCCGGTCTTCAATAGTTTTAAGCAGCGGCTGGGGCCATCGCCTTGAGGGCGGCTGCCAAACGGCTCTTGTGGCGCGAAGCCTTATTCTTGTGGATGATTTTTTTGTCTGCAATCCGATCGATCGTGCTGGTCGCAGCGCGATAAACCGCTTCAGCAGCGGTCTTGTCACCGGCAACAATCGCCTTGCGGGCTGACTTGATCGCGGTGCGCAGCGTCGAGCGCAAGCTCGAGTTTGCAGCGTTGAGCTTGACGCTTTGGCGGGCTCGTTTGCGTGCGGAGGCAATGTTGGCCATTCGGGTTTCCGGCGAATAAATACGAAAGCCTTCTAGGATAACCGCCATTGACATATGGATGCAATACCCGTGAAATCCTGTCCATGAATCTTCTGCGTGCGGCCGGCACCGTCTCGGCGCTGACGCTGCTCTCCCGAATCACCGGCCTGATTCGAGAAAACGTCACCGCAACCCTTTTTGGCGCAAGTCCGCTGACGGACGCGTTTTTTGTCGCCTTCAGATTGCCGAATCTGCTGCGCCGGATGTTTGCAGAGGGAGCGTTCTCGCAAGCTTTTGTGCCACTGCTGGCGCAGGCCCGTGGTGATGACAGCGAGTCCGAACGTGCCGAAGCGGCCACCCTGATCGATCGAGTCGCAACCCTTCTGTTCTGGATTCTGGTTCTGGTCTCCATCCTGGGGGTCGCTGGGGCGCCCTTACTTGTGTTGGCGATGGCCGGCGGCCTTTCACGCACACCAGAGGCGTTCGATGCAGCGGTTCTGATGACGCGCTGGATGTTTCCCTACATCCTGCTTATTTCCATGGTGGCTCTGGCCTCCGGCGTACTCAACACCTGGCGGCGGTTTGCCGTTCCAGCAGCAACCCCGGTCCTTCTGAATTTGTCGATGATCAGCGCGGGCTGGGGCCTTTCCAGCCACCTGGACCCACCCGTCCTGTCGCTCGCTGCCGGTGTGATGCTTGGAGGGGTACTTCAACTGGCGATTCAAATCCCCGCGCTGGCTCGACTCGGTTTGTTGCCAAGGGTCCGGCTTGACCTCTTCCGAGCGCTCAGAGACTCAATGCGCGATGCCCGTGTCCGGAAACTCTTGGCACAAATGGCGCCCGCCACACTGGCCGTCTCAGTCGCCCAGATTTCATTGATTATCAATACCCAAATTGCCTCGCGACTTGCCCCTGGCTCGGTGTCCTGGATTTCCTATGCAGATCGGCTGATGGAGTTTCCGACCGCGTTGCTGGGGGTCGCATTAGGGACTGTCTTGCTACCGACGCTCTCATCAGCCCACGCTGCCGGAGACCACACCCGGTATGCCCAACTACTCGACTCTGGGCTGCGCCTGACTGTGATCGCTGCCCTGCCCGCGATGGTCGGTATGGCCTTGCTTGCCGAGCCGCTAACCGCGCTACTCTTTCATTACGGACGATTTGAAGCCCACGACGTTACGATGACGGCTCGCGCCGTCACGGCCTACGCGGCAGGCCTGGTACCCCTGGTGGCGATCAAGATCCTGGCCCCGGGGTTTTATGCCCGCCAAGACATCCGAACGCCTGTGCGCATCGGGATCGCCGTACTTGCGGCGACGCAGGCGATGAATTTCGTGCTCGTCCCCTGGCTAGACCACGCCGGACTGGCGGCGGCTATTTCGGCCGGCGCATGGATCAACGCCTCGCTTCTGCTTTTCGGACTGGTCCGGGCTGGGGCCTGGCGGGCCCAACCGGGCTGGGGTGTCTTTAGCCTTCGGGTGGGCGTTGCAATCGGCGCACTGTTGGCCCTATGCGTCGCCGGTCGGCCGTGGCTGGCCTGGAACCTTGAAGCCCAGTCGCTGTGGTGGCGTGCCGGACAGACCCTCGGATTTGTCGCCCTGGCCGCGCTCGTCTACGGAGCCAGCCTGTGGTTGCTTGGTTTGCGGCCGAAGCAGTTCACCCGCGGGTTCATCGAAGCCAACATCGAAGCCAAGTTAGCCCCGCCACCTGCCAAACCCTAGCCCTGATGAAACCCTCACCCACCCGGTCCGACATGTCCGCCTCGAACACCCGGTCCACCACCACCCCCATCTCGCTCACCGCGTCAATCGGTGGCGCCAGCCCGTCCCGGCGACTCTGTTTCGTGGGTGGCGGAAATATGGCCAGCGCACTGATTGGCGGGCTCATGCGAGCGGGCTCGACTGTGCAGATCGCGGGCGTCGTTGAGACTCTGGCCGAACAGCGCGCCCAACTGGGCGAGCGATTTAACGTCCCGACATACGGCTCACTCGCGGCAGCGGCCACCGCTCAGGCGCTCGATGTCGACGCCATTGTGCTTGCCGTAAAGCCGCAGCAACTCCAACCCGTAGCGCGCGAACTGGGTCCATATGCAAGCCACTGCGCTGTCATCAGTCTTGCGGCAGGCATTCGCGCGACGGACATTGCTCGCTGGCTCGGCGGCCACCTACGAATTATTCGCGCCATGCCCAATACGCCTGCACTGGTGGGCGCGGGTATCACCGGTCTGTTCGCCTTGCCACAAACCCCCGAGGATGACCGAGCGTTGGCAGACGAGTTAATGTCTGCTGCGGGTGCAACGCTTTGGGTCAACAGTGAGCCCCTGATCAATGCGGTCACGGCGATGTCTGGAAGTGGCCCTGCCTATGTCTTTCATTGGATGGAAGCCATGCAATCTGCCGGAATCGAACTCGGACTCAGCCCGGAGGCGGCCCATATCCTGACCATGGCGACTTTTAATGGCGCGACCCGCCTCGCGATGCAGTCAGAAGAATCCCCCTCACGTCTGCGCGAGCGCGTGACCTCCCCGGGAGGAACCACGGCGGCTGCGCTGGCAGCCATGGCGGAAGCCCACGTCGAATCGGGGATCAAAGCCGGGATCCGCGCGGCATGTGAACGTGGCGCCCAACTTGGCGACGCACTCGGCCAGGATTGATTACGCTAAGGTCTGCACCACGAGACCGGCAAACACGGCAAATCCAAACCAGGTGTTGTGATGGAATGCTCTCAGGCAGGCGGAGGGATCGCGATTCCGGATCCAGATCATATGTTGGACAGCGATACCCGCGGCGGCAACCAGCCCGGCTACCCAGGCCAATCCGTAACCCTGCCGGTGACCGACAATGCCCAGTAAAGCCAGCGCGACGACATAACAGCCAAAGACTGCATAAATGTCATAACGACCAAACGTGATGGCCGACGTCTTGATCCCGATCCGCAAATCGTCTTCGCGATCGGTCATGGCGTATTCGGTGTCGTAGGCAATCGTCCAGAACCAGTTGGCGGCAAACAGCAACCAACCGGTCAGTGAAACGGACCCCTGAACCGCGGCAAACGCCATCGGGATCCCCATCCCGAATGCGATCCCAAGCACTGCTTGCGGGAGCGGCAAGAACCGCTTGCAGAACGGATAGATCACGGCGACCGCAACCGCCACGAGCGCCAGACCGCGCGCCGCGTTGTTGAGCCAATAGAGGAGACCGGCGGCGGCCAGCGCTAGCGCGCCCGCCACCGCAAGCGCTTCGCGCGACTGGATGGCGCCAGACGTCAAGGGTCGGTCCTTGGTGCGTGCGACGTGCCGGTCAAAGTCCCGGTCGGCCCAGTCGTTCACGGCGCAGCCAGCCGAGCGCATCAGGAGGGTTCCAACCCCGAAGATCACGATCTTGGAGGCCTCCGGCAATCCATTGGATGCGATCCAAAGGGCCCAATAGGTCGGCCATAGCAGCAAGAGCGTGCCAATCGGCCGATGCAGACGGGTCAGGCGGCCATAGAGTGACAGCCGCTCGAGCACAGCGCTGGATGCAAGAAAAGGCCCCGAGGTCATGGCAAATTCAGGACTCGACCGTGCGGCGTCGGCAGTACGCCTCCCCCTTGAAATTGCTCAATCACCGGCGCCCCCGCGGCGCCTGGGGACGAGACGGATGCGGCGGATCTAGCCGACGACCGCTGCGCGCCCGCCGCACGAACTGGAGTCGCCAGCACAAGCCCGTCAGTTACCCAGCGCCGCAACGTGATGGTCCCCACGCCTTTGACCCGCTCATCAAAATCGGCAAGGCTGCTGAACGGAGCCCGCGCGCGCTCGGCGATGATCCGTCCCGCCATGGCGGGACCAATCCCCCTAAGCGATTGCAGTTGTTCGTCAGTCGCGGTGTTGATTTCGACCGAGAGACGCACCTCCGCCAGCCCGGACGTTGCCCCGGCCGTTACCCCGATCGCCAAAAACACTGCCAGCCTGCCGACGGACTTTCCGACGAACATCGCAACACGCATATCCACGAACTCCGGCCCAAAGATCGTCTTAGGATAAGCCGTTCGCGGCCCCCAGGTTCAGGACTTTTGGATTAGCCATTCGACGTAGTCAGCGACACCTGTTTCGACGCCACGGAAGGCGATATCGCACCCCAAGGCCCGCAGCTGACCGAGATCAGCCTCGGTATAGCTCTGATACTTGCCCTTGAGGCTATCTGGGAAAGGGGCGTACCGAATCAATCCCTGCGCGACCAGTTCGGCCAGCGGCAATTCGGCCTGGCCTTGGGATTTGCGCATCGTATTTGCAACCGCCTGAGCCACTTCATTAAAGGCCTGCGCACGCCCAGACCCACAGTTATAAACACCTGAATGATCGCGCCCCTCGGCCGCCTGACGAGCGAACCAGAGATTGACCGCGACCACGTCATCGACATGAACAAAGTCGCGCGACTGCTGCCCTTCCTGCCAACCATCCCAGGCACCAAACAGACGAACGAACCCTTCGGCGCGCCACTGCCCGACCTGATGAAAGGCCACAGAGGCCATTCGTCCTTTGTGCTGTTCGCGGGGGCCATAAACATTGAAATATCGAAGACCAATCACCGGGGCCGTCAATTTGGCGGCCCCCGCCGAGTGAATCTGCTGCCGGACAATCTGGTCAAACAGGAGCTTCGAATAGCCGTACACATTCAACGGCTGCTCGTGTTCAGGGCGCTCTGAGAATTGTTCGCTGCCCCCATAAACCGCCGCCGACGATGCATAAATGAGCGGAACACGCTCTTGCTGACACCACTCGAAAAGGGTCCGCGACCATCGGTAGTTATTGGCCATCATGAATCGACCATCATGCTCCATGGTGTCCGAGCAGGCGCCCTGATGAAACACCACACGCGGTCGCGGCAGTGACGCCAGGCGCGTCAAGAATTCGTCTTTGTCGAAGTAGTCGGAAATCGTCAGATCGACGAGATTTTGAAACCGATCGCCGGTCGACAGGTCGTCGACCACAATGATGTCGCGCTCGCCCTGCACATTGAGTGCTCGCACCAGGTTCGACCCGATAAAACCAGAACCGCCAGTGACCAGAATCATCCTATTCTCCGAACAATTACGACCGGGCAGGTACGCCTGCAAACAGCTCGTCGAAGGAAATCGCAACGGTCCCTAACTTACCAACCACAATACCGCCCGCGCGGTTTGCCAGGCTAACCGCCTCTTCGACCGTCTCGCTGCGCGCCAACATGGCACCGAGCACTGCGACCACCGTGTCACCGGCACCCGACACATCGAACACTTCACGAGCTTGGGCCAGCACATGAAAGGTACCCCGACTGGAAAACAACGTCATCCCCTCTTCACTGCGGGTTAGCAGGAGGTGGTCGAGCCCGAGGGATTGCCGAAGATTCTGCGCGCGATTGGTGAGATCGGCCTCGTCGACCCAAGGCCCAACGACTGCACGTAATTCGGCGCGATTTGGGGTGAGAAGCGTTGCGCCCGCATAGCGCGCGTAATCTGCCCCTTTAGGATCCACGATGACCGGAATTCGGGCTTGTTTGGCGGCTGCAATCATCGATTCGATGCGGTGAAGTGCCCCCTTACCGTAGTCCGAAAGAATCAACACATCCTGATCAGCGATCCGCGCGCAAACTGCTGCCAGCTTGGCGTCGAGCAGCGAAGCTTCGGGTTGGGCTTCGAAATCCACGCGAATCAGTTGTTGCTGGCGCCCGATGACGCGCAGTTTGACCGTGGTGGGTAATTTCGGATCGCGCCACAACTGGGCCGTGATT
>Ga0209598_10000543_pt1 | contig 30292 bp, 29 predicted proteins | sample M_140807_EF_Meta_FD_187317 | JGI IMG/M metagenome (GOLD analysis project Ga0209598, IMG submission 187317) | Freshwater microbial communities from Lake Montjoie, Canada to study carbon cycling - M_140807_EF_MetaG (SPAdes) (version 2) | ecosystem: Environmental > Aquatic > Freshwater > Lake...
GCGTGGCCGGGAACCTTCACCTTCCGCCAGATCCTGAGGATTTCACCCTCCGCCCCAATCAGCAATGTCGAACGTTCTATGCCCATGTATTTGCGTCCGTACATGCTCTTCTCGACCCAGGCGCCATAGGCCTCGACCATAGTGCCTTCGGGGTCTGAACCCAGGGGAACCTTCAGGTCGTATTTGGCGGTGAACTTGCCATGGCTGGCGACGGTATCCTTGGAAACGCCAAGGACGATTGCACCCGCGGCTGCGAACTCGCCGGAGAGAGCCGAGAATTCCTGCGCTTCCTTGGTGCAGCCCGAAGTGTCGTCCTTGGGATAGAAGTAGACCACCAGGGTCTTCCCAGCGAAGTCGGACAGCCGCACGGGGCCGTCGGCGCCTGCAAGTTCAAAGCCCGGCGCCTTGGCGCCCGCGGTGAGTTCCGTCATCTTTCCCTCCTCAGGGCTCCACGACCAGGCGAACCCGGCGCTTACCCGATCTCAGCTCGGCCTCGCCAGGCGGCAGTTCGGTAAAGGCTGCCGGATCCGAGACCTTCTCGCCCTGGATCCGGAAGCCGCCGTTTGCAATCTGCTTGCGCGCCTCGGAGTTCGAAGCGGCAAAGCCGACCGCCACCATCAGGCCAGCGTGGGACATGGCGGCGAGGTCCGAGGCTTTCAAGGCCAGGGTGGGCATGTCAGCGGACAGGCCACCGGCTTCGAAGGCCACCCGGGCGGCCTCTTCCGCCGCCGCCGCAGCCTCGGCGCCGTGCAACATGGCCGTCGCCTCGGTCGCCAGGACCTTCTTGGCCTCGTTGATTCCGGAGCCCGTCAGCGCCTCCAGCCGGGCGATGTCCTCGAGGGGCAGGTCGGTGAAAAGCTTCAGGAACCGTCCGACGTCGGCGTCCTCGGTGTTCCGCCAGAACTGCCAGTAGTCGTAGGGGGCCAGCATATCGGCGTTCAGCCAGACCGCTCCCGAGAGCGTCTTGCCCATCTTCTGGCCCGAGGCGGTGGCGAGGAGGGGCGTGGTCAGGCCAAAGGCCTGCTTCTGGTCGACACGGCGGATCAGCTCCACCCCGTTGAGGATGTTGCCCCATTGGTCCGACCCACCCAACTGTAACTGGCAGGCGTACTTGCGCTCCAATTCCAGGAAGTCGGTGGCCTGCATGAGCATGTAGTTGAACTCGAGGAAGGTCATGGGCTGCTCACGCTCGAGGCGCAGCCGAACAGAGTCGAAGGTCAGCATGCGGTTGATGGTGAAGTGCACGCCGTAGTTCCTCAGGAACTCGACATAGCCCAGCTTGTCGAGCCAGTCGGCGTTGTTCACCATGATGGCGTCCGTCGGGCCGTCGCCGAAGGCCAGGAAGCGGGCGAACACGGTCTTGATACTGTCGATGTTGGCCTGGATCTTCTCCTCGGTGAGGAGGGGCCGCGACTGGTCCTTGTCGGTGGGATCGCCCACCTTGGTGGTGCCTCCTCCCATCAGGACGATGGGTTTGTGGCCCGCCTGCTGCAGGCGGCGCAGCATCATGATCTGGATCAGGCTGCCCACATGCAGGCTTGCCGCCGTGGCGTCGAAGCCGATGTAGCCTGTGACGATCCCAGTCCTTGCGGCGGTGTCCAGTTCCTCCGGATGGGTGATCTGGTGGAGGTAGCCGCGCGCCTGAAGGGTTCGCAGCAGGTCGGACTTGAACTCGGCTTGGGGGGTCATGGTCGGCTCCGGGAGGCTCGGGCGGGCCGGCGCCGTCTCCAGAGCGCGCCGGCCGGGGAAGGCGGCGCGAAAAGTCTCACGCCGTCGTCAGGGGCGGCGGTAATAGGACCGGGTCTGGGCGAGGGTCTGAAACACGCCGCTGGCCTAGGCTCCGACGTCGTGGCAGTCAAGCACCATGCGTGTTCTCGGCTTCATGACCGGCACCTCCCTCGACGGGATCGACATGGCGATCCTGGAGACCGACGGGGAGACCCTGCAAGGCTTCGGCCCAGCCGCCGAGGCGCCCCTGCCAGACCCCCTGAGGGCGCTCCTCGGGCGCACGATCGGGGTCGCTCTACAGCATCCCCGGGGGGCTCCTGAGCCCCCTGTCTTCGCAGAAGCCGCCCGGGCGGTCGCCCAGGCGCACTTTGAGGCCGGCGGGGCCTTTCTCCGGTCCTGTGGGCTGGCCTGGTCAGACCTGGACCTGATCGGCATGCACGGCCAGACCGTCCTGCACGAGCGACCCTCCCAGGGACGCCCAGGACGCACCCTTCAACTGGGTGACGGCGACTGGCTGGCCCGGGCCACAGGGGTTCCCGTGGCCTTCGATTTCCGCTCGGCCGACGTGGCTGCGGGCGGGGAGGGTGCCCCGCTGGCGCCGGTCTATCACATCGCCCGGGCGGCCGCCTCGGGCCTGCCGGCGCCCCTGGCAGTGCTCAATGTCGGCGGTGTCGCCAACCTCACCTGCTGGGCGGGGGGCGACAGGGTCGCAGCCTTCGACACGGGACCCGGCAACGGCCTGATCGACCAGGTGGTTCAGGCGCGCACCGGTGACCGGTTCGATCGCGATGGGCAGCTGGCGCGCGCGGGGAGGGTGGTACCTGAGGTGCTGGCGCGCCTGCTCGACCACCCCTACTTCACCGAGCCGCCGCCCAAATCCCTGGACCGGTACGATTTCTCGCCGGGTCCCACAGACGGGTTGGCCCTGGCCGATGCTGTGGCCACCCTGACCGCCTTCACCGCCGAGTCGGTTGCGCGGGGGTTCGGCCTGGTCGATATCCGGCCGGCCAGCCTCGTCGTCACGGGCGGCGGTCGGCGCAACCCCGCCCTGATGGAAGCCCTGGCGGGCCGTCTGTCCTGCAAGGTGGCGGACGTGGAGAGCGTCGGCTGGCGTGGCGACGCCCTTGAGGCAGAGGCCTTCGCCTTCCTGGCCGCGCGATGCGCCCAGGGATTGCCAATCTCATTCCCGGGCACCACCGGGGTTGAACGCCCGATGACAGGCGGCCGGATCGCGGCTCCCGGAGCCTAGTTGCCTGCGTCGAGGCGCCGGTCGAGATAGGCACCCACCCGGGACTCGACCTCGGGAAGATGCTCGGTCCAGAAGTGGCTGGCGCCGTCTACGACGTCGTAATCGATGACGATGCCCTTCTGGGTGCGCAGCTTGGAGACGACCTTCTCGACCTCCTGGGGCGGGGTGACGGCGTCGGCACTGCCATGCAGCATCAGCCCGGAGGCCGGGCAGGGAGCCAGGAAGCTGAAGTCGTACATGTTGGTGGGCGGCGAGACTGAGATGAATCCGTCGGTCTCAGGACGGCGCATCAGAAGCTGCATGCCGATCCAGGCCCCGAAGTCGAAGCCCGCGACCCAGCACTGGCTGGCCGAGGGGTTCGTGACCTGCAGCCAGTCCAGGGCCGTCGCTGCGTCCGCCAGCTCGCCGATGCCGGAATCAAACTCACCCTGGCTGCGCCCGACACCCCGGAAATTGAAGCGCAGGACTGAAAAGCCGCGCTTCATGAACAGGTGGAACAGCTGGACAGAAACCGGATGGTTCATCTGGCCGCCGGCCCGGGGGTGCGGATGCAGGATCAGGGCGATCGGTGCATTCTCGGTCTTGCCGGCCGTGTAGCGGCCTTCGATACGCCCGGCTGCGCCGGTCAGAACCACCTCTGGCATCTCGCCTCCCTAAAGATGGAGCCCGAATAGTTGACTATCGCGCTTGGTCTTCCTAGATCGCAGGCGTCGACCCTTGGCCGTCCCCGCGAGAAGCGGCGGCTTTAGCACAGGGGCCGGCGCCACGGCTCGAAAAAATGCGAATTGGCTGAGGTCGGGACATGCGTCTGAGCACCAAAGGACGATACGCCGTCATGGCGATGGCGGATCTGGCGCGCCGGCAGGCGGAATCGGCGGAGCGCGCTGTCTCGCTTTCGGACATCGCTGCCCGGCAGGAGATATCTCTGTCCTATCTCGAGCAACTCTTCGCGCGTCTGCGCCGCCGCGGCCTGGTCCAGAGCCACCGGGGCCCCGGTGGCGGCTATCGGCTGGCGCGGTCCGCAGTCGAAACCAATATCGCCGAGATCGTACTGGCGGTGGACGAGCCTCTCAGGGCGACCCGCTGCGAGGCCCAAACGCCTGGCTGCATGCTCAATGGGGAGCGTTGCCTCACCCACGACCTTTGGGAGGAAACCGGCAGGCAGATCGAGGCCTGGCTGGCTTCGGTTTCCCTCGACGACGTGATCGCCGGACGCGTTGGTGCCCGAAAGGCGGCGGCATGACCGCCCCTGGGACCTATCTCGACCACTGCGCCAGCTCTCCCCTGCGCCCCGAGGCGCGGATTGCGATGACCGCCGCCTTCGAGCTCACCGGCAATCCGAGTTCCGTGCATGCGGACGGCCGGGCTGCGCGCGCCCTTCTCGAGGCGGCACGCGCCCAGGTGGCTGTCCTGGCGGGTGCACCCCTAGCGGGCGTGACCTTCACCTCGGGCGGGACCGAAGCCAATGTCCTGGCCCTGCGCAGCGCCCTGGCCGCGGGTGCCCGCCGGCTCCTGATCTCGGCCATCGAGCATGACTGCATCCGCGAGACCGCCCTGGCTTCCGGCGTCGACGTCGTGCAGATCCCGGTTAGCCGGGAGGGGGTCGTCGACCTGGACGCCCTCGACGGCGCCATCGCCGCACAGCCTATGTCTGCGGGCCCGGTCTTTGTCGCCCTCATGGCGGCTAACAATGAGACCGGCGTGATCCAGCCGACCCGGGAGGCTGCGGAACGGGTGCGGGCGGCGGGGGGATGGCTCCATGTCGATGCCGTGCAATCGGCGGGTCGGCGTCCTTCAGGTCTCGAGGCGCTGGGCGCCGACAGCCTCGCCCTTTCCGCCCATAAGCTCGGCGGGCCCCAGGGGATCGGTGCCCTGGTCGCCGGACCCCGGACCCGGATTGTCCGCGACCTACCGGGCGGTGGGCAGGAACATGGCCGCCGAGCCGGGACCCAGAACCTCATCGGCGCTGCGGGGTTTGGCGCGGCTGCGCAGGCCTCTGTAATCCGTCGCGATCTCCGGGCAGGCCGTGACGAAGCGGCCACAGCCATGGTCAGGGCAGGGGCGATTGTCATCGGCGCCGGGGCCGAACGGCTTGACGACGTCCTCTGCATCGCCGCGCCCGACTTCGCCTCAGAACTCCAGGTCATGGGCCTGGACCTGGCTGGGGTCCGGGTCAGCGCTGGCGCGGCGTGCTCGAGCGGCAAGGTCCAGGCGAGCCACGTACTGGGGGCCATGGGCCTTGGCGACCTCGCTGGCTGCGCCATACGCCTCAGCGGGGGCTGGTCGACCACCGCCGAGGACTGGCGGACCGCCGCCGCCGCCTGGATCGATCTTTATACCCGGCTGGCGTCCCGCCGCCGGCCTGTTGCGGCCTGAGGAGCAGATAGATGACCGCCGTCAAGGACACGGTCGAACAGGTTGCCGGGCTCGAAAAGTACGAGCACGGCTTCGTAACCGACATCGAACAGGAATTCGCCCCTCGCGGGCTGAACCGGGACACGGTGGCCTTTATCTCGGCCAAGAAGGACGAGCCGGAGTGGATGCTCGCCTGGCGGCTGGAGGCCTTCGAGCGCTGGAGTGCGATGGAATCGCCGGACTGGGCCCGGGTCAGCTTCCCGCCCATCGACTACCAGGACGCGACCTATTACGCGGCGCCCCGGACCGGAGGCGGGCCCTTGAGCCTGGACGAGGTCGATCCTGAACTGCTGAAGACCTACGAGAAGCTGGGCATTCCCCTTCGGGAGCAGGAGGTCCTCGCGGGCGTGGTGGGTGCACCGCGCTACGCCGTCGACGCGGTCTTCGACTCCGTCAGCGTGGTCACCACCTTCAAAAAGGAACTGGCTGAGGTTGGGGTCATCTTCTGCTCCATGAGCGAGGCCGTGCGCGAGCACCCGGAGTTGGTCAGAAAGTACCTGGGCACCGTCGTGCCGGTGACGGATAACTTCTTCGCCTGCCTGAATTCGGCAGTCTTTTCAGATGGAAGCTTCGTCTACGTCCCACCCGGCGTGCGCTGCCCCATGGAGCTGTCCACCTATTTCCGGATCAACGCCGCGGGCAGCGGGCAATTCGAGCGGACCCTGATCATCGCCGACAAGGGCGCCTACGTTTCCTACCTCGAGGGCTGCACGGCGCCGATGCGGGATGAGAACCAGCTCCACGCCGCGGTGGTCGAGCTCATCCTCCTTGAGGACGCCGAGATCAAATACTCCACGGTCCAGAACTGGTACCCGGGCGACCCGGAGACCGGCAAGGGGGGTATCTACAACTTCGTGACCAAGCGCGCAGACTGCCGTGGCGACCGGTCGCGGGTGTCCTGGACCCAGGTGGAGACCGGGTCGGCTATCACCTGGAAATATCCGTCCTGCGTCCTTCGCGGCCGGGAGAGCGTGGGTGAGTTTTACTCCATCGCCATCACCAATGGCCGCCAGCAGGCCGACACCGGCACCAAGATGATCCACCTGGGAGAAGGCACGCGCTCGCGGGTCATCTCAAAGGGCATCAGCGCCGGACGGTCTTCCAACACCTACCGGGGGCTGGTGTCCGCCCATCCCAAGGCGAAGGGCGCGCGCAACTTCACCCAGTGTGACAGCCTGCTCATCGGCAAGGCCTGCGCCGCTCACACGGTTCCCTATATCGAGGCGCGAAATGGCGCCTGCACCTTCGAGCACGAGGCGACCACCACCCGGCTTTCGGAGGACCAACTCTTCTATGTCCAGCAGAGGGGGCTCTCCGAGGAGGAGGCCGTCCAGCTTCTGGTCAACGGCTTTGTCCGCGAGGTCCTGCAGGAACTTCCGATGGAGTTCGCGGTCGAGGCCCAGAAACTTGTGGCGATCTCATTGGAAGGCAGCGTGGGATGACCCGGACAACCCTTACCCAGAGCCTCTCCCTGCGCCAGGCCTACAAGGCCGAGATCGACCGCCGGGAGGGCGACAGGCTCGACCGGGAGGCAAAGGAGCGCGCCCAGCAGGAATCGGATCATGCGGCGGCCAGCGCGCTCTTCGCAGCTCTCGAGGGCGATCCTGATTTCCTGAGCGAACATGGCCTGCACCTTGACCGCACCCGGTACGCAGTCATCCTGGACCACAGGGATTTCCGGCTCCGCGCCTATTTCGAGGCCGAGGAGGCCAGCGTGACTTCCGCCGACCGGCGCACGGCGACCACGCCGACGGCAGCGCCCCGAAAGCAGGCCATGGCGGCCTCCGTGGAAGAAGCCCTGATCCTCCTCGCCCAGTTCCTTGCTGACGAGACCCCATAATGCTGAGCCTGCGCAATCTTCACGCCCGGGTGGGCGAACGCGAGATCCTGAAGGGGCTCAGCCTCGAGATCCCCGCTGGGGAGGTCCATGCCATCATGGGCCCCAATGGCGCCGGCAAGTCGACCCTGTCCTATGTGCTCACCGGACGGCCGGGCTACGAGGTCACCTCAGGCGCGGCCGAACTGGAAGGGGTTGATCTCCTGACACTGGCTCCCGACGAAAGGGCGGCTCGGGGACTCTTCCTGTCCTTCCAGTATCCCCTTGAAATACCAGGAGTTCCGGCGTTGACCTTCATACGGACCTCGGTCAATGCGCAGCGCAAGTCGCGGGGTGAGGCGGAGATGTCGGCGCCCGACTTCCTGAAACGGGCCCGGGCCTGTGCTGCAGACCTGAAGATGGACTTCGACATGCTCAAGCGCCCCCTCAATGTCGGCTTCTCGGGGGGCGAGAAGAAGCGCATGGAAATCCTGCAGATGGCGCTGCTATCGCCACGCTTCATGATCCTGGACGAGACCGATTCCGGCCTCGACATCGACGCCCTGCGGATTGTCTCAGAGGGTGTGAACGCCTTGCGCAGCCCCGACCGCAGCCTGCTTGTCATCACCCATTACCAGCGCCTGCTGGACTATATCCGACCGGATCGTGTCCATGTCCTCGCGGGCGGGCGAATCGTGGCCAGCGGCGGGCCTGAACTCGCCCACGAGCTCGAGCGGGACGGTTACGACAAGTTCGCGAGGGCTGCGTGAACCTGGTTGAGGCCATCCGGCTGCGGGATTCCTCCCGGCTGCCCTCGCGGCGTGATGAGGACTGGCGCTGGACGGACCTCCGGAGCCTTGTCCGGACCGTGCCGGAACCCTCGCCATCGCTGGATGCTGTCCGGCTTGGGCCTGGTCCCTTTGCGGGTATCTGCGAGACGGTTGTGACCCTCGCGAACGGCGTGGGGCCCGGTGCAATCGAGGTCTCTGCTGGTGAAACCCGGACGCTTGAGCTCCGAAATGTTGCCTGCGGCGAGGGTTCACATGCGGCCCACCTCCGGATCACGGTCGCCGCCGGGGCCCGCCTGACCCTTCTGGAGTCCCATGAAGGCGATGGTGGTGGGCTGTCCTTGCTCTCCCTCGAGGTCGACCTGGCTTCAGGCGCATCGTGCGAGCGCCTGGTCATCGCCGATGGCGGCGCCGACGCGATCTCGCTGGTGGACGCCGATGTCCGGCTCGGGGCCGGAGCGGAATGGGGCCAGACCCTTCTGACCAACGGGGCCCGCCGCCAGAGGCTGGAGACCCGGGTTCTCAATCCTGGCGAAGGTGCCAGCGTGCGCCTCGACGGGGTCTATGTCCTTTCTGGCCGCAGCCACGCGGACCTGACCTCCAGCGTCAAGCATTCCGGTCCCCAGGGCCAGACTGTCCAGCTCACCCGGGGCGTGGTCGACGACCAGGCCCGGGCTGTCTTCCAAGGGCGGATCACAGTCGAGGTTGGCGCCGATGGAACCGATGCGCGGATGGCGCACAACGCCCTGATCCTGTCAGACCGCGCCGAGGTGGACGCCCGTCCGGAGCTTGAGATCTATGCGGACGACGTGGCCTGCGCCCATGGGGCCACGGTTGGTGCCCTGGACGCTGAGTTGCTCTTCTACATGCGTCAGAGGGGGCTTCCCGAGGCGGAGGCCCGGTCCCTGCTCCTGGCGTCCTTCCTCGGCGAGGTCATCGACCGCATCCAGTGTGCCGCCGCCGCCGGGCGCATGCGGGCCTGGCTGCAGGGGCGCATAGGAGGATCTGTGGAATGACCTTCGATCCCCAGTCCATCCGGTCGGAATTCGCGATCCTCTCGCGGTGCATCGGCGACCGTCCCCTTGTCTACCTCGATAGCGCCGCCTCGGCCCAGAAGCCCGAGATTGTGATCCAGGCCATGACGGACCTGATGCGTCACAGCTATGCCAATGTGCACCGCGGCCTGCACACACTTGCGAATGAAACGACTGAACTCTATGAAAACGCGAGAGAAAATATTGCCAAGTTCATTGGCGCGGCAGCGTCTGAGATCGTCTTCACGCGAGGCGCCACAGAAGCCCTGAACCTGGTGGCTGCTGGCCTTGGGGCCGGGATGTCGGAGGGCGACGAAGTCCTTCTGACGGAGATGGAGCACCACGCCAACATCGTGCCCTGGCACTTCCTGCGGGAGCGCAAGGGGGTGGTGCTTCGGTTCGCTCCCATCTTGGAGGACGGTGCCCTGGACCTCCAAGCCCTGGAGCGCATGATCTCGCCGCGCACCCGGGTCATCTCGCTTGTCCACATGTCCAATGTCCTCGGGACAGTAAATCCTGTGGCGAAGGTTTCCGCCCTGGCCCGTGCCGCCGGTGCGGTAACCGTGGTGGATGCCTGCCAGTCCGTCGCCCATGCGCCTCTGGATGTGGCCACACTCGGCGCCGACTTCGTCGCGTTTTCCGGGCACAAGCTCTACGGGCCAACGGGAATTGGGGTCCTGTGGGGAAAACCCGAGCGTCTTGCCGCCCTTCCGCCCTGGCAGGGTGGTGGCGAAATGATCGACCGGGTGGACTTCGACCACATCACCTATGCCGAGCCGCCCCTCCGGTTCGAGGCTGGAACGCCCGCGATCATCGAGGCCATCGGGCTGGGTGCCGCCGTCAAATGGCTGGCAGGTCTTGATCGTCCTGCCATCGCCGCGCACGAGCATGCACTCTATGAGGCAGCGGCAGCCGGACTATCCGCCATTCCTGGCGCCAGGATCCTGGGCACGACGCAGGACAAGGGTGCGATTCTCAGCTTCACCCTTGAAGGTGCCCACGCCCACGACGTCGCCCAGCTGCTTGACCGCTACGGCGTGGCGGTGAGGGCTGGAGCCCATTGCGCCGAGCCCCTGATGCGCAGGCTGGGCGTGAGCTCCAGCCTGCGCGCCTCCTTCGCCCTCTACAACACCCGCCAGGAGGTCGACGCCTTCCTGGACGCCCTGGATCGAACCCGGACCTTCTTCACATGAGTACAAATCCCGAAGAGACGAACGGCGCCCTGAGCCCGTCAGAGCTTGACCGCTTCACAGACCTCCTGATCGAGGCCTTCAAGACGGTGTTCGACCCGGAAATTCCGGTCGACATCTACGAGCTTGGCCTCATCTACAAGGTAGACGTGTCGGATGACCGGGACGTCGCAGTCGACATGACCCTTACCGCCCCGGGCTGCCCTGTCGCGGGCGAGATGCCTGGTTGGGTCGAGGATGCGGTCCGGAATGTTCCGGGGGTGAGGGCTGTCAAGGTCGACCTGGTCTTTGATCCGCCCTGGGACCCTTCCCGGATGTCGGATGAGGCCAAGCTTCAATTAAACATGTTCTGAGCCCATATAGACGCCATGACCCTTGAAACCATCTCCATCACGCCCCGCCCGCGCCGACCCCGCCCCCAGGTGGTTGCCCTGTCACCTGCCGCTGCGGAGCGGGTGAGGGAAATCATCGCGCGTTCTGAACACCCCGTCGCCGGACTGCGGGTCGGCGTGCGCAATGGCGGCTGCGCCGGGCAGGAATACGTCCTGGACTATGCGGAAGTCGCGGATCCGCTTGACGAGGTCGTCGTGGACCAGGGCGTGACAGTCCTGGTCGAGCCGTCGGCCGTACTGTTCCTGCTGGGAACCGTGATCGACTACGAGGTCACCCGGCTGTCCGCCAAGTTCGTTTTCCGCAACCCCAATCAGACCGATGCTTGCGGCTGCGGCGAGAGCGTAACCATCCAGCCGGCAGAAGCCCCAGACGCCTGAAGCCCCTACTTGCGGCTGAAAACCGCGACGCGCTTCTGGAGGAAGGCCAGGACACCCTCGCGGAAGTCGGACGTCCGGCCGGCCGTGCGCTGGGCGACGCGCTCAGCCTGCAGTTGCTGGAGCCATTGATTGTCGAGGCTTTCCCAGATCAGCTTGCGGATTGACCCGAGGGCCCAGGGACCCTCGGCAAGGGAACGGGCGATGACCTGGGCGGTGGACATCAGCTCTTGGTCCGGCACGACCCGGTTCACGAGACCCCAGTCCAGCGCCGTCTTCGCGGGGATCTTCTCGCCCAGAAGGGCCATTTCCAGAGCGCGCGCCTTGCCGATCAGGCGGGGAAGCAGGTAGGTCGAACCGCCGTCTGGCACCAGGCCGATCCGACGGAAAGCCTGCAGGAAGTAGGCGCTTTCGCCGGCGACGATAATGTCACCCATCAGGGCGAGAGAGCATCCCACGCCGGCCGCCGCACCATTGATGGCTGTCACGATTGGGATCGGATAGTCGCGCAGGGAGGTCATGAAGGGGTTGTAGACCGTCTCCAGTGCGGAGCCGGAATCCGGACCCTCGGGATCGACGTTGGCAGCCCCACCGGATCCACCCCCTCCGGAGAGATTGGCGCCTGAGCAGAAGCCGCGGCCTTCACCCGTGAGGATGACGCACCGGGCACCGGAGTCCGGTTGAGCATAGGCCGCGAAGGCCGCACGGAGTTCGGCCATGGTGTCGAGGCCGGCGGCGTTCATTGTCGCCGGATCCGCCAGGCAGATCACGGCGATGCCGTCGTTGAGAGAAACCTTGATCTTCTCGTACGCCATTCTCGCCTCCCGAATTGAACTCATGGACAAGAAAACGCGGCTTACCCTGCGTCAGGCCAGTGGTTTCGAACCCGCGCCCAAACCCGCCTGGCAGATCCCGGCTTCAGTCAGACCTCGCTCTCGATCACCATGCGGTTCCGGCCCCTGCGCTTGGCTGTATAGAGGTTGGTGTCCGCACGTTCGACGAGGTCGTGGACACTTTCGCCCGAACGGAAGGCTGCAATCCCCGCCGACAGGGTGATGATGCCAAGGTTGTCGTTGGTGGACCGCCTGCGGATGCTGGTGGAGGACACGTCCTTGAGGATCGCATTGACCAGCGGCGAGGCGTCGAACAGGTTTTCCCCTGGAAGGATGAACGCAAACTCTTCGCCACCAAAGCGCGCGGCGAAACGCGGCGCGCTAACACGCTTGCGGATGATTCCAGCCACATATCGGAGTACCTGGTCGCCGGTCTGGTGGCCCCAGGTATCGTTGAACTTCTTGAAGTGGTCGATGTCGAGGAGCACCAGGCAGAACGGCTCTCCAGTGGCCTCAGCCCCAGACCGGACGCTTTCAATCTCCTCGTCAAAGGCACGCCGGTTGGCGAGCCGTGTCAGGGGATCGGTGGCGGCCTCCTTGCGGGTTTCCTTGAGTTGTTCGCGCAGCATGGCCACTTCGGAGGTCGATGCCGCCAGGGCGCGCTCTACTTCCGCGTTCTGGGCCCTCATGCTGAGGGTTGCATCGGACAAGTCGGCCACCACCCCCCGCAGGGTGTCGCTGCTGGGATCGGTGCTGAGGGTGCGGGAAGTCTCCTCCAGCCGGGACGAGAAGGTCTCGCTGGTCGCCTGTGCCGATCGGATCGCCTGTTCAGCGCTGGCCAGTTCCCGTGACAGGGCCTGGCCCGTGTCCCGGATGTGCTCGCTGAGGCGCTGCCGGGGCAGGTAGATAGACGCCAGCTTCTCGGCGACGTCTTCGGTGATCACCTCGCCCTTTTCGCGGATGCGGGCGAGCTCCTTAGCCAGGGGACTGTCCGGATCGGCCGTGACGTAGGCCCAGATCTCGTAGTTGATCGGCGTCGGCCAGACACGCTGGTCTTCAAGCTGCTCCAGCGCACTGCGGGCGAGCGAATAGGCTTCAGGTGACCTTAACCGCGCCTCAAAATCCTCGGCCATCGCGCTGTACCGCTTACCTCCGAAGGAGACCCCAGACGCCCGACAATGCGCCGATGCCGTTTCCCTTTAGGCTGAGGCCTCGGGAGTCAAGCGCCGAGGCCAACAGGGCTCACTTTTGTCCAGAATTTGTCGGGCGGGTCAGAAAAGCCGGGAGTTCGCTCCCGAAGCCGACAACAGGCTTGCCACCCTGGCGGTCTTCATCCTGGGAAGAGTCCCGCCGGCTCCCGCCTCGCTCCTGCCGACCGCTCCGCGCAGGGGCTTCGGCAGGTTCGGCAGTCCTTGGCGCGCGTGGAGCCGGGTCGGCTGGGGTCCGCCCGTCTGACCTGGTTGGGCGCGACCTGCGGGAATGGGTTTCCCGTTCGGTGCTGGCCTCGGGCGCCGCTTGTGCGACCTCCGGCTGAGCCGGCTCCGCAGGGCTAACTTCGTGTCCTTCAATCGTCTGTGGCTCGGCACGCTCCCTTCTGGGCGGACGGCCTTCCCCGTCGCGCCCGCGTCCCCGTTCACGGTCACGATCGCGTCCGCGGGCTGCGCCGCGGCCACCGTTGCGGTCGTCGCGGGGCGTGTCGTGGATGGCTGAAAAGTCGACGCCTTCCAGAACGATCTCTTCAGGTTCCTGGCCAATGAGCTTCAGGACCTTGTCTATGTTCTTGGCGTCGGCCGGGGTCACGATCATGAGAGCGCGGCCAGACTTGCCAGCCCGGCCCGTCCGTCCGATCCGGTGCACGTAGTCTTCGGCGTGGTGGGGAACGTCATAATTGAAGATGTGGCTGACATCGGGGATGTCGAGGCCCCGGGCGGCGACGTCAGAAGCGCAGAGAAGCTTGAGTTCGCCGCTGCGGAAGGCGTCCAGGGTCCGCATCCGCGTCTGTTGGTCGAGGTCACCGTGGATGGCAGCCGCGTCAAGGCCGTGTGTACGCAGGGACTTGGCGACGATGTCCACCTCGGACTTCCGGTTGCAGAAGACGATCCCGTTCTTGATCCCCTCCCTTTCGATCAGCATCCGAAGAGCGGTGCGCTTGGCCTTGGGGTCCGAGGTCGGAAGACGGATAATGTGCTGGGCGATGGTCTCGGCGGTGGTGGCGGGTTTGGCCACCTCGATGCGGACTGGATCGTTCAGGAACTGCTTGGTCAGCCGCGTGATCTCGGGCGGCATGGTCGCAGAGAAGAACAGGATCTGCTTCTTGGGCGGGGTCAGGCGGAAAATCCGCTCGATATCGGGAATGAAGCCCATGTCGAGCATGCGATCGGCTTCGTCGACCACGAGGATCTGCACTCCGGTCATGAGCAGCTTGCCCCGTTCGAAGTGGTCCAGTAGCCGGCCAGGGGTCGCAATCACGACGTCGACGCCCCGGTCGAGCTTGAGTTCCTGGTCCTTGAAGGAGACCCCGCCGATCAACAGGACCCAGGATAGTTTCCGGGCTTGGCCTGCAGAATAGCGCTCGAAGGAGGCTGAGACCTGGTCGGCGAGTTCCCGGGTCGGGGCGATGACCAGGGCCCGCGGCATGCGGGCGCGGCTGCGGCCCGTCGCGAGGCGCTCGATCATCGGCAGGGTGAAGGCGGCGGTTTTCCCGGTGCCTGTCTGGGCGATGCCCAGGATGTCCTTCCCCGTGAGAGCGACGGGGATGGCTTCGGCCTGGATCGGGGTGGCAGTCGTGTAGCCGGCATTGAAGACGGCTTGCAAGATTTCGGGCGATAGGCCCAGTTCAGAGAATTCGGTCATTCTTTGCCTAAAGGGCGACGGGCCCGTCCCGCGGGGCGGGGGCGCGCGCGGCGCAGCGGCGCGGACGTTATTCGCCGCGCGGGCGGAACATAAGGGCTGGGGGTCCCAAGTCAACGCGCAAGCGCAATCCGACTAAACGTCAAGGTCCGCCGTGGCGAACTCGGCGTTCTCCTGGATGAACCGGAACCTCAGTTCAGGTTTGCGGCCCATCAGGGCCTCCACGAGGTCGGCGACCTGTTCCTCGGACCGGGGCAGGGTGACCCGGGCAAGTGTCCGGCTTGCCGGATCCATTGTTGTCTCTCGGAGCTGGGCCGGCATCATCTCCCCCAGGCCCTTGAAGCGCCCGACTTCAGGCTTCTTGCCCTTGAACTCCCCGGCCAGGAGGGCCACGCGGTGCGCGTCGTCCCGGGCATAGACCGTCTTGCCGCCATGGCTGATGCGAAAGAGGGGCGGCAGGGCAAGGTAGAGCCGGCCAGCGCGTATGAGCTGCGGCATGGTCCTGTAGAAGAAGGTGATCAGCAGGCTGGCGATGTGGGCACCGTCCACGTCGGCATCGGTCATGATAACCACCCGCTCATACCGGAGGTCTTCCTCGCGGAAACGGGCGCCGCCCTGCACGCCCAGGGCCAACATGAGGTCGGACAGCTCACGGTTCTGGCCCAGCTTGTCCGGAGTGGCTGAGGCGACGTTCAGGATCTTGCCGCGGAGGGGCAGAATGGCCTGGTTACGGCGATTGCGGGCCTGCTTGGCCGACCCACCAGCGCTGTCCCCCTCGACGATGAAGATCTCCGAGCCATCGGCCGCCTGGGCGGAACAGTCCGCCAGTTTTCCGGGTAACCGCAGTTTGCGGGTCGCCGAAGCTCGCGAGACCTCTCTGTCCTTGCGGCGCTTCAACCTGTCCTCAGCGCGCTGGATGACGAAGTCGAGGAGGGCGCGGGCCGAGCGCGGCTGGGCCGCAAGCCAGTGGTCGAAGGGGTCCCGCAGGGCGGTTTCAACCAGCCTCTGGGCCTCGGCGGAGGACAACCTCTCCTTGGTCTGTCCCTGGAACTCGGGATTGGCGATGAAGACGCTGACCAGGCCGCCGGCCTGGGCAACAACATCCTCGGCGGTCAGAAGTCCTGCGCGCTTTTCCCCCACCAGTTCGGCATAGGCCTTGAGCCCGCGGGTCAGTGCGGCCCGGAAGCCGGCCTCGTGTGTCCCGCCTTCGGGGGTGGGCACGGTGTTGCAGTAGGACTGCAGGAAGCCATCCGCCTCGCCGAAGCCCGCACCGGTCCAGGCCACTGCCCATTCGACCTTGCCCGGGTCGCCCTTGCGCTCAAAGCGGCCGGTGAAGGGTTCCGGGGTCACGGTCTCCACGTCACGGACCCGTTCAGCCAGGAAGTCGGCGAGGCCGTTGGGGAAGCGCAGCACTGCCTCGGCGGGGGTCTGGTCCTGGATCCGCGACGGGTCACAGGACCAGCGGATCTCCACCCCCGCAAAGAGGTAGGCCTTGGACCGGGCCATTCGGTAAAGCCGGGCTGGCCGGAAGCTGACGCTATCGCCGAAGATCAGGCTGTCCGGCCGGAAGGCGATGACAGTTCCATGCTTGCGCGTCGCGCCCAGCTTCTCCAGTCCCCCCACGGGCTTTCCCCGGCTGAAGACCTGCCGCCACTCGAATCCGTCCTTGAAGGCGGTGACCTCCAGGTGTTCCGACAGGGCGTTGACCACCGACACCCCCACGCCGTGCAGGCCGCCGGAGGTTTCGTAGGCCTTGCCCGAGAACTTTCCGCCGGAATGCAGGATGGTCATGATGACCTCGAGGGCCGACTTGCCCGGGTGCCGGGGATGGGGGTCCACCGGGATGCCGCGTCCATCGTCGCGGACGGTCAGGCTGCCGTCGGCTTCCAGCCGGACCTCGATGACCTTGGCATGTCCGGCGACAGCCTCGTCCATGGCATTGTCGAGAACCTCGGCGAAGAGATGGTGCAGCGCCCGCTCGTCCGTACCGCCGATATACATGCCCGGGCGCTTGCGGACGGGTTCCAGGCCCTCGAGGACCTCGATGTCCTTGGCGGAATAATCGTCGCGGGAAGCGGGGGCCCTGGCAGGTGCAGGCCCAGGGGCAGCCGATTCCCGGGAGGCACCGCCCGACGGCGGGTCATCGAAGAGGGAGGCCTGGGGAGGAGGGTCAGCCATATGGGTTCAATGGCGCGATTCGGCACGGCTCCGCCTCACGAGGTCCAGAAACAAGAAGGCCGCCGGGTGACCGGCGGCCTTCGGGCGCTCATCGCGGGGAGGACGCGATCAGCACTTGTAGTACATGTCGAACTCGACTGGATGCGGATGCAGCTGGAGACGCATTACCTCTTCCATCTTCAGTTCGATGTAGGAGTCGATGAAGTCGTCGTCCATGACGCCGCCGGCCTTCAGGAAGGCGCGGTCCTTGTCCAGGTTCTCAAGCGCCTCGCGCAGGGAGCCGCAGACCTCGGGCACCTTCTTCTGCTCGCGCGGGGGAAGGTCGTAGAGGTTCTTGTCCTGCGGGCCGCCGGGATCGATCTGGTTGATGATGCCGTCGAGGCCGGCCATCAGCAGGGCGGTGAAGGTCAGGTAGGGGTTGCCCATGGGATCGGGGAAACGGGCCTCGATGCGCTTGGCCTTCGGGCTGTCGACGTGCGGGATGCGGATCGAGGCCGAGCGGTTACGCGCCGAATAGGCCAGCTTCACCGGGGCCTCGTAGCCCGGTACCAGGCGCTTGTAGGAGTTGGTGGTCGAGTTCGAGAAGGCGTTGATCGCCTTGGCGTGCTTGATGATTCCGCCGATGTACCAGAGACACATCTGCGAGAGGCCCGCGTACTTGTCCCCGGCGAACAGAGGCTTTCCGGCGCCCCAGATCGACTGGTGGACGTGCATGCCTGAGCCGTTGTCGGCGAACATCGGCTTGGCCATGAAGGTGGCCGACTTGCCGTAGGCCGCCGCCACGTTGTGGATGACGTACTTGTAGAGCTGCATGCGGTCGGCCATCACCACGAGGGTGTCGAACTTCAGGCCGAGTTCATGCTGGGCGGGGGCCACCTCGTGGTGGTGCTTTTCCGGCCTCATGCCAAGCTCACCCATCACCGCCAGCATTTCGCCGCGCAGGTCCTGGGCGGAGTCCACCGGATTGACCGGGAAGTAGCCGCCCTTGGGGCCCGGACGGTGGCCCATGTTGCCCTCGGGGTATTCACGGCCGGAATTCACCGGAAGCTCGGTGGAGTCGAAGGAATAGCCGGTGTTGTGCGGGGCGGTGGACCAGCGCACATCGTCGAAGATGAAGAACTCGGCCTCGGGGCCGAAGAAGGCGGTGTCGCCGATCCCGGCCGCCTTCATGTAGTTCAGCGCCGCCTTGGAGATCGACCGCGGGTCCCGGTTGTAGGGTAGGCCGCTGTCGGGGTTCACCACGTCGCACATCAGGGCGAGGGTGGTCTGCTGATAGAAGGGGTCGATGATGGCGGTGTCCAGGTCCGGACGCAGCTTCATGTCGCTCTCGTTGATCGCCTTCCAGCCGGCGATGGAGGATCCGTCGAACATGGTACCGTCCGTCAGGAATTCGTCGTCCACCAGGTCGATGTCGAAGGTGACGTGCTGCAGCTTGCCGCGGGTGTCGGTGAAGCGGACGTCAACGTACTTGACGTCTTTTTCCTTGATCTGGTCCAGAATGTCCTTGGCCGTAGCCATGATGTTCCCCTTCTCGATTAAATCTAAATTCCTTGCCGTCTAGACGGCGGTTTCTCCCGTCTCGCCAGTGCGGATGCGCAGGACATCCAGCACCTCAGAGACAAAAATCTTTCCGTCGCCGATCCGCCCTGTCCGGGCGGCGCCGACGATCGCCTCAAGCGCGGCCTCGAGCTGGTCGTCGGCAATCACCACCTCGACCTTAATCTTGGGCAGGAAGTCCACGACGTACTCGGCACCGCGGTAGAGTTCGGTGTGCCCCTTCTGGCGACCATAGCCCTTGGCTTCCATCACGGTCATGCCCTGGATACCCATCTCTTGCAGGGCTTCTTTCACCTCGTCGAGCTTGAAGGGCTTGATGATCGCTTCGATCTTTTTCATCTGCCAGCTCCAACCCGGGCAAGAGCCCAGCGTGTCTCACTGCTCGTGACTCAGCCTGAGCCCCGCTTCAAGCTCCGGGACGAAACAGAGCGGCCACCGACGCTGAATTCTTAAAAGGGCGCCTCTTTTTTAGGCATAAAGCGCCCGAATTACGTGCACTTCGGAACCCGGCCCGAATTCCCCTTGAGGGACGTCCTTCAGCGCCTAGGATCGGGCCTTCAAACAAGGGGAGGGGCGCGGTGAGCGACGAAACAACGCCGGTTCTGGTCGGCGGCGGGCAGTTCACCTGGCGAGGTGATCCCGCTGCCTCGCCATCTCCGACCCAACTGCTCAAGTTCGCGGCGGAACGGGCGGCTTGGGACGCGGGTCTGGAGCCGTCGGTCCTCGCCGGGATCGACGGGCTTGCGGTCATAAGCTTCGCCGTAGACGCCCCGGGCGAGCGGCGCCTCATGCCCCACTCGACAAATCCACCTGCGACCCTGGCCCGCCGGCTTGGGGCCTCACCGGACTGGAGCGTCTACACCCGGACGGGGGGGAACAGTTCCCAGTACGCCATCAATGTCGCCGCCCAGCGGATCGCCGAGGGCCGCAACCAGCAGATCCTGGTGGTCGGCGCAGAGTTCATGGGCTCAGGCGTGAAACGCCTTACCCGGGGCCTTGGCTTTGAGGACTGGGATGACGCCGAGGACCTGCCACCGCCGGAGTGGATCGGCGACGGGCGTCCGGGGGTCAGCGCCTATGAGGCCGTTCACGGGATGGACCGGCCCATCAACATCTATCCCCTGTTCGAAAACGCCCTCCGCGCCCGGGACGGCCGCTCGATCCCGGATCACCAGAAGCATCTGGGCGAACTGTTCGCGCCCTTCACCCGGGTGGCGGCGGGCAATCCGGAGGCCTGGTTCCCCACGGAGCGCTCGGCGGAGGAACTGGTCACGGTGACGCCCGGCAACCGGATGATCGGCTTTCCCTATCCGAAGTTCCTGAACGCCATCATGGACGTGGACCAGTCAGCGGGCGTCCTGATCACCAGCCTGGCAAGGGCCCGGGAGCTCGGGGTGGGCGAGGACCGGATGGTCTTCCTTCATGGCTGCGCTGACGCCAACGACATCTGGAACCCCATCGAGCGCCAGGACTTTCATTCCAGTCCGGCCATGCGCCTGACCGGCGAGCAGGCGCTGGACATGGCTGGGATCTCGGTCGCCGAGGTCGCCGCCTTCGACCTCTACTCCTGCTTCCCGTCCGCCGTGCAGGTGGGCGCCGAGTCCCTCGGCCTGTCCCTGGAGGACCCCCGGGGCTTTACGGTCACCGGCGGCCTGCCTTACGCAGGCGGGCCCGGCAACAACTACGCCATGCACGGCGTCGTGGTCATGATGCAGCGGCTTCGCGCGAGCCCCGGTGCCTTCGGCTTCTGCACGGCCAACGGCTGGTACCTTACCAAGCAGTCGACCGGCGTCTATTCGACCCGTCCGCCCTCGCGCCCCTTCGAGCGGCAGGACCCTGCGGTCCTGCAGGCCCGGATCGATTCCCTGCCGCGTCCGACCGTCATCGAACGGCCATCCGGGCGGGGGAGGGTGGAGACCTACACCGTGATTCATGACCGCGAAGGGTTTCGAATGGGCGTCATCGTGGGCCGGGACGACGCGGACCGCCGATTCGCCGCTATCCTTCCCGGAACCGAGACCGCCGCCCTGGCTTCCCTCGAGACGCAGGAGGGCGTGGGCCGCACCGGAACCGTCTCGCGCTTCGACGATGACCGCCGCAACCTTTTCACACTGGACTAGACCATGCAGACCCTCTTCCTGATCCGCCACGGAAAGCCCGCCGCTGTCTGGGGGGAGGCCGACGACGACCCCGGCCTCGACGATACTGGCCGCGCCCAGGCCGAGGCGGCCCGCGACTACCTCCTGTCCCTGCCCGAAGACCAGCGCCCGACCCGGGTGGTCAGTTCGCCCCTGCGTCGCTGCCGGGAGACCGCCGCTCCGACCGCCGAGGCCCTCGGAGTCGAGATCGAGATCGATCCCGGTGTCGGTGAGATCCCGACCCCGGCGGCCCTTTCCGCCGAGGATCGCCCCGGCTGGCTGCGCGAGGCCTTCCAGGGTCGCTGGTCCGAGATTCGCGGGGACCTGGACTACGAGCAGTGGCGGCGCAGGGCCGCCGATTCCCTGCTTGTGCGGGGTGGGACGGCCGTATTCAGCCACTATGTGGCGATCAACGCCGTGATGTCGCTTCTGGAGGGTGAGGACCGGGTCCTGGTCTTCCGGCCCGATCACGCCTCCATATCCACCCTTGGGACGGATGGCAGCACGCTCTCCCTGGTCTCGCGGGGGCGCGAGGCGTCCACGGGCGTCCTCTAGACCATGCCCCCCCGGCCCATCCTCAGCGTCGCCGCGCTGGCCCGTGCAGACCGGGCCGCCGTCAAGCGCGGCGAGACAATTGAGGGGCTGATGCAGAAGGCGGGTCGCGCCGTCGCCCGGGCGGTGGAGGCCCGCTATCCACCCCAGCCCGTGCGGGTCCTCTGCGGACCCGGGGACAACGGCGGAGATGGCTATGTCGCCGCCGCTGAACTTGCCCGCAAGGGCTGGCCCGTCGTGGTCGAGGCGCTGGCACCCCCGGCCTCGCCCGCCGCGCGTGCGGCCCGGGCCGCCTGGAGCGGAGATGTCGCTGCCTGGGGGGAAGGGGGAGGCGAGGGGCTGTTGATCGACGCCCTGTTCGGCGCCGGGCTCAACCGCCCCCTGGACGCAGGGGTCTCGCGTCGGCTGGAGGCCCTGACAACCGCAGGCGCCCATACCGTTGCCGTCGACCTTCCCAGCGGCCTGTCCGGCGATACCGGGCAGCCCGTCGGCGGCTTCGCGGCGTCTGCCGAACTCACAGTCACCTTCCAGGTCCGCAAGCCGGTCCACGTCCTCTTTCCCGGCCGGGAACTGTGCGGCGAGATCGTGGTGGCGGACATCGGCCTGGGAGAGCTGACCTCCCAGCTGTTCGAGAATGATCCTGACCTGTGGCTGGAGCGCTTTCCCTGGCCCTCGACGTCTGGGCACAAGCACAGCCGGGGGCGGCTGGCAGTGGTCAGCGGGGGGCCCTGGCGGACCGGCGCGGCGCGCCTGGCCGCCCGGGCCGGGCTTCGCGTCGGCGCAGGCGTCGTGACCCTGGCGTCACCGCGCGACGCTCTGGCCGTGAATGCCGCCCACCTTGAGGCGGTCATGCTGGTCCCCGCGGATACGGCCGACGAGCTGGAGGACGCCTGTTCCGCCATGGATGCCGTCGTCATCGGGCCCGCCGCGGGGATTGAAGACGGAACCCGGGAAAAGGTCTTTGCCCTCGGAAGGACAGGTGCTGCCCTCGTGATCGACGCCGACGCCATCACGGTCTTCCTTCAGTCGCCCGGGGACCTCTTTGCCCTGCTTGACGTCGACGACGTCCTGACCCCCCACGAAGGTGAGTTCGAACGCCTGTTTCCCGGCAAGCTCGCCAGCGCCCCGACGCGGATCGACGCGGCCCGGGAGGCCGCCCGCAAGGCCGGCGCCGTCGTGCTCCTCAAGGGTGCCGACACGGTGGTTGCCCATCCGGATGGCCGGGCGGCCATCAACCTCAACGCACCGCCCTGGTTGGCGACCGCCGGCTCCGGCGATGTCCTGGCGGGACTTATCGGCGGGCTTCTCGCCCAAGGGGCCTCCGGCTTCGACGCCGCCTGCGCCGGGGCGTGGATTCATGCCGTAGCCGCGGAGCGGTTCGGTCCCGGCCTTGTCTCAGAAGACCTGCCTGGACTGGTGCCCGAGGTCCTGTCTGATCTCTACGCCCGGCACTGACCCGTCTGCGAGGTCATGGTGCCCTCCGCCGGACTCGAACCGGCACGCCTTTCGACACGGGAACCTAAATCCCGCGCGTCTACCAATTCCGCCAGGAGGGCTACGAAGCGGTCGTCCTAGGCTGCCGATGATCGCCGCACAAGCGGGTTGGGCCTCGCAGAAGAAGCCGGGTTCAACCTGTGACGGTGGTGTGTAACCTGTGGTGATAGTGTGTAGTGTGAATTCAGGGTGCCAGCCAAGGCCCCCTGGGAGAGGAACCGTGGATGACAAGTCAGGCTAACCGGGCACCCGTCCTGGGGTCACGGGATATCCGTCAGGTCATGGCCGTCGCCGACCGGGGCAGCATTCGCCAGGCGGCGGAGGTTCTCGGCCTCACCCAGCCCGGCCTCAGCAAGAACCTCAGGCTGATCGAAGACCGGCTCGGCGTCGTCCTCTTCGAGCGGTCCACTGCCGGGGTCAAGCTGACCCAGGCAGGATACCTCCTCGTCGAGCGTGGCCGGCAGGTCCTTCTCGACCTGGCGGCAATCGAGCGTGACATTGATGAGTCCACGCGCGGTCACTCGGGTCAGGTGACAGTTGGTTTGGGAACCGTGGTCGCCGTGGAACTTGCGACGGACCTGCTTGCCGAGACCCACCGGCTTCATCCCGGTGTCGCCCTGGACGTCGTCGTGGACGACCCGGGGTCGCTTCTTGAAAGGCTGAGGTCAGGACGCCTGGATTTTGGCTTTTTTCACGTTGAGCCCCAGCGAGTAGGCGAGGAATTCCTGACGAAGGAGATCCTGAGGACTCGTCCGGTGGTGCTGGTCGGGAGGCGGCATCCGCTCGTCACCAAGTTCGAGGTTAGGCCAGCAGACCTGCTCGATTACCGGATCGCCATGCCGGGGGTCTACCCCGACCTTTCCCGATGGCTGGAGACCATCACTGGCGGAACCCTGAAGCCCGCGCTTGTCGGGTCCGACTTCTACCAGATCGGCGAACTGCTTGAGCGGGCCCATGTCTACAGCCTGGTTTCACCTGGCTTGCTGAGGCGTCTCCAGCGCTTCTTCGATGTGGTTGGAATCAATATCAGCGAGTTTGAATTCGTGCACCGCGCCCACTCGGTCCAGGCCGCCAGCCGGCCCCTTTCCGGGGCGGCCCAGCGGATCATGGCCCTCGCCACCCATCTCATGGTCGAGAACGGAAACCGCCGGTTTGATCAAGCCTAGGGTTATGCCGGTAGTCGCAAGCTGCAGCTATTCCGACGCACCCCCCTCATCCTAGCGTCTTCTCGCCGGATATCGGTTCACGACGGAGGCTGCCTTCGGCCTCCTGAGAGCGGAGAGGAACGCCATGCCCAAGGGTAAGCCAAATATTCTGATCATGTGGGGGGACGACATCGGTCAGTCCAACCTTTCGATCTTCACCAAGGGGATGATGGGGTATCGCACCCCGAACATCGACCGGGTTGCCGAAGAGGGAATGCTCTTCACCGACTATTACGCGGAGCAAAGCTGCACCGCCGGTCGCGCCTCCTTCATCACCGGCCAGTGCGGCCTCCGGACCGGCCTCACCAAGGTGGGCATGCCCGGTGCCGAGGCCGGCATGCAGCCCGGGGATCCCTCCATTGCCCGGGTCTTGAAGGGCCAGGGCTACGCGACCGGCCAGTTCGGCAAGAACCACCTGGGCGACCGTGATACTCACCTTCCGACCATGCACGGTTTCGACGAGTTCTTCGGCAACCTCTATCACCTGAACGCCGAGGAAGAGCCCGAACTGCGCGACTATCCCAACCCGGTCGACTTCCCGAACTTCAAGGCGAACTTCGGTCCTCGCGGCGTCCTGCACTGCAAGGCGGACGGCAAGGGCGGCCAGTCCATCGTCAACACCGGTCCGCTGACCAAGAAGCGGATGGAGACGATGGACGACGAGGTCCTCGACAAGGCCGTCGACTTCATCAAGCGCCACAATGACGCCGGCGTGCCCTTCTTCGTGTGGTTCAACACCACCCACATGCATTTCCGCACCCACGCCAAGCCGGAGAGCTTGGGCCAGTCCGGCCGCTGGCAGTCCGAGTACCACGACGTGATGATCGACCACGACAAGGCGATCGGTGTCCTGCTCGACCTGCTGGACGAACTCGGCATCGCCGACGACACCTTCGTCATGTACTCGACCGACAACGGCCCGCACTGCAACAGCTGGCCTGACGCCGGAACCACCCCCTTCCGCTCAGAGAAGAACACCAACTGGGAAGGTGCCTACCGCGTTCCCGCCATGGTTCGCTGGCCGGGCAAGATCAAGGCGGGCTCGGTGTCCAACGACATCGTCTCCCACCTCGACTGGCTGCCCACCCTGGCCGCCATCGCTGGTGAGCCGGACGTCAAGGAAAAGCTGCTCAAGGGCACGAAGATCGACGGTCACGACTTCAAGGTCCACCTCGACGGCTACAATCTCCTCGACTACCTCACGGGTAAGGAAGAGAAGTGCCCCCGTATCAGCTTCCTCTACTTCACGGATGACGGCGAGCTGTCGGGCCTCCGCTGGGACAACTGGAAGGTTGTCTTCATGGAGCAGCGCTGCCCCGGCACCTGCATGATCTGGTCGGAGCCCCTGGTCACCCTGCGGACGCCGAAGATCTTCAACCTCCGGACCGACCCCTACGAGCACGCAGACATCACCTGCAACAGCTACTGGGACTGGATGTTTGACCACGTCTACCTGCTGGTGCCGACGCAGAGCCTGGTTGCCCAGTTCCTGTCGTCGTTCCAGGAGTTCCCGCCGCGTCAGAAGGCGGCGAGCTTCAATCTTGATGCTGTGATGGAAAAAATGCACCAGGGTGCGTCGGGCGGCGCCTGACGTTGATTGCCTCCGGGTCCGGTAGCCCGGATCCGGAGGCTTCTCTCTGAAACTGGAGCTGACCATGCTGACACCTTCCACGATCAAGTTGTTGGCGGCCTCCAGCGTTTTCCTGTTGGTGGTGTCGATCGGCCTTCAGGCCAGATTCGGCTCCATCTTCAGGGTGTTCTCGGATGCCCAGGACCGCCAGAAGATCCTGAGTGCGCTTGCCGTCATGTTTCTGGCGGTTCCCCTTGTCGCCTATCTGGTGGTGCGGTTGGGGGCTCCCGGTCCCACCGCCGGGGCGGTGATCCTGGCCCTTTCCATCGCGCCCATCGCGCCCATCCTTCCTCGCAAGCAGTTGAAGTTCGGCGGGGACACCGATTGGGTCACCGCCTTCCAGGTGACGGGCACCCTCCTGTCCCTGGTCCTGGCCCCGCTTTACCTGGGCCTCCTCTCCAGCGCCTTCGGCGTGGAGATGGACGCGCCTATGTCGTCCATGATGACGACCCTTGGAATGACAGTCTTCGTTCCGCTGCTGATCGGCATGGGGCTCAGGCAAGCTTCACCGGAGCTGGCCAGCCGCCTGGTCCGGCCGTTGGGCCTGGCGGGCACGGTGATACTTGCAGGCGTTGCCCTTCTGATCCTGGTGGGGATGTGGCCGGCCCTGGTGGCCGCAGCGTCGACCCCGGCGCTTCCGGCCAGCCTGGTCGTCGCCATCTCCGGCGTGATCCTTGGCCATCTCTTCGTCAGGGGGGACGTCTCGGACAAGGTCCCTTCGGCCGAGGCCGCCGTATCCCGGCATCCCGGCGTCGCCCTGACCCTGGCGGGCGCCGCCCTGGGGGAAACCCAGCCAGAGCTTCTGGTCAACCTTCTGCTATTCGTGGTCGTCGCTACTGTGGTCCTAGCCGCCTACCAGTTCATGGTGGGGTCCGAGGCTCGCTAGAGCGAGGCCACGGGCAGAGTGAGAACAAATACAAGCGTCGCAAGACTAAGGCCTCCCGCGACGATTACCAGTAAACGGCGTTGTCCCTCCGACCGGGCGATGGTCGAGATTCCCAAGAGGAAGAGGATCAGGGACAGGGTCACGGTAGAGGCGACATAGCGATCGCCCGTCGAACCCGACTGTTCAGCCCGGTTGAACAGGGCGGTGGCCTCGTCGCGCATGGCTTTGGCCTCAAGGCTTTCGGAGTGTTCGGTGCGCGGCAACGAAATGTTGGATCCTTCCCGGACATGGCCCCTCAGGTCGGCAGGAAACTGGTTGCGCCAGACATCGAAGATCTTTCTGAATTCAGGGGCGAAGCGCCTCTCATAGAAGGTCATCAGTTCGCGGTCGTCCCTGGCTGCGGCGGACAGCCAGGCCATGTACATCGCCGTGTCCATGCCGGTCTTCTGTCCCGCCTGGAGTTCCAGCCGGGCGGCTTCAGTCACCTTCGCTGAAGCGGAGGCGTAGCTACTGGCCTGGACGCCGCCCCAGAGGGTGGCCTGATAAGTCGCCCAGGCGGATGCCACCCCTGCTGCGGCCAACATGATCGCCGAGACGGTGTCCATGCGCCGCGCGCGCCGGCCCTGCAGGCCTTCGTCAGGCATTTCAGGCCTTGTGCTCGCTCGTAGAATTGAAGTGGGTGATATCCCGGGCCAGGAACCAGTTCAGGCCTGTCCGGATGGCAGCAATAGCACCCAGCATCCCGATGTCTTCCCAGGTGGGGGCGATGGCCGTCCGGATGATGTCCGCAGCCAGGGCGAACTCCAGGGCCAGCATGATCCATGCCGCGAAGCCCAGCCAGATTTCCCGGCGTCCGCCCAGCGCGCCGTGTCGCAGGACGACGAGCCTGACAGTCCGGAACAGAGCTTCCGCGGCACCCCAGGCGACGATCAGGACGACTGCAGCTTCTGCCAGAAGGCCGACCGTCTGGGCGACCTCACGAAACACGTGCTCAAGCATGACAAAACCCCTGAAGAGTTCAATGAAGTTGAGGTTTTCGGAGATCATGTAAAGGTATGATCTCGAGTTTGAGGGATATGCTGATGGCCATTGTTCCGGATCGGCCCGGCGAGCCTTAACCTGAGGTCATACGAAGGGGGAATTGATGAGCCAGACGGAAATGAGCCCCGGCGATCGCATGGCGGCGATGCGCACAGCCCTCGCCTTCCAGCGGACGCGGCTGGCGGCCGATCGGACCCTGATGAGCGTCCAGAGGACCTCCCTGTCCCTCATTGGGTTCGGGTTCACGATTTTCTCCTTTTTCCGCTCCCTGGCGGACAAGAAGCTGTTGAGTGATGCCATTCCCTCGGAGGCGCCCGCCCGGTTCGGGCTGACCCTGGTGGCCCTGGGTGTCTGCCTCCTGGCCCTCGGGATCGCCTCGCACGTCAGCTATATGCTGCAGTTGCGTCGGCAGAGGGCTGAAGCGGGGATGGCCGAGGTGCTGCCGCCCGAGCCGAGGCTTCCGGTCTCCCTCGCCATGGTGGCGGCCTTTACCCTGCTGCTCTTCGGAATCTTCGTGATCCTGAGCCTCATGGCCAGGACCGGGCCCTTTGGCGCCTAGGGGCGGACGACGCAGCGAAAGCCGAGGTGGCTCATCGAGCTGTCGATCGCCTGGGCGTGCCGGGCGGCGGGTCGGTAGCGGCGGCAGTAGACGGGCGCGCACATGTGCGAGCCGCCCTTCAGCACCTTCCTTGGGATGCGGATTCGGGGGAGGGCGGGATCGAAGCTCGCGCCCTCAGCCCCGCCCAGTGGGTTTTCAGACACGCAGCAGGGGCTCTTGGTGACAGTGCCGGGATTGGCGACATACCAGTCCGTGGTCCACTCCCAGACGTTTCCGATCATGTCCACAAGACCAAGATCGTTCGCCGGAAAGCTTCCCACGGGGGATGTCCAGCGGAAGCCGTCCTCGCAGGTGTTTGCGTGGGGAAAGGCGCCCTGGAAGGTGTTGGCCATGTGTCGTCCGCCGGGAACCAGCTCATCTCCCCAGGCGAACTCGGTGTCGGAAGGCCGGCCGCCCCAGGCCGCCAACTCCCATTCCGCTTCGGTGGGCAGAGCCTTTCCAGCCCAGGCCGCGTAGGCGCAGACGTCAGCCCAGGCGACATGGACCACCGGATGGTCCTCCAGGCCCTTCAGGTTGCTCTTCCGGCCCCGGGGCCGCCGCCAGGAGGCCCCGAAGGACCACTCCCACCAACGGGAGACGTCCTCCAGGGGAACCGGTCCCGCGGGGGGCGTGAACACCAGGGAGGCCGCCTTGAGCATCCGGGGGTCTGCGCCGGGATAATCCTCCGCCCGGGGTGGAATCTCCGCCGTGGTGACGTGGCCAGTTGCCCGGACGAAGGCCTCGAACTGCCGGTTGGTGACCGGGGTCGGGTCTATCCAGAACCCGTCAACCCGGACCCGGCGCGCGGGTTTTTCTTCCGGATAATGCCGGTCAGAGCCCATGGTGAACGCATCGCCGGGCACCCAGATCATTCCCGCCCGCAGGTCGCTTGGGGCTTCCGGTGCGGGGGAATTCGGCATCAGTACACCCACTGGATCCGGGTCAGCACCGTGTCTGTGGTTCCAGACTTGCCCATGCGATCCAGCTCCGTATGTCCCCAGTCGAGCCCGAACTTCCACCGGGTGGTCGCCCACCAGTTCACGCCAAGGTCGACACGGGTGAAGCGTCCGCCCTGGACAGGCCCGTCGTCAAGGTCAACATCGGAATACCGGACCACAAGTTCGGGGGCACCCCAGCGCGAGGTCGGAATCACCCGCCGGGCGTAGCCGGACTTACGATCATAGGGCCGGGACTCGCCGGTCATCACCCATGAGCCTGTCAGGTACCAGCCGCTGAACCTTGGATCGCCCTTGGCCGGAGCTTTTACGTCCGCCCTTGTGTACTCGCCCAGCAGGGACAGCCCCCCCCAGCTCACCAGGCCCTCCAGCCCGTAATGGTTGGCTCCGTCTGAGGGGAATTCGCCAGTGTCCACATAGTTGGAAGAGACATTGGACCCAGGCCGGCCCTTGTACCGGGTCTTGCCGTCGTCTGCTACGTAACGCCAGGAGGCGCCAAGGTGCAGGTAGTGCCCGTTCGCGGTGTCATCCCAGGCCAGGCCCGAGACCCTGCCGAAATAGTCGGTCCCGCGATGGGTCGTGGTCCCGATGTCCCAGGTGTCATTGGCGAAGCCGTAGGAGACGTTGACACGTTTGGTGGGTCCAAAGACATGGGTGACGCGGACCCCGGTGTTCCTCGAGACGAAGAATGGGCTCAATACGCGCTCGCTCTGCGGCAGGTTGGCGGCGTCGCCGACCATCTCATAGGAGAAGGTTTCCTTGATCTTGCCGACCGCCACCCGGGTGCTAGCACCGACCGGGAAGGTGAACGACATGTCCGTCAATTGCCAGTTGTCCGTCGGGTCGGAGTCAAAGCCTTTGTACTCAGCGCCGAGCTGGTAATTGATCCGGTAGGTGCCACCGAACGAGCCCAGGACCTGGAAGCGGAAGCTCCGCCACTCAGCGGTGTCCTTCTGCTTTCCGACCTGGGCCACGCTGTCGTCGTCCTGGGAGAAGGAGGTATAGTCCCCAAGGATGGCGGCGCTGGGCCGCAGTGTGAATCCAGCCGACGGCCAGGCCCGGGGCGCGCCTCGGGCCGGCGACAGGTCCGGGACAATGTAATCGATCGGTGCCGCTACGGCGGGCGGGGCGGCGACAGCCGTCGCCGTCATGATCGGCTCGGACGAGCTCTCTGTCTCCTGGGCGAGGGCAGATCCACCTCCGGTCAGGGTGACGACCATGGCGGCTGCGGTCCCCACCCGCTTCGTTGCACTGCCTCGGTTCTTGATCGCCTGCCGCATGACTTCCACCCCGCTGGTCGCTGCCGTACATCCGCGTCGACAAGAGCCTGGGCCTTGGACGCGGGTTTGTCCTTGGGTTAACGCATTAGCACCGGGACCCCGGCTAG